>Ga0247610_10007607_pt1 | contig 11087 bp, 9 predicted proteins | sample 174DNAGHGhighgp2_FD_193483 | JGI IMG/M metagenome (GOLD analysis project Ga0247610, IMG submission 193483) | Sheep rumen microbial communities from Palmerston North, Manawatu-Wanganui, New Zealand - 1742 DNA GHGhigh gp2 | ecosystem: Host-associated > Mammals > Digestive system > Stomach > Rumen ...
TCAGCAACGAGCGTCGTACGGTGTCGCATGGTTGTATCAGGGTTGAGAAACCTTTCGAACTGGCTTGCTTCCTGATGGGAACCGCTGATGAGTGGACACTCGACCGTCTGCGTATCTCGATGGATATTAAACCAAAGTCGGAAAGGGGCTTGAACTATCTCATTGAACATAGTGATAGTCCGCGTCCTTTCCGACTGATGACCTATCAGGCAATCACTCCTCATGTACCATTATATATAATATATTATACCGTTTTTCCTAATCCGGAGACTGGCATCCTTGAGACGTGGCCTGATATCTATGGGTATGATAAACTTATCCTCAGAGAACTACATTCTCTTATAGACTGATATCTTTTTGCTTCTTTACTTTGTCGACGAATGCATCGATGACAGCTACCGCTACAATATTGACCACATCGCGTACGGAAGCACCAAAGTCGGTGAAATGAATCGGTTTGTTGAGTCCCATCTGGATAGGACCGATAATCTCTATATCGGAATTCAGTATCTGCAACATTTTATATGACGAGCGTGCAGAGGTGAGGTTAGGGAATATCAGTGTGTTCACATCCTTTCCTTTTAATCTAGTAAATGGATACTGGCTGTCGCGTAACTCGCGATCGAGAGCGAAACCTAACTGCATCTCACCGTCGATAGGCAGATCCGGATATCTCTCTTGCATCAGTTGAGTGGCTTCCTTCACCTTCTTCGCACCGTCACTCTGGCTAGAACCGTAGTTGGAGTGACTAACCATGGCTACAACAGGTTTCTCATTGAAGAACTTCACCGACTTGCTAGCTAATTTGGCGATATCGACAAGCGTTTCTGTATCAGGGTTCTCATTGACGAGCGTATCAGCGATATAGAGTGTTCCCTTGGGAGAGTTGATGATATGCATCGCTCCGAAATGCTTGTACTGCGGACGAATGCCAATCACTTCGTTGGCTACCTTGATGGTGTTGGAGTATTTCGTATACAGACCCGTGATAAAGGCATCGGCATCGCCCGTCTCAACCATCATCATTCCGAAATAGTTGCGCTCGAACATCTTGTCGTTGGCCTCCTGGAAGGTATAACCCTCGCGCTGACGTTTCTCTGTGAGAATATGGGCATAGCGCTCACGACGCTCCTGTTCTGACGGATGACGGAGATTGACAATCTCAATACCCTCGATATTGAGCTCTAGCTGTTTTGCCAGTTTTTCAATCACCTCGTTATTACCCAGAAGAATCGGATGACAGATACCCTCGGCTTTAGCCTGAACAGCTGCCTTGAGCATGGTGGGATGGATGGCTTCGGCGAAGACCACACGCTGGGGATGAGTAGCAGCAGTGGAGTACAACTTTTGCGTCAGTTTCGTCTCCTGTCCTAAGAGAACGGAGAGCGAACGTTTATATTCGTCCCAGTCGGTAATCTCTTTACGTGCGACACCACTCTGCATCGCTGCTTTGGCTACGGCAGCGCTCACCTCGGTGATGAGGCGCGGATCGACAGGCTTAGGTATAAAGTAGTTGCGGCCAAAGGTGAGATTGTTTACCTTATAGACATCATTGACTACATCAGGAACGGGTTGCTTGGCTAGATCGGCAATCGCATTTACCGCAGCAATCTTCATCTCCTCGTTGATGGCAGTTGCATGAACATCAAGGGCACCACGGAAGATATAGGGGAAGCCGATGACGTTATTGATCTGGTTGGGATAGTCGGTTCGTCCTGTAGACATGAGTACGTCGGGACGAGCATCCATGGCATCCTCATAGCTGATTTCTGGAACAGGATTGGCCAGCGCAAAGATAATCGGATCGTGGGCCATCGAGCGAACCATTTCTTTCGTGAGCACGTTGCCTTTGGAGAGTCCTACAAAAACATCGGCTCCCTTGACGGCTTCTTCGAGCGTATTGACATCCCGACGGTCGGTGGCAAAGAACTTCTTTTGGTCGTTCAGTCCATCACGGTCGCTGCGGATGACTCCTTTAGAGTCGAGCATGAGGATATTCTCTTTTTGGGCACCCAGTGCCATATAGAGTTTCGTACAAGAGATGGCGGCAGCACCAGCGCCATTGACAACAATCTGTACCTTTGTGATATCTTTGCCGATTACCTCCAGAGCATTCTTCAGTCCTGCAGCGGAGATGATAGCCGTACCATGCTGGTCATCGTGCATCACGGGAATATCGAGTGTGCGTTTCAGACGATTTTCGATATAAAAGCATTCCGGTGCTTTGATATCCTCCAGATTGATACCTCCGAAAGTGGGGGCAATTTTCTCTACCGCCTCGCAGAATTTCTCGGGGTCTTTTTCTGCCACCTCGATATCGAAGACATCAATACCGCCATATATCTTGAAGAGCAGTCCCTTTCCCTCCATGACGGGCTTACCACTCATGGCACCGATATCTCCAAGTCCTAATACCGCAGTACCATTGGAGATGACAGCCACCAGATTGCCTTTGTCGGTATATTTGTAGGCATTATCAGGGTCATCCTGAATCTCCAGACAAGGGTAGGCTACACCTGGAGAGTAGGCCAGACTTAGGTCTGTTTGTGTACGATAAGCTTTTGTAGGTTTTACCTCAATTTTTCCTGGACGTCCGTCCTCATGATAGCGTAGAGCCGCTTCTTTTGAAATCTTTACCATATCTTTCTTTGAGTTGTAGTCATTTGCTTATTTGATGGGCAAAATTAATAAAAACTTTGGAATTATCAGCGAGTTTTTCATTTTTTTACTTTAACTTTGCACCAAATTATATAAAAATGGAATCAGCGCCGAAGTCTATGACACCTTATCGGGAGTCGTTAAAGGAACGGATTATTACTTCAGCAATGCACTCTTTTGCACAGAAAGGTATAAAAGCTGTGAAGATGGATGATATTGCTGCGGAGTTGTCTGTCTCAAAACGTACCCTTTACGAGTTGTATAACGACAAGGAGAATCTACTCTTCGAAGGTGTGCGTAGGTATCATTCCCAAAAACAGGAGGAGATTGACGAAGTGACACGGCAGGGTGATAATGTCATGTCGATCATTCTAGATCTATATCTCATGAAACTCAAGGAACTGAGTGTTACCAGTCCGTTGTTCTATCGTGACCTGACAAAATATCCTCAGATCATGGCTTATATGCGTAAGGACAATGAGAAAAACCATGACCGTTTTCTGGAGTTTATGCAACGCGGTGTCAATGAGGGCTATTTTCGTAGCGAGGTCAATTACGACCTGATTGGTCATCTCTTCGATGCTGTCGGCAGTTTTATGATGGAGCATCTTTTCGAGAAGTATCGTTTCGAGGAGTTGTTCGTCAATATGATATTTGTTCCTCTACGAGGTTTTTGTACCAGTAAGGGCGTGAAAGTGCTCGACCAATTTTTAACACAACATAGTAAGGCTAACACGAATAAAGATGAGTGATAGATTGTTTATCTTCGATACCACGTTACGTGATGGTGAACAGGTTCCTGGATGTCAGTTGAATACCGTTGAGAAAATTCAAGTGGCAAAGGCTCTGGAACAAATGGGCGTGGACGTGATCGAGGCAGGATTCCCCGTTTCTAGTCCAGGTGATTTTAATAGTGTGATAGAGATATCGAAAGCCGTTACCTGGCCGGTCATCTGTGCATTGACGCGAGCTGTTGAGCGTGATATCGACGTAGCTTTTGAAGCACTGCAGTTTGCCAAACATAAGCGTATTCATACAGGTATCGGTACCAGTGATGAACATATCCTTTATAAGTTCAACTCCACCAGAGAGGAAATCCTAGAGCGTGCCGTTGCGGCTACGAAATATGCCAAGCGATTTGTTGATGATGTAGAGTTCTACTGCGAAGATGCAGGACGAACAGACAATGAATATCTCGCTCAGGTGGTAGAAGCTGTGATTAAGGCAGGAGCTACAGTAGTGAATATACCGGATACTACGGGCTATTGTCTTCCACAGGAATATTTCGAGAAGATCAAGTATCTGAAAGAGCATGTTGACAATATCGATCAAGCAATCATCTCCACCCATTGTCATAATGACTTGGGAATGGCGACAGCGAATACCTTTAACGGCGTGATGGCAGGGGCACGTCAGGTGGAAGTGACCGTTAATGGTATCGGTGAACGGGCTGGAAACACATCGCTCGAGGAGATAGTCATGATTCTGAAATGCCATAAACAACTGGGTATAGAGACGAATATTAACACAACTAAGATATATCCGACATCAAGAATGGTGTCGAGTTTGATGAATATGCCTGTACAACCCAATAAGGCGGTTGTAGGCCGAAATGCCTTTGCGCATTCGAGCGGTATCCATCAAGACGGTGTATTGAAGAATGTGCATACCTACGAGATTATGAATCCTAAGGATGTGGGCATCGATGATAATAGTATCGTACTGACAGCACGCAGCGGTCGTGCGGCTTTGAAACATCGTCTGCGCGCCAATGGTGTGGAACTCACGGAGGAGAAACTTGATAAAGTATACGAGAAATTCCTCGTTTTGGCCGACCAGAAGAAAGAGGTTACCGATGCCGATGTCTTGATGTTGGCGGGTGCCGATACGGCAGATACGCACGCTGTGCGTCTTGACTTCTTGCAGGTGACCACTGGAAAGGGTGTGAAGAGCGTTGCTTCTATCGGTTTGGATATCAGTGGCCAGAAGTTTGAGGCGGCTGCCAGTGGAAATGGTCCTGTGGATGCTGCCATCAAGGCGTTGAAGAAGATTATCATGAAACAGATGACACTGAAGGAGTTTACTATTCAGGCTATCTCGAAGGGCTCCGACGATGTGGGTAAGGTACACATGCAGGTGGAATACAATGGTCAGCTCTATTATGGCTTTGGAGCCAATACCGATATTGTTACTGCGAGTGTTGAGGCTTATATCGACTGTATTAACAAATTCAAAATAGAGGACGAATGAATACATTGTTTGATAAAATCTGGGACGAACACGTTGTACAGATAGTTGACGACGGTCCCACACAACTCTATATTGACCGCTTGTATTGTCATGAGGTCACCTCTCCGCAGGCTTTTGAGGGAATGCGTGCCCGAGGGCTGAAGTGTTTCCGTCCGGAGCAGATATTCTGTATGCCTGACCACAATACACCAACACACGACCAAGACAAACCCATTGCAGACCCAGTGTCGAAAGCACAAGTGGATATATTAGCGAAGAATGCAGTCGAATTCGGAGTAACCCACTTTGGTATGATGTCGCCCGACAACGGCATTATTCACGTTGTGGGTCCTGAAAAAGGCTTGTCATTGCCGGGTATGACGATTGTCTGCGGCGACTCACACACCTCTACGCATGGCGCTGTGGGTGCTGTAGCCTTTGGCATCGGTACCTCTGAGGTAGAGATGGTGATGGCCTCGCAGTGTATCTTGCAACAGAAACCGAAATCCATGCGTATTACCATCAACGGCACTTTGCAGAAAGGTGTCACTGCAAAGGATGTGGCACTCTATCTGATGGCACAGCTGACCACCTCAGGGGCTACAGGCTATTTTGTAGAATATGCTGGTGATGTCGTCCGTAACCTCTCGATGGAAGGTCGACTGACGCTCTGCAATCTCTCAATAGAAATGGGAGCACGCGGTGGCTTTATTGCTCCCGACGAGGTGACGTTTGCTTACCTGAAAGATAAGCAATATGCGCCTAAAGGAGAGGCATGGGAGAAGGCTGTTGCTCGTTGGAAAACACTGAAGAGTGGGAATGAAGCTATTTTTGATAAAGAACTGATATTCAATGCAAAAGATATCGAACCAAGAATCACTTATGGAACCAATCCAGGCATGGGAATCGGTATCACAGAATCCATTCCTTTAAAGGGAGATGTTAACTTCGAGAAGGCCTTGGATTATATGGGTTTTAAAGCTGGCGAGCACATGCTTGGTAAGTCTGTTGACTATGTTTTTTTAGGTGCTTGCACCAATGGACGCATCGAAGATTTCCGTGCGTTTGCCTCTATTGTCAAAGGCAGAAAGAAGGCAGATGATGTGGTTGCTTGGCTCGTTCCAGGCTCATGGGCTGTCAGCAAACAGATTCATGCCGAAGGTCTTGATCAGGTGTTGGCAGAGGCAGGTTTGAAATTCGTCAGCCCGGTTGTTCGGCATGTCTGGCAATGAACGACGACAAGGTTCCTGCTGGTAAACTCTGTATCTCTACCTCGAACCGCAACTTCGAAGGGCGTCAGGGGCCCGGATCGAGTACAATTCTTGCTTCGCCTTTAGTAGCCGCTGCAGCGGCAGTGACAGGTGTTATCACCGATCCAAGAGAATTGATAAGGTAATCGTGAATTATTTGCTATCGCATCATGAAACAAAAATTCGATATTATAACCTCCACTTGTGTGCCCCTTCCTTTAGAGAATGTGGACACTGACCAGATTATTCCAGCCCGTTTCTTGAAAGCTACTACCAGAGAGGAACGATTCTTTGGTGACAATCTTTTCCGCGACTGGCGCTATCAGGCAGATGGTAAGCCGGTAAAGGATTTTGTCCTTAACGACCCCAAGTATCAGGGTTGCATACTGGTGGTGGGTAAGAACTTCGGTTCCGGCAGTAGTCGTGAGCACGCAGCATGGGCGATTGCCGGTTACGGTTTCCGTGTGGTCATCAGCTCGTTCTTTGCCGATATTCACAAGAACAACGAACTCAATAACTTCGTGTTGCCCGTACAGGTGAGCGAAGATTTTCTAGCAGCACTCTTCGAGAGTATACAGAACGATCCACGGACGCAGGTAAAGGTTGACCTCCCTCAGCAGACGGTGACCAACCTGGCAACGGGTAGGAGTGAGCATTTTGATATCAATGGCTATAAGAAACACTGTCTGATGAACGGACTCGACGATATTGACTTCCTGGTGGCCAGTAAAGATAAGATTGTAGCATGGGAACAGCAGAGAAGATAAATACATATAAGCGTATTCCCCCTTTTGTGGAGATTATGGACTCTACGCTTCGTGACGGTGAGCAGACCAATGGTGTGAGCTTCCTGCCTCACGAGAAACTGGTGATGGCCCGTAAGCTCCTGTCGGATGTCAATGTCGACCGTATCGAGGTGGCCTCGGCACGTATCTCCGAGGGTGAGCGCGAGGCGGTGACCAAGATTTGTACCTATGCGCAGAAAAATGACCTGTTAGGCCGTGTGGAGGTGTTGGGCTTTGTGGATGGAGGAAAATCGATCGATTGGATTGCCTCGTGTGGCGGACAGGTGGTGAACCTGTTGGCCAAGGGCTCGCTCGTTCACTGCACGTTACAGTTGCAAAAGACTCCCGAGGAGCATATTGCTGATATCCTGAAAGAGTTGGACTATGCCGCTCAGCGTGGTATCAGCGTCAACCTCTATCTGGAAGACTGGTCGAACGGCATGAAGGACTCTCCCGACTACGTCTATCAGTTGGTGGATGCAATTGTCAAGTATAAACCCGAGCACTCGGTGGTTAAGCGCTTCATGTTGCCTGACACGCTAGGTGTGATGAATCCCCTCCAGGTGATTGAGTTCTTTCGTAAGATGATCAAGCGCTATCCTCATGCGCACTTCGATTTCCACGCTCATAACGACTACGATCTGGCGGTGAGCAACTCACTGGCTGCAGTGCTCAGTGGTGCACGAGGTTTGCACGTCACCGTCAATGGGTTAGGGGAGCGCTGTGGAAATGCGCCGATGGCATCCGTGCAGGCTATTCTGAAAGACCAGTTCCATGCCAAGACTCATATTGTGGAAAGTCAGCTCAACGACCTGTCGCGTATGGTGGAGAGTTTCAGCGGTATCAGTGTGGCGCCCAATCAGCCTATTGTGGGTGACAACGTGTTCACGCAGGTGGCGGGTGTACATGCCGATGGCGACTCTAAGCATGAACTCTATTGTAATGAGCTGTTACCCGAACGCTTTGGTCGTAAACGTCAGTATGCCTTAGGCAAGAACTCGGGCAAGGCCAGTATTTTGATGAATCTTGAGGAGCTGGGATTGGAACTGACACCCGAACAGACCCGCCGTGTGACAGAGCGCATCACGGAGTTGGGAGACAAGAAGGAGATTGTCACTCGCGAGGACCTTCCTTTCATCGTGAGCGACGTACTCAAACACGACGGTACAGAGGACAAGGTGAAACTCATTAGCTATGTGGTCTCGACGGCCTATGGACTGAAACCGGGTGCAAACATAAAGGTGGAGATCAACGGTCAGCAGTATGATGCGAGTGCGGTGGGCGACGGTCAGTACGACGCGTTTGTCAAAGCCCTGCGCTATATCTACAAGAAGTATCTCGACCGTACGTTTCCCCTGTTGGCTAATTACCAGGTGAGCATTCCCCCAGGTGGAAGAACGGACGCCCTGGTGCAAACGGTCATCTCGTGGGACAATAACGGCATGATCATGCACACTCGCGGACTGGATGCCGACCAAACGGAAGCAGCCATCAAGGCCACTTTCAAGATGCTGAATATCATCGAGAAGGAATATCAGGATCAAGTCGGAACGAAATAGCTATATATAAAATAAAGGTATAAAGAGTAAGATTATGAAACTGAAAATTGCGATATTGGCCGGCGACGGTATTGGCCCCGAGATTATGCAGCAAGGTGTGGCTGTGCTCAATGCCATTGCTGAACGCTTCGGTCATGCGTTTGAATACGAGGAGGCACAGGTGGGAGCCTGTGCGATAGAGGCCTGCGGTGATGCCTATCCCGCAGCGACCCACGAAGTGTGTATGCGTGCCGACGCCGTACTTTTTGCCGCCGTGGGCGACCTGAAGTACGACAACGACCCCACGCTGAAGATGCGTCCCGAGACGGGTCTACTGGCGATGCGTAAGCAGTTGGGACTCTTTGCGAATGTTCGTCCTGTGGCCACGTTCGAATGTCTGTTGCATAAGTCACCGCTGAAAGAAGGACTGTTGCGCGGTGCCGACTTTGTGGTCATCCGCGAGTTGACGGGTGGTATGTATTTCGGTGAGAAGTATCAGGACAACGACAAAGCCTACGACACCAATGTCTATACTCGTCCGGAGATTGAGCGCATCCTCAAGGTGGCGTTCGAGCTGGCGATGCAGCGTCATCGCCATCTCACGGTTGTCGACAAAGCCAACGTGCTGGCTTCCTCGCGTTTGTGGCGCCAGATTGCTCAGGAGATGGCGTTGCGCTATCCCGAGGTGACTACCGACTATATGTTTATTGACAATGCCTCCATGCGTGTGCTGACAGAGCCCCGCTTCTTTGATGTTATCGTGACGGAGAATACTTTTGGCGATATCCTCACCGATGAGACCAGCTGTATCACTGGTTCGATGGGGCTTCAGCCCTCGTCGTCACTGGGTGAGCACACGCCGCTCTTCGAACCCGTTCACGGCTCATGGCCGCAAGCCGCTGGACAGAACATCGCCAATCCCTTGGCACAGATCCTGTCGGCAGCGATGTTATTGGAGCACTTCGGACTGAACGACGAAGGAGCACTTGTGCGCAAGGCTGTCAACGCCTCGTTGGATGCTAACGTCCGTACCCCTGAGATTCAGGTAGAGGGTGGGGCGAAATACGGAACCCGTGAGGTAGGTCAGTGGATTGTCAACTATATCAAAAACTGTGAATGATGAGAAAGTTATTGATGATCATGGTGCTGTGCACGGCTATTGGCGGCATGCAGGCACAGAATAACAACAAAGAGTTGCGCGACTCGCTGGCGGTGCTCAACCAGTTGATTGGTGAGAATCCTCGCTCCACCGACTACCGCCTGAAGAAGGCTGCTATCAATATTCAGCTGGCCCAGTGGAACTATGCCATCGATGAGTACAATCATGTGCTGTCCATCCAGCCGGAGAACCTTGCCGCCCTGTATTACCGTGCCTATGCTCTGGTAAACATTCGTGAGTACGGACTGGCGAAGGCTGACTATATCCGTTTCTTGAAACTGTCGCCCATCCACTTCGAGGCGCGTCTGGGGTTGGCTGTGGTCAACGAGAAGTTGGGCCGTTGGAAGAATGCGATGGACGATTATAATATGCTTGTGGAGATGTTCCCCGACAGTGCGCAGGCCTATGCCGGACGTGCCGCTTTCGAGCGTACGCAGAAGATGTACGACCCGTCGCTCTACGACTGGGATCAGGCGATGCGTCTCGACCCGTTGAATGCAGACTATGCGGCATCGAAGGCTGACCTACAGATTTTCCTCAACGAGAAGATTGCCGCCCGTGAGACGCTCGATGCAGCCGTCCGTCGCGGCATTCCCCACGCAGCCTTGCGCAAGTGGTATCATAAGAGTAAATAATTCATAATAACCATTGAGAATATGAGAAAACTATTGCTAGGTGATGAGGCGATAGCCCAGGGAGCCCTCGATGCCGGTCTTAGCGGTGTCTATGCCTACCCGGGTACGCCCTCAACAGAGATTACGGAGTATATCCAGGACTCTCCGCTCGCCAAGGAGCGCGGTGTGCACAGCCGTTGGTCGACCAACGAGAAGACGGCAATGGAGGCCGCCCTTGGTATGTCGTTTATGGGAAAGCGTGCACTGGTGTGCATGAAACATGTGGGACTGAATGTTTGTGCCGACCCGTTTGTAAACTCCGCGATGACGGGCACCAACGGCGGTATTATCGTACTGGTGGCCGACGACCCGTCGATGCACTCCAGTCAGGACGAGCAGGACTCGCGATTCTATGGTAAGTTCGCCATGATTCCTACGTTCGAGCCCAGCTCGCAGCAGGAAGCCTACGATATGATGGCCGAGGCCTACGACTTCTCCGAGAAGATGCAGTTGCCCGTGCTGATGCGTGTCACCACCCGTATGGCCCACTCGCGTGCGGTCGTTGAGGTGAGGGACAAGGCGCGCCCTCAGAACGAGCTCAACTACAAGGCGCAGGCTAGCAACTGGGTACTGCTGCCGGCGTTTGCCCGTAAGCGCAATGAGGTAGTGACGGGTCTGCAGCCCATGCTCGAGCAGTATGCTGTGGAGAGCCGTTACAACAAGTATGTGGACGGTGCCGACCACTCACTGGGTATCATCGCCAGCGGTATCGCCTACAACTACCTGATGGAGTGCTTCCCCGAGGGATGCCCGTTCCCGGTGCTGAAGGTGAGCCAGTATCCGCTGCCGAAGGC
>Ga0247610_10007609_pt1 | contig 11083 bp, 5 predicted proteins | sample 174DNAGHGhighgp2_FD_193483 | JGI IMG/M metagenome (GOLD analysis project Ga0247610, IMG submission 193483) | Sheep rumen microbial communities from Palmerston North, Manawatu-Wanganui, New Zealand - 1742 DNA GHGhigh gp2 | ecosystem: Host-associated > Mammals > Digestive system > Stomach > Rumen ...
CCATTCAATGACAATCTTCCCTCATTTATGTCGGCTGTTCCTACTCGCTGACCACTGAGGGAATAGACGGCCACAGTCTTTGCATCATTAATGCTGATGCCGTTGATCTTTGTCGCAGACTCATAATCGCTTATGTTAATCATCAGTTTTTCGTTACTATAGAAATTCTTTTCAAATTTACACATCATGGCACTGAAAGGTTTCGCCAGATCGTTTGCCTTGCTTTGATAGAAACAATTGTGGTCTGCATTCCAAAGATAGTAATCTCCGTTTATATTTGTCTTCTTTGTAACGCCGATAAATTCAAGATGGCTTCCCAAAACGATGGCTTCGCGTGTCGGGGGAATCGTTGCATCCTCAGCATAGAAAGATACGCGCGATGGTTTGACAAACATCAGGTAAGGCTCGTATGCATTGAGCTGATGTTCTTTGACAGAAGAAAAGTTCATGACATCTTGATTATCGCCAGTAAATCTGAACATCCTTAGGTCAGGTCCGTTGAATCCGCCATCATTATCTGGCGATTCGTTGATATCCGTCAGCCAAGCCTGTCTTGCCTCGAATGGGAGAACAAGTGCACCCGACATAATCCGGCTCATCACCGGACTGGCTGGTCCTTGAGATTCGCTGACAGGTGTGTAATTAAAGAATGCAGTCTTGGCCTTGAATGGCATCGGACAATAATAGTCATAGTTGGCATCTACCACTAGCGTCTTGGCCACATAATCGCGAATCACATTCGTTGTTGTGGAGAGTCCTTGGGGCACATTGTCCAAAAAGCCAAGGAAATAGAGACAATTAGGATTGGCCTGTGAGGCATCAATAGAGAAGACGGTGTTGATGGCATATTGGCCTCGCATGTCTACTGCTACAGCCTCGGCTGGCACCTGTAACACCTGATTATCAACTATTGGCAATGATTTCACATGACCATCGGCAGTCCAATACGTATTGGTGCATTGTCTGACTTTGAAGGGAACGCTAGTAACAGTGTTTCCCAATACGTCTATCAGTATGCTGTATTCCTTATCCTCCTCAGGTACAGCCGTAAACTCATAGATAAAATTCTTTGTGATAGTTTCTCCTGCTTTGATTTCTGATCCCAGGCTATAGTACCAAGGATACGCCCATTTAATATCTCCAAACCAGGGCCAAACGACACACTGTATGCCGCTGCCGCCACCATCTCTCATATTACCCCAACCTATTACGGTGTCTTTGCTTTTATTGATGATGGTGGCCGTTCCTGTGATTCTGAAATGGGCATAATCGCCATATAGGATATTACCTTCGTCTGTTCTTTCAAGCATGTTCAGCTGGATTGCTCCCAGGACATACGGAGCTTGATACTCGTCGATGTCAACAGAATAAGTGAAAAAGTCAATTCTTTGATCCTCTGTCCATACATTTATCTTATAATGTCCTGGTTTCCTGAATTCAAATTCCATGGTGACGTCTTCTGTTTTTCCCGCTGGAATATTGACTTGTTCGTAAGAAGAATGAGCAAGAATTTCCTTTCCATCCGTATCTTCCAAGACGCCATTCTGTGGGTCAAATGCACACCAACAACTCCGATAGTCATCCGAGCCTTTGTTTGTCACCTCCACATGCAGACGCTGGATAAGATTTGCCCTGCAGCCACCTTCCATCCACATCTTACCCAACACCAAATGCTCCGTGCTGTTGGTATAGCTGGCACCAACTGCTGGCAGAATGTCAAGCAACAGTCCTAACAGACCTAGAATAATACTTCGTTTCATATTTGTTTCCTCCATTTTTATCTTATTATTTTTCTTGTCTTCCCGTTGTGGCGCTGGATATAGATGGCATGGCCGCCTACGTCATTGCGCCGTTGTCCTGAAATGGTCCACACTGCCGAGGACTTCTGCTCTGTCGTTACCTCATGAATCGCTAAGGGGCCCAAGAGTGCATGCGGAAAAGTCCATTGTGCTCCTAATTCCATAGGCCAAGAGGCATATTGTGGCGTTTCATGCACCCGGTCGTGCGACTGTGCATATTGGAATGCCTCTTGCATCGACACTTCCCCATCGTCATTGTCATCGGCATCGATGGGATTCCCCATCTCATCTGCTCCATTTACGGCACAAATCCAATGGTAGACAAACTCATCGTAAGGACGGTCTGGGCACACCCATGATTGCTCATCGCTGCCGCAAGCTGTAGCTATCACCCGACCATCACGTATCAGACTGTTCAAAAACCCTCCAGAATAACACTGTCCCATCAGAATATTCACAGAGGCCGTATGAAACATACCAAGCAACGAGGTCAGGGAAAAGACATCTAGTTGTTCGTCTGCCCATAGCCAGATATATGAGCCGTTGCTATTTGAGCCTCCGTGATCCATCACGAACAGGAACAGGTGATCATCCGAAGTCAACTGCCTCGATAAGTTGATCATCGTTCTGCTGACGGCCTGATAGGTAGCGGGATAATCTATATCCGCTTGTCCGTCACCATCCATATCTATGGGCGACGAGAGGAATCCACGTCCGTCAGCCCTCAGCATATCCTCGTCTGGCGCACCGCCATCGCTCATAAGCACCGTGATATTCCGCCTGGGCACATGAAAGGTCTGGCGGAGCGTGCGATACAGAAAGGCGCAGTCGTTCCAATAACGCTCATGGTTCGTCAGTCGATTGCGACCACCGTTGATCAGCACGGCATAGAGGTGATCCGTTTCTGAAGCATAGGCTTCCTGACTGCTACTTATCAATAGCAGAATCAAGCTTCCTATGACCATCACCTTTTTTGCCCCAATCATTATGACTTTATTCTTACCGTTTTGGATATAGAGGCCACGGTCAATATTCCGACTAATATTTTATTCATATGTCGATGCCTTTTCGTTTGCAAATATAGCATTTTTTGTTTCTTGTTTTCACTTTAATAATAGCAAAACAACGAAAAGACTGCTTGACGTTAACATCTTTTATATTATTTTGAAGATGACGCCGTGATTTTTTGTTCTAAAAAAACGAACAAAAAAGAAAACCACCGCCGCCGAAATTGATTGGCGGCGAAGCCTGTGAAACAAGAGCGCTCTGTTGTTTTTCTTCTAAAATCACGGCGATTAACCTTAATTAACGCTCTTTCATGCAAGATTTCCTTTCTCATTTGTTTATATATATAGAATAATATGTACTTTTGCAAACGTGAAAAGGAAATTGTTAGTATTTGTCTGTATGATGGCAGTCATACAGATTGTTAAAGCTCAGGAGCATTCTAATTATGCCCGCCTGTATGTAGGGGCAGTCGAACCACAGTACCAGTCATGGTTGTGGTATGATAACCCCTATTATAAAGAAAATACAAATGTGTATCATGGTCGTATCAGCTATTATGGCGTGGTTTATGACGATGTGTTACTCCGTTTTGACCAATATAGACAGAGGGTTGTTGTCCTATCTCCTGGAGGTCTTGTTTTCTGTGTGCCTGATCAGGAGTTCGTTGACTGGTTTGAGATGGATGGTCACAGATATGTGCACAATCCTAAGGACAGCCTACAATATGCAGCTCTATTATGTGATGGTAGCACCAATGGCATTCGTCTTTATTATCATGAATGGAAGATTTATAATGGTTACAAAAAAATAGTTGGAGAAAACAGTTCCGTCATGACGCTCCGTACCCAGAATTTTTATTCGCTTATGACGCCAGACGGAATGATGCATCCTGTGAAGCGTGCATCGGATGTAGCCAAACTCTTTCCTGAACAGAAGAAACAGATCAAGCAGTTTGTCAGACAGAATCATCTTTCCTTCTCAAAGAGCAAGCGGGAGAGCAGTCTGGTGAAGGTAGTTGAAAGCATTTCAGGCTCTCCGGCGGATTATGACAATGGAAAATGGAAAATGGAAAATGGAAAATTGGCTTCCGCGTCCAAAGATGCAGCAGATAATGGACAATTGCAGGAAGGCGCAGCAAATAATTATCCATTATCCATTATTAATTATCCATTAGTTGATAAGGAACTTATCACTGGAATTCCCGTTCTTGATAGCGATACCGTTACGATATCAACTGGCTCGGCAAATTCGAAGGTCTATGTGGTGCCCGGTGTGAAGAAGGCGGAGGCGAGTATTGCCGATGATCATGAATTGGCCGAGATCGTCGTCGTGTCTGGTCGTCAGTCGGCTGTGAAAAGCACGCTGATAGGTTCTGAGAAGTTCAAGCCCGAACTGTTGAAGAATATCCCGTCAGCCTTTGGCGAGTCGGATATCATGAAGGTAGTTCTCACGTTGCCAGGTATCACTACCGTTGGAGAGGCTTCAAGCGGCTATAATGTGCGCGGAGGAGCCACAGACCAGAACCTGATACTCTACAATGGCGGCACGGTGTATAATCCGTCACATCTTTTTGGACTGTTCACCTCATTTAATTCAGATGCGATTGAGGATGTGGAACTGTTCAAGTCGAGTATCCCAGTGGAATATGGAGGCAGGATCAGCAGCGTGCTGAAAGTGACCTCGAAGGAGGCGAATATGCAGAAACTGACCGGTTCAGCAAGTATTGGTGTCCTGACCAGCAAGGCGAATCTGGAGATACCTGTCGTCAAGGACCATGTGTCGCTGCTGCTGAATGGACGTACCACCTATAGCGACTGGATTCTCAAACACCTGCCAGAAAAGAGCGGCTATCGGAACGGTTCAGGCAACTTTTATGACCTCGGTGGTGTACTGACATGGAAGCTCAATGACATGCACCGCCTCAAGATATATGGATACTGGAGTTATGATAAGTTCTCGTTCAGTTCGGATGATAATTACGGCTATCGGAACCGGAATTTCTCTGCTGAGTGGCGCTCTATTCTCAGTGAAAAGATCACGGCCACGCTTTCTGGCGGACTCGACCACTACGACTATTTCAACGAAGACAGGGCAACGCCCACGATGGCAGCACGATTGAGTTTCGGTATCGACCAGCTGTGGGGAAAACTACACTTTCGTCACCGTCTGACGGAAAAGCAGGTGCTCTCTTATGGTCTCTCCGTGCAACATTACAATGTTCAGGCTGGTAAGTATGAGCCTTTGGGTGAGGAATCACGCATAAGCACCAATCAGTTGGAGAAGGAAAAGGCATTGGAGAGTGCGGCCTATATCGACTATGAGCATTCGCTTACCGATAAGCTGTCGGTATCTGCTGGCTTGCGCTATTCCATGTTCAATGCGCTAGGGCCGCGCGATGTGAATTTCTATGCTGACGGCGAACTCCCCTCAGAGGAGACATTATTGGAGACACGCCATGAAACAGGCGTCATCAAGACCTATCAGGCTCCTGAGATACGTCTGTCGGCACGCTATGCCCTTATGGAAAATCTTTCCTTGAAGGCTGGGTTCAACACCATGCATCAGTATATCCATAAAGTGTCGAACACCTCCATCATGTCGCCTACAGATATCTGGAAGCTTTCCGACCTGAATATCAAGCCCCAGAATGGCTGGCAATTGGCTGCAGGTGTCTATTACGAGACGGACGACAAGGAATACGAACTCTCGGCAGAAGCCTACTACAAGCATATCGGCGATTATCTCAATTATCGTAGCTCTGCTGTCCTGTTGATGAATCCACACCTCGAGACCGACGTCATCTCTACCGACGGAAAAGCCTATGGTCTGGAGTTCCAGGTAAAGAAACCTGTTGGTAAACTGAATGGATGGGTCAGCTATACCTTCTCACGTTCTCTGCTCCGTCAGGACGACAAGCGTGTGGCTGTGCCTCTGAACGATGGCGACTGGTATCCATCTGAATACGACAGGCCCCATGAGGTGAAGGCCGTACTTAACTTCAAGTTTACCGAGCGCTACAGCCTTTCGAGCAATTTCGACTATGCTACAGGTCGCCCCACGACGCTGCCGGCCGGCAAATATTACAACTCGTATAATCAGAGATACATGCCCTATTATACAGACCGCAACAAATACCGTATTCCTGACTATATGCGTCTGGATCTTGCGTTTAATATAGAGCCGACCCACCGACTGACATCCTTCCTTCACACGTCGTTCTCTATAGGCGTGTATAATGCCCTTGCCCGCAAAAATGCCTATAACATTTATTATGTCACCGAGGGTAACGAAATAAAAGGATATAAGCTCTCTGTGTTTGGCACTGCCATTCCTTATGTTTCACTTAATATACGCTTCAACTAAGATGAAATATATTCCATTTTACTTTTTTATCCTTTTGCTTTTCACGCTGTCGGGCTGTATTGAAGAATACCAAGCAGACATACCTGCAGAGGATTCCAACCTGCTCGTTGTTGAAGGCACGATCTGCGCATCCGGATTAAATCGATTCACCCTGACGCATACGCAGGATATCAATGCCCACAATTATCAAACTCAGATGGTGGCAGGCGCAAAAGTCTCTGTACGCGGGAGTGACGGTTCCGAATACGTGGCGCAGCAATCCTATGACGGTTCTGGGTATATGGAGCTTGGAGCGTTTGGATCTTACTCCTGTTGGATTGATGCCCTCAATCCTGACGTGGAATACAGTCTGCATATCGAGGTAGACGGCGAAGTGTATGAGTCAGAGCCTCAGAAACCTTTGCGTACCGAGGAAATAGCAGAGGTAACAGGGGTACAGAATACGCCCTATAGCAATATTGACATACTCGTCACAACTGAAGCTCCCTCTTCGGCAGATGAGGCGAAATACTATTCGTGGACCTACGATGAGACTTGGGAAGTGGTTCCTGACCTCAAAACCGACAAGTATTTCAACCCCGATAGTATGAGAGTCGAATATTACTGCGATTCTATTCCCAATCCATATCCTGAGCGAGGATGGAAGGACGGCAGGAGTTCGATGACAATGATTGGTGCAAGTACCAATTACGAAGGGCAGCAAATCCGAGATCTCAAGATGTACGAAATCGCCAGTGACAATGAGCGTATAGCCAAGAGGTATAGCGGACTGATACATCAGCGTGCCATTTCAAAAGCAGAATACGAATATGAACTTGCACGGCGTGAGGCCAGTTCAGAAATGGGAGGCTTGTTCACCCCCCAGCCATCTGCCCTGCCTACAAACATCCATTGCCTCACCTCCAACAAGCGTGCCATCGGCTATATCGGCTGTTCGTTGAACACAAGCGACTACCGATTCTACCTCAATGCCTCTGATTTCTCCACACACGTACCACTAAGAAATGGTCTGGAATGGTATTATTTTGAAGGCTCTGACGAGAAAAAGTACAAGCTGTTCCTTATCGAATCCTGTAATAGAGTTTATCAAGGCAAGATTCTATGCGTATGGGAAGACTTGAGAATGGAAGTGGCTGGCGGTAAGTTGGAAACGGGATGGGCCTCGAGCGTCTATCAACTCGACGTCAGATATAAAGGTGCATATATCGAAAAACCTGATTTTTGGAAAGATGAATAATAGAATATTTTCACTGACAGCTGCGTTGGTGCTTGCCATGAACACCTTTGCTGCGAATATAGAGACCGACCGTTCATGGTATCTTGCCGGTGAGGCGATGCGGGTGAGCGTCACTGTCGATGATGCTGTGATAGCCTATGCCGAACTGTGCGACACGCATCGTCTGGCGGCTGGTGTCGTGATTGGTCTTAAAGAGAATAAGGGTACTGGTACCATCGAACTGCCTGCCGACCTCCATAGCGGCTATTATCAATTGTCGGTCTATACGCGCGGCAATGCCAACGTCACCCAGCGACTTGTCGCCATCGTCAATCCTCTTCGCAAGAGTGTGGATGATGACATTGAATGGGTGAAGGTTAATAATGGACAATTGACAATGGACAATGGAAAATTGCAGGAAGGCGCAGCAGATAATTATCCATTATCCATTAACCATTATCAATTAACGGACGAAGTCCGTGAGACTGAGGGCCATATCATCCGGGCGCGTGTAAGTAACGTCGGTAAATTCAAAGCTGATCAGATTACGCCGTCTTTGAGTATCATTGGCAAGCAGATACATTATTTTGAGGGAAAGATGGTCAACGACACCACTGCCGTCTTCTACACCTATGGCGTCTATGGCCGTCAACCGCTCGTGCTCTCTGCTGTATCGGTCACAGGCGAGAGTTTGCCCATCGAGATGATGAGTCCGTTTGCCACTCTGCTTCCGAAGCAACTCCCACACCTCGTGTTCCATTATAACCGTAGTGAGGTGGAAGCCCGTTCTCTGGATATGCAGCGCCATCAGAGGGCGATTGTTGGGGGCTCAAATGTACCATTAGACTACGACGAGACGGCGTACGGTACCAAACCCGACCTGAGCTATAATCTCGACGAATACCGTCAGTTCCTTTCCATCAAGGAGGTGCTGCTGGAATATGTGAACTGCGTGAAAAATACCAAGATAAACGGTCGGGCTCAGTTGATTGTCCGCAGTCCGGAAGCCTATTTCAACAGTACACTGCCGACATTGGTGCTCATCGACGGCATGCCGGTCATCAACACAGAGCGACTGCTCAACTACGATGCTCGCCGCATTCACTATGTCAACATCTACGGTGGCCAATACATATTCGGCAGTGGCGTTTATAATGGCATTCTCTCGTTTGTCACCCGTTCAGGCCGCCTTACCAACTACCCCGTTGAGCCCAACATGCAATATCTGGACTACGATTTTCCCTCTCACTCCAGGAGTTCCCGCATGCGCTGATACTGTTCAACCTGTTTATTAGTAAAGGTATTCAGCACCGAGTCTCTGTCGGCGAAGTCCTGCTCCCATTTGTTCCTTTCCTTGCGATAGGCTTGCAGCTCCTCGGCGGTGACGTTCATCATCTGCTTACACTGGGCAAACAGGTGCTGCATGTCGTACAGAAAACCACGACTGATCACCGCGTATTCGAAGAGCGAGAAATCAAGGGCGGCCTTGGCGGAGTTAAAGACTTTTTGATTTCTGGCCTCATTGGAAAGGCTGTCGCACACCTGTGTCTTGAAAATATGGCGGGTCTGATAGAATTTGGCCACATTCTCGGTGAAGAGCACGTTGCCCACGGTGTTGATGGTCTCGATGTTCGACGAGAAGATGCGTTCCGTGGTCTCGGTGTACTCCAATTGCGGCAATAGCACATACATCTGTAACTTCTTATCAAAGGTGTACTTTGTGGTGTCGGCAGCGATTTGCTCCTGCCGGTCGATGAGCCGGCAGATCTGGGAGTCGGCCTTTTCCACCAGCGCCAGCGAGTTGTACATGTCATACATCACCATCATCACGATCTCGCGCTTCTCACGCTGCTTCTTGTTGTTGTCGATGATGGCGGCCGTTCCGAAGGTGAGCGCGATGGAGACGGTGGTGGCGAAAAGCGAGAGCAGAAACTGCTTGAGCGACGACATGCCGCTGCCCGCTTTCAAACTCTTGGGGGTATGCAACTTGATGTTCATGACTATAAACCTTTGTTCTGGTTGCAAAGGTAATCCTTTTTTCACAATTGGCCAAGTTTGTGTAACAAATATTTAGCGTTTTGATTGATTTATGTCAAGTGAAATGGCGATTTTTGTTAAAAAGTGATGCACAAATGTGATTTTTTTATAAAATTGTTCGTTTTTTAGAACTTTTGTATTATTTTTGCAGCTTGATAGTACCGTAAAATAGCTAAAACGGTCTAGCGCGTATATAAAATAGGATATATTACTTTTTTTAATAATTAACTAAATAGAGAGATTTTATGGAAAAAAGACTAACGATGTTTTTGGTCAGCCTCCTGCTCTGTGTGGGTAGTGCGCTGGCACAGACAAAAGTTTCCGGTACAGTGCTCTCACAGGAAGATGGTCAGCCGATTATCGGCGCTGCCGTCAAGGTGGTAGGCACAAGTACAGGTCTGCTCACAGACGTGAACGGTAAATTCACCGTCACTCTGCCTGCTGGCAAAGACCAGTTGGAAATCACCTATCTGGGCATGGAGCCTCAGACGGTGAAAGCCAAGAACGGTATGCGCGTGTTTATGAAGACCGATGCCAAGGTCGTTGACGAGGTGATCGTCGTGGCCTTCGGTACTGCCAAGAAGTCGGCCTTCACCGGTGCTGCCAAGGCTGTGGGTTCAGAGGATATCGCTCTGGCACAGACCACGAGTGTTACAGGCGCCCTGGCAGGTAATGTGGCCGGTGTGCAGTTGACACAGTCATCAGGTAGCCCTTCTGGCTCGCCCACCATCCGTATCCGTGGTTTCAGCTCGCTGAACGCCGGTAAGGACCCGCTGATCATCGTGGACGGTGCTCCCTACAGCGGTGACATGGCAAACATCAACCCGAACGATGTGGAGTCGATGACCGTTTTGAAGGATGCTGCTTCTAACGCCCTGTATGGTGCCCGTGGTGCCAATGGTGTGGTGATGATCACTACCAAGAAGGCTAAGAGCGGCGACGCTGTGGTGACTTTCGACGCCAAGTATGGTTGGAACTCAAAGGCTCTGCAGCAGTATGACATCATTACTGATCCTGCCGCCTACTACGAGAAGCACTACGATGCAGTGTACAACTACTACAGAGATCCCGCTGGCAAGAACATGGATGCCAACTCTGCATGGCAGGCTGCCAATGCCGGTCTGTTCGGTGAGCAGGCCGGCGGTGGTCTGGGCTACAACATCTGGAGCTATCCCGAGGGTCAGGTGCTCATCGGCCGCAACGGCAAGGTGAATCCTAATGCAAGAATCGGTCGCATTGAGGGTGACTATCTGATCACACCCGATGACTGGGAGGACGTAGGTATCCGCACTGGCAACCGTCAGGAGTACAACGTTTCGATTGCCGGTTCTACCGAGAAGTCGAACACCTATATCTCACTGGGTTACCTGAAGAATCAGGGTATCACCAGTAAGAGTGACATGCAGCGTTTTACCACTCGTTTGAAGGCTGACTATCAGGCCAAGAAGTGGCTGAAGGTTGGTACCAACATGAACTACACCCGCTTCGATCACAACACGCTGGGTAACAACGGTAGCGAGACTTCTACCGGTAACATCTTTGCATTCACCCAGCAGATGGCTCCGATCTATCCCGCTTACGTCCGCAATGCTGACGGTAGCATCAAGATCGACTCTAACGGTATCGAAATGATGGACTACGGTAATGGTATGAACAACGG
>Ga0247610_10007610_pt1 | contig 11080 bp, 6 predicted proteins | sample 174DNAGHGhighgp2_FD_193483 | JGI IMG/M metagenome (GOLD analysis project Ga0247610, IMG submission 193483) | Sheep rumen microbial communities from Palmerston North, Manawatu-Wanganui, New Zealand - 1742 DNA GHGhigh gp2 | ecosystem: Host-associated > Mammals > Digestive system > Stomach > Rumen ...
TTCCGACAAAGTCGTAGAGGTGTAGAACGGGTCAAAAGCCTCCTTGATATCATCTTGGGTGTTATAGAAATCAAGGATAAACAGATCTTCACTCAACTTGCCCAAGTCGGGGGCCGAACGGTTAAGACGCGAAAGAGCCTGAACGGCCAACACGCCAGCCAAAGGCTTGTCGACATACATGGCACAGAGCTTGGGCTGGTCGAAGCCGGTGAGGTACTTGTTGGCCACAACCAAAATGCGGTTGTCGTCAACATCGAATCTCTCTGCCGTTTGTGAGTCAGGAAAGCCATTCATTCCCGCTTCCGTGTAATCCGTAAACTTACCCGTAGACTCTGCCGCATAGCTATAACCCATTCCATTTGTTTGCGACGATCCCGAAACCGACATCGTTTGCATCCGTTTTTCACCGCTGAAGGCAATCAATATATTGTAAGGCAAGCCTTTCTCATTGACGATTCTGTTCAACGCCAAATAGTATTTGATGGCACACTCAATGTCCTTGGTCACCACCATAGCCTTGGCCTTGCCTTTCAGCTTATGGCTGCGGAAAACTTTTGCGTCGAAATGCGCCAACATCACTTCGGCCTTGGCCGCGATGGTTTGCGGGTCACGCTCAACGGCACTCCTCAGCTTTTTCTGCGCCCGCTCGTTGTTGTATTCGGGGTTGTCCTCGATGCTTTTGGTGAGTTCGTAATAGCTACGATAGGTGGTATAGTTGGTCAGCACGTCAAGGATGAATCCTTCTTCGATGGCTTGTTTCATGCTGTAGAGATGGTAAGGATGGAATTTGCCTTCGGCGTCCTCGCTACCAAAACGCTCCAGTGTTTCTCGTTTCGGCGTTGCCGTGAACGCAAAATAAGAGCAGTTGGTGCTCATCTTGCGGTCTTTCATCAGTTTCTCCAACAAGGCATCGGTGTCGCTGCCGTCGGTGTCGGCGTCTTTTTGCACCGTGGCATTGAGCTTGTCGGCAGCTATGCCCGATTGCGAGCTGTGGGCCTCATCGATGATGACGGCAAAGTTGTGGTCGCTCACGTCGCTGATGGCGTCGCAGATGAAGGGAAACTTCTGTATCGTGGTGATGATAATGCGTTTGTTATTCTCAATGGCTTCCTTCAAATCCTTTGAGGTGTCGGCATGGGCCACGATTTTGGCACTTTGGCCGAACATCTTGATGTTGTCGGAAATCTGCTTGTCGAGCAGGCGACGGTCGGTGACCACGATGACCGAGTTGAACAAAGCCGAATCCACGGCTTTGGCTCTCACCGCATCCATCGTATTAGGGCAGGTCTTGATGAGCTTGTAGGCCAACCAAGTGAGCGAATTGGATTTTCCCGACCCAGCTGAATGTTGGATGAGATAGGTCCTTCCCACTCCCTTGTCAGCCACGTCATCCACCAACTTGCTCACCACGTCCAACTGATGATAGCGCGGGAAAATGAGCTTCTTGGCGTTCTTCATGATGTGCGGCACCTTCTTCTGGGTCTTGGCTTCGTCGTAGTCAAAGCAGACGTAGTTCATGATGATGTCGGCCACGGTGTCCTTTTGCAGGATTTGTTCCCATATATACGAGGTCTTGTAGCCACCCTCGGCATTCACGGGATTGCCTGCGCCCTGACCGTTGGGCAGACCTTTGTTGAAAGGCATGAAATAGGTCTTATCCAAGTTGAGTCTCGTGGTGAAAAAAACCTCATCCTTGTCCATGGTGAAGTGCGCAAGGCAACGACCGAAGTTGAGCAAGGTTTCCTTGGGGTTGCGTTCCGTTGACTTGTATTGCTTTTGTCCGTCGTATTTGGCGGTTTGGTGGGTCCAAGGGTTCTTCAGCTCGAAGGTGAACACAGGCAAACCGTTGACAAACAGCACCATGTCGATTTCCAGACCAGGGTTGGCGACCGAGAAGGTCTGCTGGCGCGTGAGCGAGAACTGGTTTTGGGCGTATTTCAGTTTGGAAAGCTCGCTATCGGCAGCCGAAGGTCGGGGATAGAACAGCGAAAGATGGATGTTGTCCACATCCACGCCTTCGCGCAGCACCTTGATGACACCGAAGGTCTCGATGTCCTTCGAGATGCGCTTGGGCAGTTCGGTTTTCAAGTCTTTTCCCTTGTATTCTTTCAGCACTTCATGTTGTGTGCTCTCAAGGAATGCCCACAACCGCCGCAGGTCGATGGCCAATTTCTTGTCCATGTCCTTGGGCTGGCCCCAATAGTATTGTTGTGCATTGGGCGACTGGGCTTCCACGTCGTTCTGCCCGCTTGCCGTGCGTTCCTCGTGGGTGCTGCCTACAAGGGCTCTTTCTATGAGTGCCTCGAAGGCTTGTTCGTTGGTTTTGCTTGTATTCATAACCACATTATTGTTTACTCTTCCTGTTCGTAATAATACGAATAGTCAATTCCTTTCATAAAAATTTCGCGATCATCAATTTTGTCGGTAAGTGCCTGTTTAAGCAGAACCCGTATCTTGGTACTGTCCAAGTGGCTCTCTATCATCGAATTCAGATAGTCGCGTTTGCCAATCTTGCTCCAATCCACGCATAAGCCAAGTCGTTTCTTCAGTATGAGGTCGAGCCAGATGCGAGTGCTGCGGCCGTTGCCCTCCATAAAGGGGTGGGCCATGTTCATCTCCACATATTTGTCAACAATCTCATCGAAAGTGGTTTCCGGCATCTGCTCCACGCTTTGGAGGAACGAGTGCAGGTGCTCTGCCAGACAGAAGATGGTGTTGCCCTTGGAGATGGTCTTTGTCCGTATCTTTCCGGCGAAGTCATATAATCCGCCGAACAAGAAGGCATGAATCTGTTGCAGGCACTTTATTGTCCCCGGTTTCATCGCTTCAAGCAACCCGCTCTCAACCAGTGCGTAGGCTTTCTTCTTGCTCTGCCCGTCGATGGTATTGTCGCTGTAAGTGAACCAATTCAAAAAGGCATTGGCGCGGTTGTTGGGATAATTCTCTGCCAAAGCCTTTACGCAATCGCTGTCCAAGGCGTCTGCGAAACGCTGTTTACCGTCGGGAGCCTCGAATTTGAAGTCGTGAGTGACACTCACGAGTTGAACGCCATCGGCATTGAGTTTCTTTTTCAGCCAACGCCAATAGTTGCCCGCCTTGACATAGTCCTCTTCATCATTGATGGCACGCACAATGTCTGTGGCCGAGAACCACCACTTGCTGTGTTCCTCATCCCAGACGGCCCGCACTTCGCGGTCATTGAAAAAACGTATCGATCTCTTGCTCATACCACTTTCACCTTTCCCGTCACCACTTCATTAATGATGATCTGTTTACGTTCCTGAAGGAGGGAGATTTGATTTTGACAATTCTTTATCGCATCATCAATTGGAACAATTGCTGTATTTATATAATCTACAATTTCGACCTGTTTCTTAAATGGCGGAAGAGGTATTATTACCGCGCCCACTTTTTCTTTTGTAAAATGTGGTATTGTGGCTTTATTACAAATATATTCTATATAACCCTTTTGATTAATAGATTGCATGAAGAAGCATAAATAATCGTTAAGGAGATTTTCTGCTCCTCTAACAATCATGATAGAATTTTGAATGTATATGTTTTTCAAATCTTCCTTGACAATTGCACAACCACCAGCGCCTGCACCTCCCTCTACAATAAGCATATCGCCTTTTTTTACTTCATACAATTGCCTCTCCTCATGTGTGAAACTCATTTCTTTAAGGTCAGATGTATCAATCTCACCATAATGGACATCTTTTGCACAAATGTATTTGTATTTATTTGTGGGATTATTTGATAACATCTTTCCTAGAATAACCTTCGCTTTTTTCTTTATGGCACAGGTATCCCACCCTTCCGGCACCTCTCCAATCCATTCCACGCCGCTGTCCTTCATTTTCGCGTTGGGATTGAGGCCTTTGGTTACGGCGCTGTTGATGATGATTTGCTTGCGCTCGTTCAAGAGGTCGATCATCTTTTGCTGCTGCGCTATGGCGGCGTCTATCTTCGCAGTGGCAGTGTCGAGGTAGTTGGCTATGGCGGTTTGCTCGACCATGGGAGGATGAGGAATAAATTGGTTTTTCAATTCATTATAAGACAAAGTCAATCGGATTCCTGTTCCCATACCATGAAACATCTTTTTGGCATCCATGGATTTCAAGAAGTATGTGAAATACCTTGAATTTGCAATTTCCGTAGGGCGTAAACTAATATATGCAGAAGTAATTACGCCACGCTCTTGAACCAGTGCAACTCTTTGAGAAATAAAGTCGTAATTCAGGTTCAAACCATTTATCATAATGTCATCAGACTCAACAATCGTGTATTTGCTAATTGTGTCAAGCACATCAGACTCTTCACTTTGGTTGGCCTTTCTAACTATATCTCCATAACGGAATTGAAGTTGCAGCCTTTCTTTACAACTGGAATTCTTTGTCGTGTTCTCCGACATAAGAAAACGCCATCGTTTCATTTCCCAATGACTTGGGATCTCCCCGAGCCATTTCACGCCGCTGTCCTTGTATGTATCGTATCGTTGCATAATCTAAATCGTTTGTATGACTTTCCAATGCCCGCCTTTGGCAGCACCCACCCTTTCGATAATGCCATCCGCCCGAAGTTGGCGTATGTTTTTCTTTACCCCGCTTTCCGAAAGCCCCGTGATGCCTTGCAACTCCCTAATGGTAACAGATGGATTCTGCCGCATGACTGCAACAATTTTCTGGTTACTTTTTTGGTTACTTTTTGGGTTACTTTCCATCATTTCATCCAACGCTTCCTTCAGACAACCCAGCATGAAAACGATGAACGGTGTACTTGATGCCTCATGGTCGCTTTTCATAATGGCGGCATAATATTCCTGTTGGTGCTCCTTGACGATGGTTTCCACCGGTATCCATGCGAAGATGGGTTTCCATTGCATCAGAAGCAAGGTTTGCCACATTCGCCCCAAGCGTCCATTGCCGTCGGCAAATGGATGGATAAACTCAAATTCATAATGGAACACACACGAACTGATGAGCGGGTGAGTTTTTGTGGTTTTCACCCAATCAAACAATTCGCCAATAAGCAGTGGTACTCGTTGGGCAGGTGGTGCCATGTGGATGCACACCTCGCCGTTAAAAACGCCAACTCCCCCTGAACGAAAGCGTCCACATTCACGAACAAGGTCAGTCATCATCAGTTTATGGGCCTTCAGCATATCCTTCTCCTTATACGGATTCAGTTCCAACATCAATTCGTAGGCACCAATAGCGTTTTTCACCTCTTGTATCTCGTTGGGTGCGCCAAGTACACGCTTGCCTTCCACGATGGCGGTCACTTGATCCAACGATAACGAATTGTTCTCGATAGCCAGCGACGACTGAATGGTCTTAATACGGTTTTCCCTACGCAACTGTGGTGTCGACAGTTGCCCGGCCGAGGCAGTAAGATGCCCTACTTTTTCGGCAATCTCCGCAACAAGTGTCGTGATTTCGTCAGTTATCGTAAACGGCGGGATGTATGTTAGAGTTTCTTGCTTTGCCATGGCGTTACTTGAGATTAAACAGTGACTGGATGAAGCCTTGGCTCTGGCGGTCGAGTTCGAGGATGTCGCGCTCGTTCTCTTCAAGCGTGCGCAGCGGCACGGGCTTGTAGAAATACTTGTTGAACGAGATTTCGCAGCCTATCTTGGTCGGCGGCAGATTGATCCACGCATCGGCCACATAGGGACGCACCTCGCGCTGGAAATAGGCATAGATGTCTTCCTTCACGGGAATCTTCTCCGTGTCGCGCAGGTCGCTGTCACTTTCGTATTCAACATATTGGCACACATAGCTACCCTTCTCGCCAGGATAATAGCCATAGTCCGCCAAACGCTTCTCATCCACACCGAAGTTGGTCAGCAGTTTCTCCACCTCCTTGCTGCCCACTTTGTGTTGCTTCTTGACGACGGGAGCGGCCTCGGGGTCGGTCACCGACATGGCGCGGGCGATGGCATTCAACTTGTTGCCTTTCACGTCCATCTTCAACGTCTTGGCCGCAGCCTCAATCTTGGCGAAAAACAGGTTGTAGTCCATGAAGATCTCCGTGCCGATGGCATGCATCAGTTGCTTGGCCGCATCCATCAACTCGCGGCGGCCCTGCCATTCCTTGACGCTGATGAGTTTCGCCAACTTCTTGTCGGTCAGCTTTATCTCGTTGTCGTTCAAATACTCCTTAATGTTCTGGATTTCAGCGTCCAAGCCTTCAAACACACGTTCTCCGTAGGTCTGGTACAGCCATTTCGAAAGTTCGAGTTCGCCGTTGTCGTATAGCATCTCATCGATTTTCAGGGCGTTGAACTGACTCTTCAAACGCAAAGGCCGCTCGATGGTGACGTTGTAGAAGCGGAAGTCGTCGCCGTCGAAAATCTTGGAGGCTACCTTGTCGCCATCGGCTTCCTTTTCCACGAAGTCCATGTAGGTCTTCAGGATGGTCGAACGATGTTCGGGCGTGATGGTGCAGTTGCGCGAGCCTTGGTTTTTCCTCAATTTTTCAAAGGCCTGCGATGCGTCAATCAGTTGCACCTTGCCTTTGCGGTTTTCGGCTTTTTTGTTGGTGAGCAGCCAAACATAGGTAGTGATGCCTGTGTTGTAGAAGATGTTGTTCGGCAATTGGATGATGGCATCCACCAGGTCATTCTCAATCAGATAGCGACGGATGTTGCTCTCGCCGCTGCCCGCATCGCCCGTAAACAACGACGACCCGTTGTGAATGGAAGCCACGCGGCTGCCTTGGGGCTGGAACTCCAAAGGTTTCATCTTGTCGACTTCTTCGAGCATAAACAGCAGTTGTCCGTCGGAAGTGCGTGGTGTGCTGTCAAGCACCTCTTCTTCGCCGGCGAAATTGGTCAACGGCAGTTCAAAACGGTGGTCGAGCAGCGTCTTCTCATGGTAAATCTTCTCCTTGTCGGTCTTCCACGACTTGCCGTATGGCGGATTGGTGATCATATAGCCAAACGACTTGTCGGAAAAGGCGTTATCGGTGATGGTGTTGCCCAAGTGCATCCCACCTGGGTCGACGCCCTTGATAATCAAATCGGACTTGCAAATGGCGTAGGTCTCCGGGTTGATTTCGGTTCCCGACAGTTGGATGGCCGCGCTCCTGACGCCAATATCCATAAGGTATTCGCGGCTTTCCGTCAACATTCCACCAGAGCCACATGCCGGATCATACAATGAGATGATCTTGGGGAGGTTGTCCTTCACGGGTTCAAAAACGAGATGCGCCAACAGCGAAATGGCATCGCGGGGCGTGAAGTGTTCGCCCGCTTCCTCGTTGTTCTCCTCGTTGAAACGACGCAGCAGCTCCTCAAACACGGTACCCATGCCAATGTTGGTCATGGCAGGCAGCATGATGCCATCGGGGTCTTTCACCTCCTTGTCCGTCAAGTTGATGCGAGGGTCGGTGATTTTCTCGATGATGGACAAGAGCCGGTCGTTGTCGGCCAACTTGCGCGCTTTGTTGTAATACTCGAAGTTCTTCAGCACATCGCGCACATTCTCGCTAAAGCCGTTCAAATACTCCACGAAATTGTCGTAAAGGATGTCGTTATTGTCCGAAGCCTGTGATTTCAAGCGGTTCAGTGTCCACTTGCTGGTGTTGAAAAAACTCAATCCAGTGATGTCTTTCAACACGCCCTCGTCCATATTGTCCAGCCCACTTTCCTCGATCTCCTGTTCCACTTCTTCCTTGGTAGGCTCAAGCAAGGCATCCAAACGGCGCAACACCACCATGGGCAAAATGACATCACGGTATTGGCCACGCAAAAAAACATCGCGTAGCACATCGTCGGCAATCGACCAAATAAAAGAGACTATTTGATTATGAGAGGTTTCCATAGAGAAAACAATTCAAACTGATTAATTTTACAAAGATACAAATAATTCTGAAATGTGCCGTTAATTGTAGCGGTACAATAATAAAAATCCTCCCCACAAGCCTTTCAACTCATGTGGATACGACAACTGAACAACTGCTAACTGAAGAATCAACTCTAGACTGCTTCGTTTTGCTTCGTGCCTCGCAATGACGTTCCTCGCAGTGACGCGAAGCGGCAACTGAACAACTGCTAACTGAACAACTGCCAACTGCTAACTAAAACCTAAACTCCCCCATCACTTCAAAACTCCTACCCGGCATGGCCCTCCAAATCACGTTCTGGTAGTCCTTGTCAGTGAGGTTGTTGCAACGCAACTCGATGCGGAACTTCTTAATCTGCTTGCCGAGGGCGACATGATGCAGCACATACGAAGGCAAGTCGTAGGCGAAAAAGTCTTGTTCATTATAAGAGGTGCTGCGGCGACCCGTCATCTCAACGGTGTAGCTCAGGTTCCAGGTCTTCCACTGGGTGTTGAGGAAGAAATTGGCATGGTGGCGCGGGATGTAGATGAGCTGTTTGCCATTGGTGCCTTGGGCGTAGGCTTTCTCGCTCTCGTCGGTGGTGACGGTGAAGACGTAGTTGCCCGACAGCGTGACCTTCCAGTTTTCCTTAACAAAGGCCGCGTCGATGTGGTTCTCAATGCCGCGTGCATAGACTTTGGCCACGTTCTCCGGCACCCAGAAACGATACGAGGTCGGCATCCATTGGATCCAGTTTTTCACGTTGGAGAAGTAGCCGCCTGTGCGCAGGTCAAGCTTGAAAGGCCCTTTTTGTAGACCGTATTTCACAGCCAAGTCGACGGTGCGGCCATTCTCGGGCAGGAGGTCGGGGTTGCCTCCGGGGTACCAATAGAGGTCGTTCAAGGTGGGGCTGCGGTAGTTGTGGCTGTAGCCCAAGGTGAAGCTCACGGCCTTGTAGAAAGGCAGTTGGTATGAGAAAGTGGCCGTCGGGAACAAGCCCATGGCCATGCCATCGGTCCAGTCGAAACGGGCAGTGAGGTTGAGGTTGGCACAATTGAAGGGCTCGCCGTTGACGGCAGCATAGGCCGACACCACGTTACGCCGTTTCTCGCCTTCGTAATTGTTGCTCCTCACCTGTTCGTTGTCCCACTGCAGCTTGGCTTTCAGGTTCCAGCTCTTGTAGAGCTGTTGGTCCAGGTTGGCAATCTGATGCAGTACCAAGGCGTGGTTCTCGGAATTAATAAAGGTGACGGTGTCGTCGGTGACAGGGTTGCGAGTCAACAAAAAATACCGCTGGTTCTCCACGAAAGCCGCCGACTTCAGCTGCAGGCTACCTGTTTCCCAATAAGTCTTGAACGAGACGAAGTTGCGCGAGAAGTTGTCGCGCGTCCACTCCTCCGAGTTGACGTTGAACACATTGGGCATGATGGGTGGCAGGTTGCGGTTGTTCCACTGGTTCCACGATGACACGGAAATCACATTGTTGCCCAACATCACGCTCATCTCGGGCATCACACCATAGTCAACAAAATCGGCGTTGCGTTGTTTCATCTTTTGGTGCGGTATCGTGGCCAGGTTCTCGTATTCAAAGTCGTTGTCCGACGAGTTGCGGTAGGCCTTCACACGGAAGGAGATCTTCCTGCCATAGTTGCCCACCGTGACGAAACTCCCCAAAGTGTTGAAGCTGCCGTAGGTCTGTTTCAAATCGAGCAGGAAACCGTCGCCAAAGTGGTGGGTGTTGTCGATGTTGACGGTACCGCCCAAGCCACCGCTGTTGTTGGAAGTGCCGCTGCCCCAGTTGAGGCTGACATCGTCGGCCAGAAACACGGGGATGGTGCTGAAATCCACTTGGCCGAGCGAGGGTGCGTTGAGTTGAAAGCCGTTCCAAAGCACGAGGGTGTGGCTGGCTGTCGTGCCACGAAACGAAGCCGTGGAAGTGCCTCCCGGGCCGTAAGTCTTGATGAACACCGGACTGTGCTGGATGAGTAAATCCGAGAGGCTGGAAGTGCTCTTTGACTGCAGCACAAGGGTATCGAGTTTCCTCGCCACCAAGGGTTTCAACGCCTCGATATTATACTTATCCGCCGTCACCTCAACGGATTGCAACACGATGGTGTCCTGCGCGCAGAGCTCAGAAAACACCATACTCAGCAGAAAAACGACTATATTTCTGACGACATGCTTCATTGCCATAAAACCGCGGCAAAATTACGGAAAAAAAAGGCATAAAAAACATCCGAAAACCCAACAAGTCTTCGGATGTCCTGCCTTTATAGATTATGGCTGTGTTATATTAGGAATTATTTGGTTAGCCTTTTTTTTCCTTGGCCCTTCCCGCTGGCATTTCCATCGGCTTCCCTTTTACAGGGGTCTTTTCTTTCGGCATGTCCTTCTCTTTGACCTCCTGCATAGGTTTCTCTTTCTCGGCGTATGTCTTCTTCTTGCCTTGCAACTCACCGTTCTTATAGACCGCCTCACTCTTCAAGGAGCCATCGGGATAGAAGCTCTCCTGACGACCGTTGAACTGACCCTTTGTGTACTGGATGGTCATCTTCTTCTGACCGTCTTCATAGAACCAGGTGGTCAAGCCATCGCGGAGGTCATCCTTATACTCCGACACTTCCAAGTTGCCGCCCTTCTCGTAGCAGAGAATCTGGTTGCCATCGAGTTTGCCGTTCTTGTAGGTGTTCAATTTGGAGAGACGTCCGCCACGATACCATTCGCTCACCTGTCCGTTCAGTTCTCCGTTCTTATACTCAGCCTTTTTCGTGAGCGAACCCGTCTTGTCGATTTCCACATACACGCCCTCCATCTTACCGTTCACGTAGTTCACGATTTTCTTGGGAAGGTAGGTGTTGCTGTTGAAATACTCTATCCATGTGCCAACCTTCTGGCCATTCAAGACTGTGCCCTCAATGGTGCATTCGTATGAGGAAGCCGTGAACTTGCCGTCCTTGGCTTTCGAAACGTCCACTGTTTCGATAGTTTGTGAGAACATAGGCATGGAAAACAATGCCATTGCAATGATAATTAAAGTCTTACGCATTTCTTTATTCTTTTATTGGTTGAGCAAAATTATAAAATTTGGGGCAAACGGCTACAATTTTCGTGCAAAATCTTTAAAATTCAGTTTTTTTTCGGAATTTCGCAGCGATTAATTGCCGATGGCCAATGGCAGATGGCAGATGGCTTGCTTCCACTAGAAGTAGAATCATTATTATTTTCGTGGAAGCAAGCCATAGGCTAAAGGCCA
>Ga0247610_10007611_pt1 | contig 11079 bp, 8 predicted proteins | sample 174DNAGHGhighgp2_FD_193483 | JGI IMG/M metagenome (GOLD analysis project Ga0247610, IMG submission 193483) | Sheep rumen microbial communities from Palmerston North, Manawatu-Wanganui, New Zealand - 1742 DNA GHGhigh gp2 | ecosystem: Host-associated > Mammals > Digestive system > Stomach > Rumen ...
ACTCGCCATCACAGGCGCCGTCATTGTCTCCACGCCCCAGCAGGTGGCACTGGCCGATGCACGTAAGGGCATCGACATGTATCGCAACGACAAGGTGAACGTGCCCATCCTCGGCCTCATCGAGAATATGGCGTGGTTCACCCCTGCCGAACTGCCAGACAACAAATACTATATCTTTGGCCGCGAAGGCTGCAAACGGTTGGCCGAAGAGATGAACGTGCCGTTGCTCGCCCAGATACCCCTGGTTCAGAGCATCTGCGACAATGGTGATGCAGGCACCCCCGCCGCCCTCAGTAGCGACACCGCCACCGGCCTGGCCTTCATCAATCTGGCACAGGCCGTCGTCACCGTCGTCAACCGCCGCAACAAAGAGCAGCCACGAACCAAGATCGTAGGTACTAAATGAAGAAGAGCTTTTTGATGGCCCGCGTGATGTTCACCCAGTAGTCCTGCACCCACAGCGGCGTTAGTACTGGGGTCAGGCCCCAGTCTTAAGTTACTTAGTGCCGGGGTCAGGCCCCGGCACTAAGTTTTTATCTACAGTCGAAGAGAATCTTGCGGCGATTATCCTTCGGTCGCACGGCGAAATGAATCCAATAGGTAGTTAGATCATGGTGTTGGTTCTTCTGATTATTTTCAGGAGTCCGTCATTTTGATTATGATTCATTACTGTCTTAATTCTCATGTTATTTGCCTTGATAAGTGATCAGAACCGACCCCGTGATCCCCAAAATTAACACTTTTCTCTCTGATTACCAAAGGGATAGTGTTAAAATTCCTCACATTTTTGTTTTTTAGTACGAAATATTCAGGCTAAAAGTGTACCACTTTCGCTTCTCCGAATAGTATTAACTTTGCACCAAAGTTTAATAACAAATTTGCTACAAAACTTAAAAAATATCCGAAATATTTTGGCGATTCACATTTTTTAATTAATTTTGTGCCCAAGAATAATTACGTTTTCTACTGACATTGAGTAACTATATAGTTGAAGCAAATGACTAAGACCAAAGTTAAGACGGCTGTTATAGATTATATCGGCATTTGCCTAATAGTTTTTCTATTAGGCTACATTCTTGTGTTTGCTTCGTTGAATTTAAGCATTTTCAATCCGCTGAAGCAAGCTCTTGATGACTTTAAGATGACTGACCTCTATTTCGAATTGATGCGAAGTAACAAGGAAAAAGAACTGAATAAAGACATTGTTTTGGTGGATGTGACTAAGCTGACTACCAGAAATGATATAGCAAAGGCTATCCATGATATTAGCAGTTGTTCTCCAAAAGTCATGATGGTTGACCTGATATTTGAAAGGCCAAGTCATGACCTAACAGAAGATACCCTACTTTTATACGTCATTGAAGCTGCCAAGGATAAGGAAATCTTTTCCGCTAAACTCACGAACTACAACCCAGAAACTAAGTCATTCTCTAATTTGACCAAGTCTTTTTTCCATGAGTTTATCGATGTCAGGTGGGCTTATAGTAATGTTGACCAGAAAAGGCCTGGAGGGTCTATCCGCCAATATAGTCTTTCGCAAAAGTTAAATGACTCATTATCTTTCTCAATGGCTTATGCAGCTGCATGTGCATATAAGGACATACAGCCTGAGATTAAGGATGTGTCGCAGCGATTAATAGTATATGATGATACTGATTTTTTGGTGATTACTAGTGACAAAATCCTTGAGAATAAGAATCTCCTGAAAGATAAGCTTGTTATAATTGGAGCACTTGAAGAAGAGGCAGACATGCATATTACTCCTATTGGAAAACTTTCTGGCGTGAAAATTCTAGCATATTCTGCCATGACTTTCATGAATCATAAGGAGATACGGAGCATGGGTAAATACACGAGTCTGCTTGCTGCATTTTTTGTTTGTATGTTTTGTGCTTGGGCTGGACAGATAATCAGAAAGAAATTCTCAAACGTTACTTCCTATGTTTTAAAATTCTTCTATTTCTTCTTTACGGCTTTCCTAGTTTGGCTTGCCTTCATTTCGTTCGTTCATTTTGACTACGACATTGATCTCCTCTATCCGCTTTTAGGTCTTGCTTTAGTAGAAGAAGGAAGATTACAATACTCTTCTCTTGTTAAGACATTGTGTAAACATACCAAACTGAAATTCGTCAAAAAATCCATTTATAATAATGAAAAATAGGTTTTTATTCATTCTTTGTTTAAGCCTTTTCTCTATTTGCGCTGTTGCGGACGATGAAGGAAAGGAATTCCTGCGAAAGGCAAATGAACATTATAAAGCAGGATATTACGACGTTGCTGTGGGATACTATCTTAAAGCAGCAGAGTTTAATGAAGTAGAGGCCATGTTCAATCTGGGCTATGCTCTCTATCAGGGAGAAGGAATCATTCAGGATTATCCATCGGCTGTGATGTGGTTTAAACGAGCCGCCAATATGCAATATCCTAAGGCAGAGTATAATCTTGCCTTTTGCTATATGAATGGCAAAGGCGTGCCTTGCAACTATGATAAAGCTCTCGCACTACTTATTTCTTCAGCAAATCATGGGTTTGATCAAGCCCAACTAACACTGTCGGAGTGTTATGAGCATGGAGTTCTTGTGGAACAGAATTTGAAGGAAAGCCAGAAATGGAAGAAGAAAGCAGAGGCCAATATGAAGGCGTCGCAAGCAGAACAAACGGCTCCAACTGAGCAAGAGAATGGCAAAAAAATAATTGAAACTACGAAAAAAGAGTCAAATTCAGTAAAACCTGTTGAAGAAACACCTTCTGCCCCACCAACTTTTGATATCGAACTAGGTGGGAATAATGACGTAAAAATAACAGAAAATTCGGCGGCTATACTCTCTACTGTGGAACCGAAGAAAGATTTAGAGCCTAAAGACGATGATGAAGACGATGATGATGAGGAGGATGAAGAAGAACAACGTGCTCCTCTGATAGTATATGCCCCCGGCATGGAACCGCCAAAGAAAGTGCCTGTCCTGAAGATTCTCTATCCTAAAGATCAATCATTCTTCCATACAGACCAAATAAAGATAAAATATCAGCTTTTAGCAGATGGTCTTGAAGATTCCACAAAGGTGATAGCTATGGTTGATGCCATGAAGAAAGAGCTTAATGAGACAAGGGCGGTGAAGCAGGCAAATACTTTAGAAATTGATGTACCAAACCGTGATTGTACGGTAACTCTTTATGCTCAGAATAGAGTTGGCAATAGTGAACCTGTATCTATCCGACTAATCCGTGAGAATGTAGCACAAGGCGACCTTCCACGCTTATTCTGTGTCGCCATTGGTGTGGACGACTACAATGACGAAGAACTACCTCCTCTGAAACTCAGTACAAAAGATGCACATGATTTTGCTGAGGCCGTCGCCAAGAAACGAGGCTTGCCATTTGCAGATGTTCAAGTGAAATTACTTACTGACAAGGAAGCTACTCGTGCTGATATTTTTGAGGCAATGGAGTGGTTGCAACAGGAAACAACCCCTAATGACATCTGTTTCTTCTTCTTTGCAGGTCATGGTTATCGTGATGAAAAAGATCGCTTTTACTTTATGCCTTATGGAGGATCGACAGATAAACTATATAATTGTTTCAGTGCTACAGATTTCAAGAATATGGCGGAGGATATTAATTGTAAACTCATTGTTTTTACTGATGCTTGCTATTCTGCAGCACTCTTTGAAGGAAATCGTTCGGCAGCAACCACTCATTTTATAGAACAATTGCGTCGTGCGAAGAATGGTATGATGCTTTATGCCTCTAGTGCCAGCAATACTAAATCGAAAGAGGATCCCTCTTGGGGAAATGGTGCTTTCACCAAAGCACTTGTAGCTGCTTTCAATGGCGGCGCCCGTCAACAGTTTGACGAAGGGCTTTCTACTCAAGAATTAGAAAGGTATTTATATAAAGAGGTACGAAGGCTGACATCTTTCAAACAGACACCAATCTTTATCAATCCTAATGGAATGGAACATTTTAACATTTTTACTTATGCAGAATAAAATCGTTATCTTTCTATTAATGCTGATGCTTGCGACAACCATTCAAGCACAGACATACACTGTCTATTCAGTTATTGGCAACGCTAGAATAGTTGACGGAAAAAAGTCTACTCCCCTTTTAGCACGAAAGCAAATAAATATAAAGGCACGTTTATTTATTGGGGCAGAGAGTTCCGTTACTGTCTTGGACGAAAAAAACAATAAGATGTTTTCTTTTTCGGCTGAAGGCACATTTACTGTGGGAGATTTAATAGAAAGGGCCAGTAATAAGGCAAAGACCATCTCCAAACAATACATGAGTTATTTAGTTAAGCAACTGTTTTCTGATGAAAGTCAGAGAATGGCCCATCCTGATACCTATATGCAAGTTACAGCCACATCCTACCGTTCTGCATCAAAAGACTCAATGCTAATATATGGCATTATGCAGAGTATTCCACAGACAGGCGGACTTTCGATAGAACAGGAGCTTTGTAAAACTGAAAATGTTTTGCAATCTGATATGGATGTCAAGTTTGAACTTGTCTCGTGCGATACGGGATTTGAGCTTAAGGATTGTGTTAAGAAGAATACGGGTAGCTATGTTCGTGTTCATAATAATACAGACGATGCCCTTTATGTGAATGTACTTGACATTGATGAGAAGGGCAACAAATACCTCGTGCTCCCTGTTGATGAGGCAGCTACATGTGCACACCTACTAGTGCCCCCTATGAGCACTGTTTCTTTTAAGTCGGAACCCTTCATTTTTAGTGAAGATCCCATGAAGGAGACATTTATCTTGGTTGCAACCCAGGAGCCCGTTGATTTTAGTATCCTTATGAATCCCATTCAGAGTGGAAAAGGAAAACCAGTAAAGTCCGGATTATATAGGAACACTTATCGTGTAGAATAATGAGAGGGAAAGTCATCATCACAATTGTTTTAACGCTATTATTAGACCACGCATCTGCTCAGACGGACAAAGCTGAAGCGGATCTGATAATTTATGAGATGCTGACGGCTAAGAATATAACGGAAAACTGGCATCCTAGTGTGGTGATTCAAGAAAAACAGTTGAAAGAAACTAATGAGAAAGGTGTCTTTATTGTTCCTGGAGATTCATTCCAAATAAAGTCGTTACGTTCTGATTTTTATGTTCGTCAGGAAAAAGGACAGTGGACACCCATAAACGATGCACGCTATCCTATGGAGACTATGGTTAACTTGTTGTTGAACCATATTACAAACAATCAGCACATGCTTGAGATCTGTCATCATCAATATGGCCAAAAAAGCCCTAAAATAACAATACCTATGCAGGATCTCTATGATCTTCTAGCACGTAATATGAATCTCTATTGCAGTGTCACATTTATTAATGAACATGAGATAAGGGCTATTCTCGTATTTCACCAACGCAGTCTGAATTTCATTCATATGCTGGAATTGAAAATTAAAACTAAGAAATTATTTGATGTCGATAGCACTATCTATGGCGACTTCTATACGAACATTCCCCAAAACAATGTTAAAGACATTTTTAGAGAAAAGAAAATTAAAAAGAAATAAAACAATGAGACATTTAATTACAAACCGAATCAAAATGATTCTGTTGGTGTTGTTCGCATCAACTACAGTATCCATGGCCCAAGGGCTGTTCAAAATTGTAGAAGGTCTTTCCGATAAAAATCTCAAGACCACAATGGAAACCAATGTCAATTCCATGATGATGGCAATGAATACAGCCGTGAATGAGAAGGCAAAAACAGTGAAGCTTGATAAAAATGCCTTCACAAATGAAGCAATCAAAGAAATTGGACTCATTTGGAAAAGTAGTGGTATTTTCTGCCCTCCTGTAAATATTACGAGCAAGTGCTTGAAGACATCTCAGGGTTATCAGGTACGCGGTATCCCTATCGATTTGGTAGAGGCAGACGAGAAAGAAAAGCGTCAGGAACTGACCGTAGATTTCTTGCCAAATGGTAAGATTAATGGTGTTGCCATAGCCATCGAGATGCATCGCTATGACGAGATCATGGCTGAGAAATCTTCTGACATAGACTATGCCCGTCGCCAGGTTATCATTGATTTTGTTGAGAATTTCCGTACTGCGTATAACCGCAAAGATATAAAGTTGTTGACAAGTGTTTTCAGTGACAAAGCCCTTATTATTACAGGTAAGCTTGTAAGTGAGAAACCAAACTCGGATATCGATCGCCTGACTCTCAATAATAACAAGGTGGTTTATATCAAACAGACCAAGCAAGAATATCTCCGTAATTTGAGTAATGTTTTCAAAACATCAAAATTCATCAATGTAAAGTTTGAGGATATTGACGTAGTGCAACATCCCAAATACGACGATATCTATGGTGTTACCCTAAAGCAGTATTGGCACACTAATCGTTATAAAGATGAGGGATACCTATTTTTGATGATAGATTTCCGGGATGCAAACAATCCTCTTATTCAGGTAAGAACATGGCAACCATATAAAAACAAGCAAGGCCAGGTTATTACTAAGATGAGCGATGTCTATCATCTTGGATCTTTCCGCATTGTTAGATAATGTATTATAACTAATTAACTTAATTCAATTTGTGATGATAAAGAAAGTTCTTTTCTTGGCATGTCTCTTTCTGACAGGAAGTATGGTACATGCACAAAATGTTATGGAAGTTGAAGATGTTTCTCAACCTAATGATGTTTATTCAAGTCCTAATGATGAGGCTGCCATTCTCATCCGCTGCCATCAGTCCATTCCTCTTAAATTTATATCTAGCATGGACAAAAGTGCAGAACCCTTCCGGACAGAATTGCAAGGCTCTGATTCTGTATACTATATTGCTTTTCCAACCGGAAACCGTTATCGAGGGCGGCAACTTACCATTATATCGCCTGGATATAATTCTGCCTATATTAATTTGGACCTACAGCCCAAACAACTTCTTTCCTTTAAGGTGTCCGACCCCAATGCATTAGTTGATGCTGGTTGTTATCGAACTCATCGCAATAAGGGTATGAATGAAATAAAAAACTCAAATTACGATGAGGCTCGCAATCAGTTTGTAATAGCCCGTGAGTGTTCTGATTGCGATAGAAAAGAAAACGAGGAGAATATTGCATTAACGGATTCGTTGATTATGTTCCGTAAAAAAGGTGACGAAGCGTTTGAACATTTAGACTATGTCACAGCAGGCCGCTATTATTCCAAGATTCTTGAGCTTAATGCTTTAGATAACTACGCATCCAATCGTAATAACACTTGTGTACAAAACTACACTGAAGAGTGTGCCTCATTCTTCACGAAAGCAGAATTCTATTATACAGAGAAAGAATATGACAAAGCCAAAGAGCTTTATCAAAAAGTCGTAGATAAAGAGTGCCGTAACATGTCATTGGCCATAGAACGACTGAATAGCATCAGTTCATTACAAAGGGCCCAAAAAGACCATGCACGTGTTTTCACTTATGAATATCGTATGGATGTACCTTTGGGTTTCTCAATTGGTAGGTACAACATGCACAAGGTAGGCGGTTTTTTCCAGATGGATTTCAATAATAAAGTTTTTGACGCTATTCGTAAAGATTGCAGATATGGAGAAGAGAAGTTCCCAGAATTGAATATGTCTTTCGGTTGGACCGTTAAAATAGCTAATCCCGTATGGATTCATTTTGGACCAGGATTTACTGGCAAGATGTATTATGGAACTTATAGTGATAAAAAATATCCCCAAAAGGGATTTGGCGAAGGGGATTGGAAATATCTTAATATGAAAGATATGGGAGGTGAAGAACTTGTTGAAAAAGCTAAGCAACTCGAAGAAATCCCTGATAATTATAAAGATGCATGGACTAAGGCTAATTTTGCCTTTGCTATTTCTCCTGTTTTCGGCTTAACCGTCAAGTATAGTTATTTCGCTATCCGCTTGACATATCAGTACCGTTGGTCTATTGAGAAAGATTTGCAAGACTTTATCGGCAACAGTCGTTTTTCTGTTGGTGCCGGTGTCGCATTTTAATCTTCTTTATACAGGGAAATGTCAATATTGGGCACAGGGGAGCAGAGATTCCCTTTGTGCCCTTTATTTAATCAGAAACTTTTTGCCACCTTTGATGTCGAATCATGGGGTCGTTCCGACCCCATGATCCCCAAATTTCAAAGAATCAGGGAGGGCTTTACGCTCCCCAGGCTTAAGGCTACCCGCCCAACATTACTAAGAACGAAGCCCTTTCCTGAAATAAAGTAAATCGGGGGCGTAGAGCCAGGGCCCTGCGCCCCCGATGGTTTAAGTCATCTCACATAGTGTCAGACACTTTGTGAGCACTCAACCTTGGTGTGCGGCAACTCGCATTGCGGCATTGGGGCCATAAAGGGGTAGTAGGCTACCCCTATTGTGGTATCAATCCGAATGGGTGGGATTAGACTGCCACAATTGTGGCACTCCCTGCAAGCAGGGGGGTATTAGGCTACCCCCTAATGCTGTTTTGCGAGCAAAAACGACAATGATTATCAGTACTCTACAACTGCCAAATGGGCTCATGTCGCCAATTTGACGGGAACCCCATCATGGCAGGATCTATTGACGGATTGCGAAGCAGCAATAGTTTGAGGTCGCCAACGAAAGTGTTGTTGGCGTCGATAGCATTCAGCCAATAGGCAATACAGCAGAGTTGGGCATATAGCGACTCTTCCCTGAATGTGAAGTTGGTAATCCACTTGTTGGGCATTACTTGTGGTGTCGCTGGCTTCAAAGGATATGCACGATTCCATACTCTCGCATGGTGGGCACAATGATTACGCAACGAGGTCAGACTTTCCAGCCAACTTGAAAGAAACTTGTGGTGATTCAGTCCAAACTCATGTGCAACATTATGTTTCAGTTGCGAATCATTGAAGTTGTTGAAGAGTTTTGAGAGTTCACCCAATGAAATCACCTCCAGCGTTTTCCAAACAGGCGGCAGGTCTGGATCAGAGTATTTGCGGAAGTGTTCACGGATATACCGCTCCTTAGAGCGTCCTACTTCTTTCTTGATGGTTTCGAGGTTAGTCTGGAAACGCCTTTGATTTACAGCCTTTGTCGCATCCATAAACCAGAACGGACCACATGTGGGGGCAAAGTGTTTGATGACCTTTGATCTGACCGCCACCTCAATAGTCTGAATAGCCTTGAAGAGCAAAGCCTTCAAGTCCTTGTCGAAAAAGTAACAAGCTAATACCTCATCAAAATGACTGTTGGGAAGGAACTGATGAGTATGATGATCAGCTTCCAAATGATACCAGTAGTCTGCCAATCGGAAGTAACTGATAGCATCAAGATCCTGTTCTGCCTTATTGGTGTCAGCAATAATCAGGCCTCTGCTTTGCAGTGTCAGAATCTGCTGTGCCAGCGTCATTGCTTGTTTGGTATATCTCATGTCTATATACAAAAAATGTCCCGCTGGGTACGCTGTTCTTATGGGAAGCGGGCGGGATTTGTCGTTGCAAAGATAGGCATTTTTCTTTTAACTTCCAAGTTTTTTGAGGCTTTTCTGCTATTTTTCGCTCCAAAAGTGGTTTCACAAGCCTTGTGAATGGTTATTTTTATTCTTTTTTGGGGTAAAGCGATACAAATTCCTAAAAATTTCGTATCTTTGCAGTGTTTTCGGAACCGTACCAGTTTGCTGGCTTACTGCCATCGGGAAGTAAGAATGCCGAAGCCCAAGGGTGGAGGCTGCGGGACGGGAACCTATATATAGGAAAGGCGTTACTTGACGCTTTGTGCTTGACGTTCTGGAATCTGGCAGTTCCCTAAACGTTTGTCAAACATCAAAGCAACAATGACGTCCATGGATATGTAGTATCCGACAAATGAATTGCAGACAGCTATCATTGGCTTCGATGCAGTCATAGTCGTTTATATACATATCGGCGTGGGCTTCGGCGTTGCTCGTTTCGACAAACAGGCGATGCCAGAGCCTCAGAACGTGGGACGAGTGACAGGAGATTCCCACGCTTCTTTTATGTGTAGCCACCAATAACGATTAAACCGCCAAGTCCTGGGAGTCTGCTTGGGTATGAACGATAAAAACGACAAGTGGACACTGTACCTAAAATAGTATCGCAAAACCCTTATAGGATTCTTGGTGTGTATGCTAATTCTGCCAAAAAAGACATTGTGGCAAACAAAGGCAAGGCTACAGCATTCTTGAAAGTCAACAAGCCTGTAGAGTACCCTCTTGATTTGAAGGGAATTTTGCCTGCACCTAATCGTACTCTTGACCTGATGAACGAGGCTGAAGCGCATCTTGCAATTGCGAAGGAGCAAATCAAGTATGCTCAGTTCTGGTTCTTACAAAAGATGTCCCCATTGGATGACATCGCCTTCAACCATCTATTGGCAGGTAATATGGCTGAAGCTATTGAGATTTGGTCCAAACAAGAGTCTTTATCTTCATTGCAAAACAAACTTGTTTGCTATCTTATTGAGGGTAAGCATGAACATGCAGTGAAAGCAGCGGAGAAACTATACGAGAAGTTTGGCAATGACTATATCAGCAAGGTTGATGCAAACTGTACTTTTCAAATGACAGCTACCGACTTGCTGCACCAGTTTATTGACTCAATAGGGGAAGAGATCGGAATGCAGAAGTTGTTGGGTTTTGATATAGGAGCAGAAACGAAAGCATATATCAGCAGTCAGACTATTGGCCCACTTATCAATAAGATTTCTTCGGAGGTTGACAAGACAAAGAAAGTTGACCATAAAGACCCCAAGGCTCGTATAGAGGCTGCGAGGAAACTGGTGGCAAACACTAAAGAGGCTTTTTCACAGCTAAAGAGCATTCTTCCTGCTACTGATTCTCAGTATCAGATGATAGCAGACAAGCTAGGATTAGAGATTCTGCAATGCGGTATTGACCACTTCCTCGGATTGAAAGATGAAGATGATGATGCACCTTATACAGCAATGAAAATGCTGAAGCATGCAAGAACTATTGTTTGTATTCTCTAACTTAAAAGTATACCACCCATTCTAATCTAAAAGTGTACCACCAAGCATTGATGGAATCAATTCGTTTCGGTCAATGCCTGTTGCTCTCCTGTAGCGACGGCGTAGCCGAGCGG
>Ga0247610_10007613_pt1 | contig 11079 bp, 10 predicted proteins | sample 174DNAGHGhighgp2_FD_193483 | JGI IMG/M metagenome (GOLD analysis project Ga0247610, IMG submission 193483) | Sheep rumen microbial communities from Palmerston North, Manawatu-Wanganui, New Zealand - 1742 DNA GHGhigh gp2 | ecosystem: Host-associated > Mammals > Digestive system > Stomach > Rumen...
CAACTTTGGCAATGTCGTGCTCTACCATGAGCTTCACCAACTCCTCAAAGCTCGTCTTATTAGGATTCCAGCCCAACTTGGCTTTTGCCTTTGTGGGATCACCCCAGAGGTTGACGACATCAGTTGGACGGTAGAAATCCTCGCTAACAGCGACAACAGTCTTACCCACCAGATTTTCAGGGCCATTAACTACAATACCTTTCTCATTGATACCCTCGCCCTCAAACTTCAACTCAATACCAGCATGACGGAAAGCCAGATCAGTAAACTCGCGGACACTATGCTGAACGCCTGTAGCAATCACGAAGTCTTCAGGTTTGTCTTGTTGGAGGATGAGCCACATGCACTCCACATAGTCCTTCGCATAACCCCAGTCGCGCAGAGAATCCATATTACCCAAGTACAGGCAATCCTGAACGCCCTGACTGATGCGGGCAGCGGCAAGGGTAATCTTACGGGTTACGAAGGTCTCACCACGACGCTCACTCTCATGGTTGAACAAGATGCCCGAACAGCAGTACATGTTATATGCCTCGCGATACTCCTTGACAATCCAGAATCCATACTGCTTGGCAACAGCGTAGGGGCTATAGGGATGGAATGGTGTGTTCTCATTCTGAGGAACTTCCTCCACCTTTCCATACAACTCAGATGTTGAAGCCTGATAGATACGACATGAGTCTGTCATTCCCAACTGTCGTACAGCCTCCAGAATTCGGAGCACACCCACAGCATCCACGTCAGCAGTAAACTCAGGGGAGTCAAACGACACCTGCACATGGCTCTGTGCAGCCAGATTATAAATCTCATCAGGGCGAACCTTGCCAATCACGCCCAAAACACTCATGGAATCACCGAGATCAGCATAGTGCAGATGGAAGTGGGGAGTACCCTCGAGATGTGCTATGCGCTCACGGAAATCTACCGATGAACGACGAATGGTACCATGCACATCATATCCCTTTTCAAGCAAAAGTTCAGCAAGATAAGAACCATCTTGCCCCGTAATGCCAGTTATTAATGCAACTTTTCTATTCATTATTGTTTGCCAATTTTCTCTTTCAAAACGTTATATAAAAACAATGGATTGCCTAAAAGATACCTCCGCCACATGCGTTTGGGTTCTATACACAGACGATACAGCCACTCTAACGAATGGTCCTGCCACCATTTGGGGGCTCGTTTTGCAGTACCTGCATAGAAATCGAAAACTGCACCTATTGTTCCCACATGACAATGGATATTCAACTCCTTCCAATGCTGATAGGTCCACTTCTCTTGCTTGGGGGCAGTCATGCCAATCCATAAGAGATCAGGATTAGCCTCATTGATTGCCTTGATGATGGCAGCATTATCTTCATCAGAGAATTCAGGTTTATATGGAGGTGAATACGTTACAACGTCTAAATTCGGATAGTCAACTGCTGCATTCTCACGAATCTTTGCCAGGACTTTCTCTGACGATCCCATAAACATCACCTTTCCTCTTACATCTTCCCTCTTGCATCTTCCTTCTAGTCTCTCCATCTCAAAAACAAAGAGATCCCATCCTGCGATACGATCTTTTGGTTGTGATTTGGCACTTAACCATTTACATGCCTTCAAAATGCTCGCCCCATCTGGAATCAGATAGTCTCCATTCTTAAGAGCCTCTGCAAATAACTTATCATTCTGAGCCACATTGAACGAATGAGCATTAATAGTATTAATTAACTCTTTGCCATCCGATATAGATGTCAAAGCATCTTTGCTTTCTAATATGTCTAACTCAAAAAGCCTTAACATAACAGTTTCCAACGTGTTTACTTAACAATCAATTTGGACGGTATTGCTACTCTAAATCCAAATACCCATTTGGTGTATTTCGTTTTTTGAATCAACAATATGACACCATACATCAGGAATAGCAAAAGAAATGAAACAATTGGAGATAAAATGTATCCAGCAAACAAACTGTTGTCTGCTAAAAACGTGCTTAACTCTGAATTGTTAACAGCTCGATTCATTAGAATTTCCACAATAATATGCTGGAGCAAATAAATAGAAAGTGTCTCCTTTCCTATTCCAACAAATTGGTTTACCAACTTCAATCTTTTACATTGATCATAAAGCCATCCTCCAAAATAAGTAACAGTATATATACCAGCCATTCCAATAATCAAACGGAGGATAACAACTTTCAACATATACTCAGAATTGCGAAGGACATACCCTCCACTCTTCCAAATAGAATAATCGGATTGCCACACTGAAACAAAAAGCGATACAAATATCAAAAATGAAACCCAACCTGTTTTCCATCCTATTTGCGCTATGTTCTTTGAATAATAACCAATAATAAAGAACGGGTACAGGAAAGATATATTAATAATGTTTAGTGGAATCAAATGAAAGATAATTGCTGCCAAACACACCAACATGCAACTCATTATAGGCGTGGAACTAATCTTCTCACATATACAAACAATGAGAGAACTAACAAAAACAGCCCACAAAAAATAATAAAAACACTTGTCGCCAAACAAAAGTGAGATGCACATCCAAATAAGAGCCGGAACCACAATATTCGTAAACTTATTAAGAATTAATTGCTTCCAGTCATGACGGGCTATACTACCTCTTAGCAAATAGCCTGAAATATACATAAACATCGGCAGATCAAATGTCCTCAGAAGTGAATGAAGAACATTTTCTGCTGGAGTGAGTGCATTAAGTGTATGCCCCAACACAACACTCCAGATAAGAAGCCCTTTATAAAAATCTAATTTGCCATCTCTCATAATCCTAGCTGCTTTTCTATGATATCACATACTTTTTCAGTAGCATGACCATTTTCACAAGAGCCCAACAAGTCCAAATGCTTCTGAACTTTCTGTAAATGTTTTTGCTCATCAAAATCTATTATCAGGCTTGCCAATTCTTCATTAGATTTTGCATACGGGAATGCCCAATCATCAATTGGAGTATAAAAGCCTCTATCCTCATTGAGATAATAATCCAAATCAGGAGTAAACAAGAAACATGGTTTTTTTGTTAAAGCAAAATCCCATTGTGACGAGGAATAATCCGTAATAAAAACATCCGCCATACACAACAGTTCCTGCATTTCATCATATTTGGATGCATTTACAGCATTAGCAGGTATTCTTTCTTTATCAAGGGAATTACTTAGAACATGCATTCTGAATACAAAAACCCAATCTCCGTCCCATCGTACCTTAGCAGCATCAAGACACATTTGAATATCTAAATTCATATCGTTATGTTGGTTTTTTGCATTACCTCGATAAGTCGGAGCAAACAGAATCACCTTCTTATCCGACCTAATCCCCAACTTCTTTTTTGCCTTTTCGCCTACAGCCTTGTAATCTTTGAAAAAAATGTCATTCCGAGGCATTCCTATCTCATAAAATAATTCTCTAGGAATCATCTGAGATTCCAAGGCTGCTTCTGTAAAGCATTTGCAACTCGAAATGAACAGACTCGTATCAAGTGCATTGTAGTAGGCCTTATATAATTCCCATTTCGTATTGTCTGAAGCCTCAGATGTTTTTATAAATCCTTTTAAATCTGATAGAGACATTTGTCTGGGAGCTGAAATGCCATATTTCTTATATGCACCACCTCCATGCCAGGTATCAATCATATACTGATTCTTTCGACGAGGGACATAGCATGGACTCGGTATATTCGATATAATGACTTTCGATGTCATTTGATAGTAAAAATATCGAATACTATTATATGGAACTATCTTTATATATTGCTTACCTTGTAACAATTCTGTAGGTGTATTCAAGCACCAAATATATTGCAATCTACTTCCATATTTTTCTTCAAGATACTCATAAATTGCTCTAGGACTACAAGCATATTGATTCCCTTTTTGACTATTAAATATAATTCTTCTCTTGTTGATAGGAAATACACAAAAAAATCTCATACTTCCCCTAACAATTTTTTGAGCTAATTCTGTTATCATTTTATTTCAGAATCTCTATGGTTCTTTCTATTCCTTCTTCAATATTATACAATGCCTTCCAACCAAGCTCTTGCAGCTTTGTACTATCTAATCTTGCTTTGGTTGCCTTACTATATCCAGCGCTCTCTACTGCATCTGGAATCTCAAATACAACCTCACGCCCTACAGCATTAGCGATAATCCTTGCCAAATCCTTTAGCATAATATCTGAAGCATCGTCGGCAATGTTATAAGCTTCCCCCTTTTCACCTAATAATAGGACATAAAGCAGTCCACAAACAGCATCTGCCATATATGTATATGAATAGTATTGTGTTCCCTCACTTTTGAGAACAATGTCTTCACCATCTATCGCTTTAAGAATGAACTGAGAAATAGCCTTAGTATCACTCATCAGCATGGTTGGACCATACGAACGGGTCAAACGAGGTATCACAATATCCATCTCTTTTTGTTTAATGTACGCTTGACATAATGCCTCACCACACCGTTTGCTTTCAGGATAGCCAGCACGCATAGTGTTACAGTCAATGTACCCACAATATCTCTCGTCAAATTTCTCCACATCCCCTCGATTCTCTCCATATATTTCATTAGACGATGTGAAAGCACATCGTTTCGCATGATGAGCATAGGCAAACTCCAACATATTTTGTGTACCAATAATATTGGTAGTGATCGTTCCTATTGGGTCTGTTGCATACGCCACAGGGTGAGTATTACTTGCCAAGTGCAGAACATAATCCACATCTCCCATATCATCCCTAACAAAAGGTTTATTGACATCGTAAGGTATAAACTGGAAAAAATCAGACTCGTAACAATAGCAAAATCTTGTTCTTGCTTTAACCTCATTTCGTCCGAGTGCATAGACCTTGCAATTCATGTTTTGTTCCTTATTACGAAACATGATGACATCAATCAAAAAACTCCCGACAAGTCCTGTTGCGCCAGATATTAAAACTGATTTACCCTTTAGTTCCTCCCATGGAAGTGGTTTCATTGCAACCTTACATATATCTTCCTGATAATACTTGTTTTCTATTATATTCATCATTTTAGCCAATTATCTTTATCCTTTCTCAAATATCCCTTGAACATCTCCAGATCATCCTTTGTCGTCAACTTGATGTTTTTATCAGACCCTGCTGCAAAATGCAACGTTTCTCCCAATTCCACCATCATCGTGTTGGTATAAGCCGAACCATATATTCCAATCTCTTTCTCGAATGCTTCATGATAGCCCCAATCCAACTTGTCAAAACGATATGCCTGGGGAGTAGAAACCCTGCGTAAAGTTTCACGAGGAATGTACTGTTTCGTTGTGTTTTCATCCTCAGGGTTCACAACAAATATCTGTTCATTGTATGGTAATGACGTTACAGCATTTCCAAATTTCTGTGCTTTCAAGATAACATCTGTCAATACTGACTCATCCACTAATGGGCGGATACCATCATGTATAATGATAACATCATCAGGATTTACTTTTCCTTCCAAATTAAAAACACCATTGCGTATGCTCTCTTGTCCCGTATTTCCACCACTTACAATCCACTTCAATTTAGAGATATTAAATTGGTGAGCATATGCCCAAAGTACTTCATGCCATCCATCAATACATACCACTTCAATGGCATCTATCTGCGGATGACGTTGAAAGCCCTCCAAAGTATAAATAATGACAGGCTTGTCATATACATTAATAAACTGCTTGGGAATATCTTGTCCCATACGATGGCCCGAGCCACCTGCTATAATAATTGCTATATTCATTGTTATTTTGTTGGAATTTCGTACAATCCACCAGACTGTCCACAATACAAGAGTAGTTTCCCCTTATAGAAATCACAGTCTTCAGGTTCATTATCTGTTATGTTATTAATATCCAATTTCTTCACTATTTTCCGTTTTCTCAAATCAACTATAATCAAAGCTCTTCGATCCCTCTCTTTTTCTTCTCCTTCAAATCTCAGATTCCCGACAGGTAAATACATCTTATTGCCTTTAATAATGGAACCTTGTAGAACATTCACAAACAACAAATCATACTGATTGATCTTGTCTTCCTCCGTCAGAATAACATTTTCGCCCTCAGATAAACGAGGAAGCCTATATTGAAAGATAGTATTAAGACGATTTCCGACACTATCAACCGCATTACTTGTTGTTTTGATTCCGTATAAGAAACGATGTGTCCTATCTACAACCCAATCATGAATCACTTCGGGTTTTCCATTTTTCGTAGCTTGTATAGTCTGGACTAACACAGACCCACTATCTGAAACATTCTCGACAAAACATCGATATGGCGATGAGCATTCGGAAACATACATGACAGGTCGCTTACACCTTCCTATTTTCTCTATTCCAAAAGATGCACTATTAGCATGGTTAGTTGAACTATAACAACCTAAACGATAGTCTCTGATAAGTTTTTTTTTCTTCAAATCAAAAACACGACAGTGCCCTGTAATATTGAGCATAAAACACTTGTCCCCATATATAGCCATACCTTGTGCAGGAAGTTTCAGATATTCCCCCGTTACCTGAATGAACTGGGCAAAAACAGGAGAGATTATAACACCAAGAAATATACAAATCAGAAAACGTCTCATTGTTCAGCCGATTATTACATCTTTGAGCGCATCCAAATAGCCATGACCAAATTTTAAATCTGGCTCCATATAGTTGCCCTCAGCCCATTCATTCCACGATTTTAGAAAAAGAATTCTATGTTCTGGTTGTTTTTCTTTAATAATTGACACAGCCTCTTCCACATGCTTTCTAAACAATTCAGGAGTCGAACCAGTATATATCATAGCTCGGCGACCACCCCTTGGCGAACGATCCCAATTTGGCAATATAGAAGGATAGCAATTCTCTCTCTTATCATATTCTGTAAACCAATATTTCAGGATATCCTTATATTTATACTTGTCAAGTGGAGCAAAACGGGGAAAAAAAGTTCTCAATTTATGTAGAAACATGGTCTTAACATAACTTCCCTTTATTTTATATTGAGCATTCCAATAATTCTCAAATGTTAAAGCATCATACCCAGCATCCAATATCGGTTTAAAACGACTCTCCCAGCCTGTTGCTCTACCGATAAAATGAACACCTTTTAGTCCATTTTTAAGAGCTAATTCATTCCACAATTCCATAAAATGTTTTACATTTGGAATATCCAATGGCTGATAAACAACAAAAATGGGTTTACCATCTACTGTAATATACCTATGATCTTTAAATGCTGGTAAAATTTTATTAAAATGATCTATATGATCCTCATCCCCAGGATACTCTTGTAATAATAGGTCCATATCTTTATGCATAGCAGCAGATCCACTCCATGTACGTCTCGTCCAACTATGATTCGCCCATCCCAAACAGAATGGGAAATCCGGTTTACCACTTGCAAGTACCTCATCGAATATTTCAGAAAGTAATGTACGCCCATTCCCAAACCAATAATGCCAATAACAAAAACCTTCAACACCAGCTTCTCGGGCCATTTCAGCTTGCTGTTCTCTTATGATAGGCAAACGCAAATCATAATACCCCAGATCAGCAGGAACACGAGGCTGATAATGTCCCTTAAACAACGGCTTTGCCTTACCAACATTAGTCCATTCTGTAAATCCTTTACCCCACCATTCATCATTCTCTGGAATAGGATGGTACTGAGGTAAATAGAAAGCTATAACTCTTGCCTTTCTTTTCATTTTATCTTTTCTAAACTTTTAATCACTTTTGCAGGTACACCTGCTGCTAAGGAATAAGGTGGAATGTCTTTTGTGACAACTGCATTAGCTGCGACCACGACTCCATCACCTATATGTACTCCTGACAAAACTGCTACTTTATCCCCTAACCAAACATTATCCCCAATAACAACCTCACCTTTGCTATGGAGATCTCTTTTCTTTGGATTCTTTACCAATTCTTCTTTCGAAAAAACACCATGATTATTGTCTGATATAATTACATAAGCTCCCGTCAAGAGATTATTGCCGATTTCAATTCTATTACATGCTGTTATTTGACTATATGCTCCAAAAGAGCAATTATCCCCAATCAGAATCTGAGGAGAATATTTGACACCATTGAAACTATCCCAAGCATCAATGATATTTCCTCGATAGAAAAGACAATTCTTACCAATTTTTATATATTTACCACCTCTAGTAGAAATTTTAAATTCAAACCAAGTCCCTTTACCTATCAAAGAAAAAGAATTAGATATCCAACATGTATAAAGAAAATTCCTTTTCTTTAAAACCTGCTTATGTAAACTGTATGGATACAATAAATAAAGTAATGATATTATCGTTCTTATTACATCTTTCATCTTTGTTCTTAGAATCCTTTTTGCATCTTTGACTTAAACAAAATATATGGTATTTTTAAAAAATACAAATAAGTATATATTTCATACCAATAATAATTAAAAAATATCGACCATTCCTTTTTCTTTTCCATATTAGGATATCTTTTCTGAATATGGAAATAAACAATAAAAGGCATCACAAAATTCCATAACAAACGGCGTTTTATAGTCCAATAAGTAAACCATTTTATCCTACCAACTTTACGATATGATTTCCAAATTTCCAAATAGTTCTTAACAAAAACGTTAAAGAAATTGTAACCTCCATTATTATCATTGTCACTTTTCTCAAAAAATTCATCTTTGACGAAGATATTATCCTGCATACTTAACGAAGAATCAACAAAAAAAGGCATTTGAAGAAGATTGCTACTTCTTAATTCTTCACTAATTTTAGTTGTAAGAACTGAGTCCGCACGAACAATATTCGCACTCATGAAGGTAAAGAAATGTCCAATCTTTGTAAGATACTTCTGATTGTCAGATAATTTATAAACACCATTTGCACAATTCTGAGGATTCTTAAGATTCAGGCATCCAATATCATTAGTTTGTAAAATGTCGAGAATCACCTTCAGTTTACCTTCTAAAAGATAATCATCATCTCCTAATAACCACAAGTATTTTGATTTGGCTGCATAAAAACATTTCAGGAAATTATTATCGGGACCTATATTTGTGTCATTCCGAGAATATATAATGGGCAATCCTTTCTTTATATATTTGTCTACGACTTCCCCTGTATTGTCAGGAGAGCAATTATCCGAAATAAAGAACTCCAGCAATGAAGCATCAACAGTTTTCAATTCTCTTTCGAAACAAGACAATGAGTAATCCAACTCCTTTGCCCTCTTATAAGTCGGGATACATATTGTTAATAGTTTATTTTCCATGCCATTCAGCCTTTTTAGTTTTAAATATCCAATATCCCCAAGGGAAGAAAACAACTGCAATGCAGAAATAACTAATCGTCACTCCATAGAGGCCAAAAAGATGCCCGAACACAAATGTACAGAAGCAACTAACAATGCCTGCGCAAATAGAATTCACCAAAAATGGTTCCTTTTTATGACATCTTAGATATGTTGCCCATGAGTTAATGTATTGTTGAAGATATACAGGTATTGCCATCAGCAACATGGGATAATACCCCAAGAAACGGTCAGCTAAGACGTTGCCCCCAATCTTCAACTGAGTTGCATTCAGTCCCCATATAACAATAAAGAACATAATTAGGAGGAAGAGACAAACTGAAGTCATCTGTTTTAATGTCCTATTGAAATGAATATCCAATGTCAAATAGTCTTTAAGTGCTATCAGTTGTGAATAATATGGCACCTTTGTATTCAGCCAGCTAAAAGAGAAAGATTGTATAGCATTCAATGCATGAAGCGTCATACCCATTTGTCCGGCAACAACGGCTCCTTCTGTAGCGAATAGAACTGGATTGAAAAGTTGAAAAATAAAATACCCGCTTACCCAACTAAGGGCGATACGCCACTGATATGGGAAAATCTCCTTGAAATAGGCCACACGTTCGGTTATACGTTCATTCCAAAGATTGATAAGTATCTGATGGAGATGATGGCGTTGTACATACAATTGCCATACCAAAACTGACAACAAGTAGCCAATACCCAAAACGTAGAGTTTCCAACCGCAAGCCAGGCCTATCCAAGACACCAATGGAATAACAATTTGCTGATAAAAACTGATAGCACTCATTTCTTTAACTTTCCCGATACCCATAAAGATGGATGTCAAAGGAGATTGGAAAAGTTTCAATGCCGTGCCAATACAGACAAGGACCCATGGAATCTGCCAATCGGTATTTTCCTGTCCTTCACCATATCGGTTGAAGAACACGAAACCTACTATCATCAGAAAAGTAAAGACGATAATCGCAAGTAAAGTATACCATTTTACACAAAAGTGGACCAAGGATGCCAGACGCGATATAAATCGTCTTTCGCCTTCATATACATTATGGTCATTCAACTTTAAATGAGAAACTTCATGAGCTACATATTGAGTCATGATCCCGGTTAGGCCAAGCTCAAAAAATATCTGTAAGGCGACTATGCTTCCAAAAGTAAAATAGAACCCTTGTTCTACACCCGTTAAAAATGTAGAAACAAAGAAGACTGTCAAGACTCCTGCTACACCTTGAACGATGCGAGCACCAGAGGAATAGGCGATGGCTTTATCCATGCCTATCCTCTGAAGAAACGTCTTGATCAATTGTTTCATTTATAAACGCATTGGTTCTGCAAATCCTCATCCATGAATGGAGCCATCTTCTCCAATGGAGCAGAGGACATCTTGCCAGTTTTTTTATCCATAAATGAAGCGCTCTTGGGGAAGAGGGTCTGCTCTGGGTGCATGTGAATCTCACAAATCATGGGTCCGTCACTCGCAAGCACTTTGGCAATAGTGTCACGTAAAGGCCGACCATTTTCACTACATGAAGTATATGGAATGCCGTATGCGCCAGCAATTTTCTCCAGATTTGGGCAGATAACGCCAGATGCAGGATTGCTGCCAGTGAACTTACCCCCGAAGAAAGCCTTTTGAGTAGTCTTGATTGCCAGATAGCCTTCATTCTCAAGAACAAACATCTTTAAGGGCATCTTATAAGACACCAAAGTCTGGAGTTCCTGAATGTTCATCTGCAATGATCCGTCTCCAGTAACTAGAACCGTCT
>Ga0247610_10007614_pt1 | contig 11078 bp, 3 predicted proteins | sample 174DNAGHGhighgp2_FD_193483 | JGI IMG/M metagenome (GOLD analysis project Ga0247610, IMG submission 193483) | Sheep rumen microbial communities from Palmerston North, Manawatu-Wanganui, New Zealand - 1742 DNA GHGhigh gp2 | ecosystem: Host-associated > Mammals > Digestive system > Stomach > Rumen ...
GATGGGGGATTGGGGATTGGGGATTGGGCCCACTCCCCAATCCCCAATCCCCAATCCCCAATCCCCAATCCCCAATCCCCAATCCCCATCCCCATAGTTCAATATTAATTTATTTTTATCTCTTAAATCATAAAAAAATTATTATTAAATTTAAAATAGTTATCATAAAGCATTATGTCAAATGATAAATCTCTAATTGAAGTAGGTCAAACATTATTTAGGCTAGCATTCTTAGTAGGAGAAACTATTTATAATGAAATTAAAAGGATAAAAGAAGAAGAAGACTCAAAAAGAATATCTAATCTTATCTCAAACCAATTATTCAAATATAAAATGAATAAAGATTATCTTAATTATATATACTTTCTTATTGACCATGAAAATGAAATAAATGATAAAGAAAAATATTCATATGAAGCTCTTGAAATAATATTAGAAATGGTAGAAGAATTAGAAAAGAAGAAAAATTTAGAAAAAGCAATTATGATAATAGAAGAAATTTTAGGTATTAATGGAATTAATAGTATAATAAGAGCTTCATGCTTAAATATTCAAGGAAATCTTTTATTGGGTTTATCACAAGATAACAAAGTAGAGGCATTTGAAAAATTTTATTCTGCATTAGAAATATTTCCTAATGATATAAATAATTCTGAAAATATTGAAAAATCATTTCCTTACTCTACTAATTTATCAGAAATTGAAATATATATAAATAAAGTTTATAAGTATAAAAATAAATTTTCAGGAAATTTTCTTTCTACTTTGGCATTTTTTGAAATGATAATCTCATTTAAAAAAGAAGATTATATCAAAGCATATGAAATAGGCTTGATACATATAAATAAAGTATATGAATTGTTTAAAAATGAAAAAGAAGCAATGAAGTCTATCATATATGTATTTATTATATCAGGCTCAGAAGTTTATGCTAATTATATTTTTAAAAGAGAATTGAACTCAGGAGAAAAAATTTATAATTTAGTTTGCCAAAATTTAAGAGATGAAAAAGATAAAGATAAAGCAAAAATGATGTTTGGAAATGCCTTATATATATCAGGTGAATTTAATTTAGCATTCTCTAAGTTTAATTCCATTTCAGAAATTTCTGAAAAGCAGAAATTAGTAGGATATTGTTATAGAGAATTTATAAAAGATAATTTAAAGAAAAATATTAATTTTGAAAAATGTATTGAATATATAAATATTTTAAAATCGCTTAATATAAAAGATGAAAATTTAGAAAAAGATATTATATATTTAGATAGTTTAATATTTATAAGAAAATGTGAAATAGAATTTGAAAAAAATGATTTTACTTCAAATGAAGAAATTGAAAAAAAGTTAAAATCTGAGAGATATATCTAAAAGACAAAAACTTGAAGAATTAAAAACCAAATTAATAAAAAAACAGAAAAATTTTTATTTAAAAGAAAAAAAATATGATGAGTTTTTGAAAGATAATAAAAATTATTTAAATATCATATCTGAAATTTATCAAGAAGAATCTAATGAAGAAATAGAAAAGAATAATTTTAATTCGGCTTTAAATAAAATAGATAAATCACTTGAAATAAGTCCAAATAATGCAAATGCTATAAATGAAAGGGCATATATAAATACAAAAACTGGGAAATATGATGAAGCTATAAAAAATATAAATACAGCAATTAATATTGAGCCTGAAAATACAATTTTTAAAAATAATAAATTAGAAATAATTAAACAAAAATTTAAAAAATTACCTAATAATTTGCTAAATAATGAAGAAAAAGAATATCTAGAAAAAAATATTATGAATAATAATGATATAAATATAATGCAAAATTCAGTTGATATATCTTTAGAATTAACTAAAAATAAAATAATGAAATTGACTCAGGAAAAAATGAAAGATATAATAAATAATAATATACTTCAAATAAAAAAGAAAAAAAATGAATTTGAAGTAAAAGATAAGATTAATTTAATTTCCAGTACATCAGAATTAATTTTAGAAAATATTAAAAAAAATAATGTTAATAAGCTAGATAAAAGTTTAAAAGATAAAATAGAGCAATGCTTAGATGTAAATGAAAAAGATACTAAAAATAATATATTAACAGTATATTCTCATATTAAAAATTTAGAAAAAAAAGAAATGTTAAAACCTCTAGAGATTATTAATAATAATTTAAAATATGAATTTAATAATCAACAAATTAGTAAAAATATTGATGTTATTGATAATTTTATAAGCCAAGATCAAACTTTGGATGTAAAGCAAGAATTAATAAATAATTTGTTAGAATACATACCAAATAATGATTTTACAAAATATACAGAGGCAGACAGAGAAAAAGATGAAATTTCAGATTCTAAGAAGCCATTATTTCAATATTTTAAAGATAAAACAAAAGAAGGTATAGCAAAGCAACTAAAACAAACTTTAGATGAATACTCCTATGATGAATCATTATCCAATCAAATAAAAGGCCAAATTAATAAATATATAGATATTGATAACTATATTTTAAAAGATTCTCAAAAGTCCAAAAAAGAAACAAGCAATAAGATCTTTAATTGCATTCAAACAATTGCAAAAATAAAGAAAGGCTTAACAGCTCAAAATTTAGAAGTAGCTGGAAATATTTTAGAAAAAATCCAAGATAATAATAATATAAGTTATACATATAAAAGTTTTATAAAAGAAAAAATTATAGATACTGTGAATATATCTTTATCCCAAAAAAAAGATCTAAAAGTTCCAAATAATTTATTAAATAATTTATCAAAAGAGGCTATAACTAATGTCTCAAAAAGTAAAAATATTTTGAGTATATTAGATAAAATATCAGATAATCAAAATGTGACAGAAGAAGTACAAGACAATTTGATAAATATATTGAGAGATAAAAGTAAATCCATAAAAAAGAAGATAAATATCGATACTACTAATTATGAACTGGCATATAAAATATTAAATAAGGGATTAAATATTTTGTCAGAAAGTCAAAAAAAAATTACTGATTTAACAAAAAATACTATTTTAATAAATAAAGAAAAAAATCAAGAAAAAATAATAAAATCATTAAATTGCATATCATCAATAGTTAATGAAGGTTTTTCAATCAATAAACTTAATGAGAAAACACTTTTAGATTTAGTTCATAATAATAAAAATAATGAAAAATATATAGAAGAAACTTCAAAAGTTATAAGTAATATGGCTAAAAATAGTATGGATATAAGCAATGAAATTTCTGGATATGTAGTTAATAAAATAGATGAAATAAAAGATAAGCCAAAATTATCAAAAAAAACATTTATCGAATTATTAGCTTGCTTAGTAAATATTGTGGATAATTGCGATATTCCTAAAAATTCTTTAGAAGCATTCCAAAATTGTTTAAAAGATTTTAAAAATAAAGATAAAAAGGCTGAGCTAAAATTAGCAATCACCGGATTATCAATATTATCCAAAAAGCACTATTCTTTAAATAAGGGAGCTATTAATTCATGTTTAGATATAATTGAGTCTAATATTTTAGAAGGTAATTCATTAGAAGAATTATCTAATATAATTGATAAAATCTTTAAAGAAACAGAAATTGATAATAATACTTTTACAAAATTGCTTTTAATTATGATTAAAAATAAAGATTTATTGGAAAAACTGTCTTTATGCCTTTTAAATTCATTAAAATTCAAAAAAAAAGAAGAAATTGAATCAATTATTACTAGTAATTTGAAAAATTTTGAAAAAATAATAATTAATCATTTACTAAATGATAATATAATAAATATAATAAAAGAATTAGATTTTGATTTTTATAAAACAAGAAGTCAAATTATATATGAGTTTTACTCCTTTGATTTATTTTATTCTAAAAATATATTTAATAATAATAATTTTAAAAGTTGTTTAAACTTTATAAATAAATATGGAATAATAAATGCAAAATATTTGGCAGTGTTATTAAGAAATCTGAATTCATTAGAGGTTTTAAATATATTAGAAAATACCTTAGAGAAAAATACTAATTATCTAAACCAAGGTGTTTATGATAATTTACTAAAAATAAGAACAGATAGTAGTTTATTCTCAAAAGTTTTATTTTTAATTAAAAAATTTTCGAATACATTTCTTACAAAGGAAACAATTGATATTTTAATAGAAAAAAGCCAAACAAATCAAAAAGAAATATTTGAGCCAATTATTGAAATTATTAAAATATTTTATAAAAATAATAATAAAATTTCTGAAATATCTTTAAAAAATCAAGAAATTTTTGAAATAGAAGTAAAAGAAGAGAAAAATTATGATTATTTAAGTTTAATAAATAAGCTTATTAATAAATCCAATTTTATTCCTGATAGATATTTCTATAAAATATATAAAATGATGAAAAATGAAGTAAAACTATATAATTTTGGGTTTAATAATTTATTATTAGCTTTAAATAAAAATTTATTTGTTCCAAACGATATAATTGATAAAATATTAGAAAATAAAGAAAATGAAATAAATAAAAAATTAGTTCAAATTTTATTAATAAAAGAAAGTTATAAAGAAATATATAGTAATAAATTATTAAATAGTTTAGAAAAAAATTCTAATAAAATAAATATAAATATAATAAATAATTTGCAAAGTTTAATTGACTTTGAAAAATTAGAAAATTGTATTAAAGATTTTGTTTTACAAAAAGCTAATTTAATAAATACTTTTACAGAATATAAGCTATTATATTTTTGGATAATACAAGATGAATCTTATTATAAAAATATAGAAAAAATAATTAATAAATCTAAATTTTCAGATAAATTAAAAGATATTTATAAATTAAAAAAAAAGGAAGAAAAAATTAATGCTTTATTAAATGAAGGAATTCTAGAAGATAAAATAAAGTTATTATCTGAGGAAGATAATAACCAATTAAATTTATTAAATAAATCTATATATAATTTTAAGGAAAAAATATTTGCTGGCAAAGAGAATAAAATGAAATTAATTAAATTAATAGATTTTTTTATTTCTCAAAAAATAAAATTTGAACTTACTTCCATTCAAATTATACAATGTTTTGATAAATATTTATTTAGTGATAATTATCATCTATATGAACAAAAAAAATTTGAAAAAATAAATGATAATATATATAAATTATGTCGTCAAAATTGGATCAAATTAAAAATATTGGATAATAATCCCAAATATCCTGCCGATAAAATTAATATAATAATAGATAATTTTTATTTATATAATTTTGAAGATTCATTAATAGAAAATATTATTCATTTACCAATTTTTTCAAAATATGATAATATAATCCAAATATTTGATTATTTGAAAGAGAATACAAAGTATTTAATAGAAATTAAAAATATTCTTAATTCATTAAATAAAAATGATACTTTGGAATCTTTTAAAAATAAAACCATTTTGATATTCAGTGAAAAAATAATTTCAAAATATAATCTTAGTCTTAAATTAAAATCTTTTTACATCCTAATTACAGATTGTTTATTGAAGCTCAATTGGAAGCTTTATCAAGTAGAAGAATTAATATCAAAGGAAATTAAGATTGATAATACAATTGATGAAACATATTTTAAAAATATCATAATTCCAATTATTGAAAAAAATAAAATATTATATAATTCAAAAAATAATAAAAATGAAAATTTAATTCAAATATTAACTAGATATGAGAGTAAATATTGGGAGTATTTGATAAAGAAGCTTGCACAAGAGCATAATTATGGGAATATAAATGAAAATTCTCTTGATAATTTAATCTCAGAATTACAAGAGAAAAATAAAGAAATTCCAAAAGAATTATCAGAAAAAATAAAAAATATAATTTTAAAAATAAGATTTATTTATAATTCTAAAATAGAAACTACTGATGGCTTATCAAAACTTCCTATTAATTTATTTGAAAAAGAAAATATTCAAAAATGGTCTAAATCACAGAGAACTTTGACTTTAATAAATAATGAAGAATTTTTGCCAGAAGCTTTAGCAATAATAGATAGAACTAATGTTTTAAATGAAGGATATCATATTAGAGATGTACAATTTATATCAATATTACTTATTATTTTATCTCCAAAAAATAAAGGGGTATTTGCCCAAATCAAAACAGGTGAAGGAAAATCAACAATTGTGTCAGTTATTGCTGTTATAAAGGCATTACAAAATACATATGTAGATATTTTATCCAGTTCAATAGTTTTAGCACAAAGAGATAAAGAAGAAAAAAAGAGTTTTTATGAATATTTTAATTTAACTGTTGGGTCAAGTGATGATGATGATGCTAATATTTCTTTATATAAGAAAAATATTGTATATGGGGATGCATTAATGTTTGAAGGTGATATTTTAGAAGTAGAATTTAGTAAAGATCCAAATTCAAAAAGAGCAAAAAATCCAGATAGAGGTTTTAGATGCATTATTATAGATGAGGTTGATAGTATGTGTATTGACAATTTAGGTAGTAGTACAAGATTAAGTAGTTCTTTTCCTTCTTATGAATATTTAAAAATATTATATCCTTTGATTTATAATAGTTTAAATATAATAGATGATCATATGGATAATGGATATTATGGAAAAGAGCTTAATGAAGAAAAAAGAAAGGAAATTGTTGTTGAAAATTTAATAAAAGTAACAAAAGAACTATTAGATAAAAATAAAAAATCAGAAGAGAGATTTATTTTACCTAAAAATTTAAAAAAATATATAGAGAATCAAATTCCTTACTGGAGTAATTCTGCATATGATGCAAAGCATTATTATAAAGAAAATTATCATTATATTATAGCAAAAGATAAATTAGATGAGCCATTCAAAAATACTTTAGAGAGATCGGGACATATTCCTAAAGAAAATTATACTATAGCTCCAGTCGATTTTTCAAACACAGGAGTGGTTGAATTGAAATCTTCTTGGTCAGATGGTCTTAGTCAATTTTTACAAATAAAGCATGGATTGAAACTCCAAGCAGAAAATATAACAACAACATTTATATCTCATTATTCTTTTTTTATTAGATATATTAATTCAAAAAATAATAATATTTATGGAGTTACGGGAACAATTGGATCTGATAAGTCTAAATATGTATTAAAAACTTTATTCCATGTTAATATATTTATTATACCACCTTTTCGTCCAAATAAATTAATTTTATTAAATGATAAAGCAGAATTTTCAACCAAAGAGGCTTGGCAAAATGAAATATTAAACAATATAGAACTAAATGCGATAGAACTTTCTCGAACTGTTTTAGTTATATGTTTGACAATTGAAGAATCTAATGATTTATATGATTTTTTAATAAAAAAAAATTATAAAAAAAATAAATTATTTAAATATCAGACAAATAATGATAAATTGAATAAAGGAAAATATGAGAAAGGAGATGTTATAATAGCAACAAATTTAGCTGGAAGAGGCACTGATATAAAGTTATCAGAAGAAGTTGAAAATAATGGGGGAATGCACGTAATTATTACATTTTTGCCTAGTAATCAAAGGGTAGAAGAACAGGCAGTAGGAAGAACAGCAAGGTCAGGGGCTAAAGGTTCTTCTATAATTATTGTTAATGATACAAGGAAAATGGAAGATATTAAAAAATTAAGAAATGATAGGGAAGAAAAAAGAATGGAAAATATTATTGAAAATAATATTAACAGAATAAAGTTAAAAGATGAATTATTTGGCAATTTTTCAAATCTTTATCATGAAGTGCAAAACAAATTGATAAATAATAATTTATTAACATTAAATTCTCAAGTATATACTTTTTATAAAAATGTCAAATTTACAAAGGAATTCTCAATTCTTGACGACTTAGAAGAAAATTGGGGACTATGGCTAAAAGAAATGAAAATTGATGATTTTGATAATAATAAAAGTGGGAATGAAATTAAAAATGCTTATCTCAATTTTGAAAACAAAATAAAAAAAAATTTTATAACAGATAATATAAATAATATTTTATTATCAAATCCGTTTAATTATTTTTCTGGAAAAAGGTTTAATATTGCATCTGAAAAAGACTCTGAATTATGCATTTTTTCTAATTATTTAAAAGATATGACTAATATAGTTGATAAAACGGAATCAATTTCGAAAAAAACTTCTCGAACACTGGGTGATACTATATCTTCACTTAAAGATATATTATGCCCTCAAATTCAATCAATTATTATACCAGCCAATAATATTAAAAATACAAATAAATTAAATAGCAGTATAATAAATGAAATGTCTGAAGATGCAGATAATAAAATAAAAGTAATAGAGCAATTGATAAATGAAATTCAAATGAATAAAAATGCTATTGAGCATCACCTTAATAATAAAAATTCAAAAATTATCCTTCATACATGTGAAATATCAGAATTAACAAAAGATATATATATAGAAAATTATTTTAAAGACATAGGAATCCCATATTTTTATAAATTAGATTTAGAAGAAAAAAAAAATTGGTTTGGAATAATTTCAATCATGATAATAGGTATTTTTGAAATTGGAATAGGAATTCTCTCAACATATTATATGTTTAATGATTTTGGGTTTATAGACCAAGGCTTAACTGATATTAAATATGGAATAGATTGCTTATTAGGAAAAGAAAAATTTGATTGGAAAGAAGTAGGAAAAAAAAAGCTTGCTTTTGCTATAGGATTAGCAGTTAATGCATCTGTAGGATTTATAAGATGCAATTTAAAAATACCTTTCAAAAAACCTCAAAATGCGAAAAATATAAAAGAAACTTTTAACATAATAGGCAAAAAAGTAGGAAAGAAATTAGCAAAGGAAGGAGTAAATATAGGAATACAAATATCAATGGATGCTTTTGGAAAGGAATTTATAATAACCATAATAACTAAATTTAAAGAATATTCTAAATCGATATCTGTTTCTTTTTTTCAAAAAAAAATAAAAGAATTTATTTTAAATAAGTATGGGGAAGCATTTGAACAAATGCTAACTATTGAAGTTGTTAGTGGAAATAATGATTGGACCAGAATTTTAACTGAGCAATTAAAAGTTGGATGCAGGGCATTGACAAAATTAACAAAAATAATAGTTAAACAATTAATAACTTTAATAAAATTATTAATAAATAAAAAAGATGATTGGAAAAATTTATTAATAAGTACTTTTAAAAATTGTAGTTGGGAAGGAATTGATATTTTCAAAAATTCATTAAATGAAAGTTTGGAGCATTTGAAATTAGGATTTTTGAATGTTTTTAAAAAATTTGTTGAAAAAAAATATTGCCTGATGATGTTAAAAATGGAATATTAACATTTAATGATATCTTAGATAAAGCTTTGGATTTTGGAGATTCTTTAAAAACTAAAAATCTTATGGAAATTCTTGTAGAAAATAATATTATAAGTGAAAAAGGAATTATTAATGGAAAAATAATTTTTGGAGAAACATATATTCAAAAAAAATTTTTTTCGATGCCTGTAGTTATTCATAAATTTAAAAAATTTGCATTAAAAAAAGTAGTAGGAGCAAGTAATATAATTGATTTAATGAAACAAGAATTAGAAAAAACTACTAACCAATTAAATGATATTTTTAAATCGAAAATAGAAGAAGGTATTGCAAATATAGATAATTTATTTAACAAAAAAATAAATGATATAAATAAATTTATAGATGAAATATTTGATAAATATATTGTTGAATCTATTATAAAGTGTGAAAAACAAATAAATAAAATGGTAAATGATACTGATCATATCTTTGATGATATATTTAATAAAATAGACAATAAATGTAAAATATTTGATGATTTTTCAAACAAATTAGAGCAAAATATGAAAGGGAAAATAATAAAACTTGAAAAAGTAAATATATTTATTAAAGATAAAATAAATGAAAAATTGGAGCTAATTATAAATATAATTGATAGACAAATCGATGAAAAAATAAATTTATTTAATAATCATATAAAAAATATAGAGGAAAACATACTTTCAAAATTTAATTCCTTAGCTGAACTAGTAGAAACTGAAGAAAGCAAAATCAATAATTCAATTCAAAAAAACATTGGAAAATATAGTGATACACAATCTCAAAAAATGCAGGGAAAAATAAAAAATTTAAAAAAAAAATTATCAGACTCTATGCAAGTATGTTATGATTTATCTGTTAAATTAAAAACTATTGTAGAAGATAATATTAATAAATTTAAAAATGCATGGAATAAAATAAAAAGCAGTGAAAAATTAGAAAAAGTAAATAAAACAATTAAACAAATTCAATCATCTTTAGAAGAAGTTATATCTTATATTATTAATTTAATAAAAAGCCTAAAAGAAAAATTGAAGGAAATAATAAATTTTATTAAAAATATAAAATCTTTGGTAAATGAAAAAGTTATAAGCATTAAAGACAGATTAAAGAATGAAAACAACTCTTTCCAAGAAAAATTACAAATAATAAAAATTGAAATAAATAAAATAAAAGAAGAAATCAAAAATCGAATCATTGAATTTAAAACAAATATAATGAATAAAATAAATGAAATTAAACAAAAAATATATGATAAAATATTTGAATTTACTAAAGAAGTTAAATCTAATATTATTCAGTATCTTGAAATATTTCAAAATATGATTAATGAAATAGAAAAAATAATTTCAGAAAAAGTAAATAAAATAGAAGAGAAATTAAAATCAAATATTTTGGAAGAGTTAGGAAATAAAGTAAATAATTTATTAAATATGGATATTAGAGAAAAAATAGAAGATAAAATTAAAAATACTGATAAAATGCTATCAGATAAAGTTCATAATGCTTTGGAAGATGTTGATTTTAAACAATTTAAAGATGATAAAAATTATATAATAGAAACTTTAAAAAATTATCAAAATAAAATTGATAATTATGATATTGAATCAAAGAAAAATGAAAGTTTTAATATTTTAGAAAATTGTTTAGTTAACCAATTATTTGAAGTGATTCTCGATGCTCTTAAAGGAACTGAAATGACAAAATATTTAACTAATATAGTTGACGAATATAAAAAAATAGTTGGTGATATAAATGATTTATAGAT
>Ga0247610_10007615_pt1 | contig 11077 bp, 5 predicted proteins | sample 174DNAGHGhighgp2_FD_193483 | JGI IMG/M metagenome (GOLD analysis project Ga0247610, IMG submission 193483) | Sheep rumen microbial communities from Palmerston North, Manawatu-Wanganui, New Zealand - 1742 DNA GHGhigh gp2 | ecosystem: Host-associated > Mammals > Digestive system > Stomach > Rumen ...
CCATTATCAGGAGGCCGCCCTTATGGTGGCACAACTGCAAGGCGGGTCTCCCATAAGTGAAATACCCATTGACCCCACTATCGGCCAGCGTTTCCAGCGTTTGGTTGAAGCTTCTGCGCGTATGGGCGACAACGCAGCCAACGCTATTGCCCTCCGTCCGGAGTTCGGTGACACATACTGGTATTACTATTTCTTCGTTGAGGGCTTGAAAACAAATTGACCCCTCACTCCATAGAGTTAAAAATGTAAGATGAGTTATATAAAGAACACATACAGTCAGACATATCTCTTGCTTTTGCTCCTGCTTTATGCCTGCGGCCCCTCTGTTCCTGCCTCTTATACAGAGACGTCTCGTCTGGCGGCCGTAAGTCCAGACAACGCGGGTGCGGCGGTGCCACCGAACATCGCACCCCTGACTTTCCGCATAGAGGAGGAGGGTAGTGATTTTGTTACTCACTGGCATTCCAAAGGCGGCGAACTGATTGTGTCTGGAAAGGAGGTCTGTCCCGATGTGAATGCGTGGCATAAACTCCTCGACAGTTCTCGTGGCGACAGCCTCTTTGCTGATATCTATGTGAAGACAGATGCCGGTTGGATTCGCTACGCGCCCATAGGGCTCTATGTGGCAGAGGAGCCTATAGACCCATATATAACCTACCGACTGATCCGCCCCTCTTATGTCACATACGAAGAACTGAACATAAACGAGCGTTCTTTGGAGTCTTTTGATGAGCGTGTCGTTTATGAGAATATGCGCTTCGAGGACAGCGACAAGGGGCAATGCATCAACTGCCACATGCCGCATGACTGGAACCGTAATGGACAGAGCCAGTTCCATGTTCGTCAGGCTCTTGGCGGCACAATTCTGATTGACGGCGACAAAGCCACCAAGGTGAACCTGAAGACCGATTCCACGCTCAGCGCCGGCGTTTATCCGGCCTGGCATCCGACCCTGAACCTCATCGCCTACTCCGTGAACGAGACGGGTCAGGTTTTCCATACACTCGACCCGCAAAAGGTGGAGGTCATTGATTATGCCAGCGACCTTATCCTTTATGATATAGATGCAAATACCGTTCAGAGCATAGACCGTACGTCGTCAGACTTCGAGTCCTTCCCCACTTGGAGCCCCGACGGACGCACACTCTATTACATCTCTGCTCATTACACTCCACGCGGAACTGACATCGATGCCGATCTCGACAGCAACTATGATCAGTTGCATTACAACATCTATGCCCGCGATTTCGACCTCTCGACACGCCGTTTCGGCCCCCGTCGTATCATCTTTGATGCGGAATCTGAGGGGAAGAGCGCCAGTATCCCCCGTGTGTCTCCGGATGGTCAATATCTTCTGTTCACCCTTGCAGACTACGGGCAGTTCCATATCTGGCATAAGAGTGCGGAGCTTGTGGCGCTACCCACCCACACCCGTGAAGTGAGTGAAGTTGCCACCCCATTGGCTTTGGGCCATGCCAGTTACCACTCGTGGAGTTCCAACGGACGGTGGATTCTCTTCTCTTCGCGTCGCGATGACGGTAATTATACACGTTTGTATATCAGCTACTTCGACAGCGAGGGGCGGGCGCATAAGCCATTCCGTATGCCACAGGCTTCAACGGATGCCGACGACCTGCTGCTTCGCAGTTATAACGCTGCAGAGTTTCTGGTTCAGCCTGTCCAGATTTCTCATAAGCAGTTGTCTGCGGTTGTTCGTGGAGATGCCACTCCTGCCCGCTATGCCGGTTCAGCCCTGCTTAATCCGGAACGTGACAGTATATCCGCAAACCGTTTGTACGTAAGAGAACGCCGTGGGCAATCTGTAGGCTATTAAATTTTGGAAATGATAATCATAAAACTATAAGACAATGAAAACGAATCGCTTCTTAGTCATGCTGCTTGCAGTCTTTGCAGGTTGGCTTTCTTCCGCTTCTGCCCAAAACGTGATGCCAAAGCAGGGCGATAAGATCACAACTGAGAATGGTATTTATGTCGTTACGGGCAACAATCTGATTCCGAACCCATCGTTCGACGACGGTTTCGCAAACTGGAAGGCCGGCAACGGAGACGACCTCACAGAGGCCAACTTCGCTCTTGAGGCCTCCGGCGGTGCCGACGGCGGAGCCTACGTGCGTGCTCTCGGCAGCGCAGGCAGCGGTTCTGCCAGTTCTATCAAGAAGGGCTGGGCTGTGGAGGTCGGAAAGACTTATCTGTTCTCGATGTGGGCCAATCGCCCGTCGAGTGGAATGTCCAGCAACACTCAGTACAGCCGCATCTATGCCTCTGACAGCGAGACTGGAACAGACACTCAGATTGGTAGTGTCAGTTTCACGGGCGACACGTGGGTTCAGACGCAGATTGTCTTCACGGCTGAGAAGCCCTATCTCGTGGCTAACCTCGGTTGGATGAATCATACCAGCGTGGATGCCTTCTTTCTGGGCGAGCTCTCACTCTCCGATGAAATCGTCACCACACCTCTTGAGACCGCTATCTCTGATGCCAAATATCAGCTGGACAACACCGAGGAGGGCACCGGACGCGGACAATATACATCCGAGGTGCGAGCCACCCTGCAGGATGCAATCACAGTCGCCGAAGGAGTTCTCTCAACTGCCACCACCCAGCAGCAGATCAATGACGCGGCAAACGAGCTGAAAGCAGCCGTCAATACATATACGGCCAGTGCCAACGCACCCTTCAAGGTTGGCGTGAAGTACAACATCGTGCACAACTCGGGTTACTTCATGACTACCACCGGCGGAACGGTGAAGATAGTAAGCGAGGATGTGGATGATATGGGCCAGGTGTTCACCTTTGTGCCGGCTCCGGCAGATGCTTCTGCATCCGGTTTCAACCTGCAGGCCGAGGACGGCACCTTCGTTCACCGTCAGGGCTCGTGGGATACTAAGGCGGATGCCAGTTTCTCTCTCACCGAAGCCAATGCCATCTTCCAGGTCGTTGATCAGGGGACATACATCCAGCTGAAGAACATGGGCAGCGGCAGCGTGCTCGGTACGGACAACAACAACGACGGCAGCACAGTATATAGCAACAAAAACGGCACCGACGGCAAATACCGCTGGACGCTGAAGGAATATATCCCCAAGGACCAGCGCGACGATGAGTATAACTTCAACGTCTTGCTGGCTAAGGCTCAGAAGACCCTGAGCGACATCGATCCCAGCTCCGTCGGTACTGAACTGTTCATGATTTCCAACGATGCATACGTCGCCTTTGCAGCAGCTGTTGCTACAGCAGAGTCCGTTACGTCAGGCTATAAGGCTGCCACAGAGACCTTGCAGGCCGCACTCGATACCTTTACCGCCACGAAAGTTAATAAGCCGGATCCAGACAAAATCTATATCATCACACAGAACGCCGGCGGTAACCGCATCGCTTATTCAGCAGACAACGCGTTGGCTGTCGTAGCCACCCCCTCTCTTGAGATCACTCAGCAGTTCACCTTCGCTCAGGTGGCTGCCACGGGCAACTTCTCTCTGAAAAATATCGGGGCAGAGGTCTTCCTGGCCAAGAGCGGCAGCAGCAACTGGGACACCAACTGGGCACAAGATGACAGCGACCTCTTGGCTCAATGGACTATAGCTCTCCACAGCGACGGCACATACACCCTGCAGAACGCATCCGGCAAGGGCTATCTTGGCAGTGATGCCACAGCAAGCGGTTCTCCGCTTTATTGTGACAAATCCAATTCGGCTGCCAATTCCCGTTGGATTATCGAGGAGTTCTCACCCATAGCGACTCTCTCGAAATACATTGCTCAGGCAAAGGAACTGGCCGCCAACACGCCCGTCGGAAGCGCTTATTATGAAGTGCCGCAGACGGCTATGGATGCCTTGAACACAGCCATAGCAACAGCCGAAGCTGCCCTCTCTACAATCTCCACATTTGAAGAGGGTGCAACAGAGAGTGGAAAACTGCAGACGGCGATAGAAATATTCAAAGGCTCGTTCAATCCCCTGCAGCCGTTCGACGAGGGCGTGACTTATATCATTAAACACTACGGAGGTGCCCTGCTGACAGCCACCGAAAGCGGCAATGCCACCATCACCACCGAGGCTGAAGAGGGGGCCACTGAAGCTCAGATCGTAACTCTGGAAGCTGTGGAGGATCTCGACCACACTTACTACATCAAGTCTGTGGCTATGGAGACATATTTGGCACGTGTCGGAGATTACGACACCCAGTGGCAGGCGGAGAAGAACGAGGCCGCCCAGGTGGAAATCTTACAGCTCAACGGCCAGTGGCTGGGACTTCAGTTCGTAGCCACAGGCAAGAATGCAGGAACGGATGGTACGACAGACGGACAGAGTGTGTATAGCGACAAGAATGACGCTAACACTTTGGCTTATTGGCTAGTAGAATCTTACGTCACAGTAGTTCTGGATCGTGTAGCCTTTAATTCTGCTATGGAGGCAGCCAACACCCTGCTTACCAGTATGCAGCCTGGTTATCTCACAGGCCAGTACTTCGCAGAGGACATTGCCGCCTTCCGTCAGATTGTGAACACCGCCCGCTCGTCTGCGAGCAAAGCTAAGGATCAGGATGCTCTTGATGCCATCACGTCACAGCTCCTGACGGATACGGAGACTGCCCGCGCCAAGGCTCACGAGAAGGATTACATGAATCACACACAGCTCGCAGCTGCCATACAGCAGGCTACGTCTGCCACAACCGCCGCCGTTGCAGGTGATTGCAACGGGCAATATCCGGCTGCTGCCATCGATGCTTACAAACTGGCTTTGACCCAGGCTGAGGCTGTAAACAACAAACCGGACGACCAACTGACCCAGGCTGAGATTGACGCCGCAACTTCTGATTTGCAGACAGCTGCCGCTACCTTCAATGCCGCACGCGTCATCATAGACCTCACAGATCTGAAGGCTGCCGTAGCAGCTGCTCAAAAGGCAATGAACGATGCCGCCGCCGACCGTGGTGACGGCCCCGGCAAATTCCCAGAGAGTGCCTTCACAGCCCTGCAGACGGAACTGACTCAGGCACAGACCATAGTCAGCGAGAACAATGTTAATCAGACTGCCGTGGACACTGAGACAATTACCCTGAACGCAGCCATAGAGACATTCAAGGGCTCGCGCACCAAAAATAATTATGCTGAACTTCAGGCTCTTGTTGATGAAGCCACTCAGCTTGTCGCCGACGCTATGGCAGGCAAAATCCCGTATCTGCAGGAAGATCTCGACGAACTGAAGGCTTCTCTTGAACGTAACGCCGCCGCTCTGGAGAGCACGGATCAGGATGTCATAGACCGAGCTGTCAAACTCCTGCGTCGCGACATCAACCTCTTCAAGAACCTCTCCGACGCAGTCACCGACATAGCCGCCAACGGCTCGGATGCCGCTCGTCTCTACGACCTCAATGGACGTCTCATCAAAACCTCGCTTTGCAACCTCAGCCGCGGCACCTACATTCTGGCGGTAGATATTGAAGGCAAGACCGTCACCCGCAAGATTGTGCTTCAGAAATAATATAGAAGCAACAAAGCGGGCTTTTAGTACTTGGCATTCAAAGCCCCGGATGATTTACACTACCATATAATAGCACCCTTAATCGCTTATTACGGATATTAAAAGATGAAGAACATATAATCACCATATAATCACCATATAATTATTCATATAATTATTCATTAATGACAGATTAACGGCAAATTAACGGCAATTAATGTCTTTTGCACCAATTTTTTTGTTTGTTTCAGAAAGAGTTTATACTTTTGCCCTTGAAAAGGCCGGAATGGGCCTGTTATACAGCTTTAATATATGAGTCATGACATATCTAAATCACTTCCATCAAGAAGCTTCGGAACGCAAGATGAGGAAAATCGCCGTTTTGAATGCATCGCCAATGAGCTCAGAAGACGCTGTAGCATATATGAAGCGCAATTTCGAGCAGGCGAAACACCTCTGAATCTGTCTGATGTTGAGGCTCAGGTAGCAGAAGCTTGATTTATGTTAGAGATGAATCTACATTCTACATTTTACATTATCGAATATCGATAACTTCCTTTATCTTACCTTTAACTTTTGGTTCTCGATATAGAGGCCTTTGGCGGGACGGCTGGTGAGGCGACGGCCGGTGAGATCGTAAATGCCATTGAACATTAACCATTGAACATTGACCATTGATTCTTTGCCGTTAGCCATTGGGCTGGTGATTCCATCTTCGTCGCCGATGGTGAGGGTGGCGGTGTAGCTCTCCGCATCGTTCTCTATGACAAGTGTGTAGGTGCCCTTTGCGTATTTCGTGAGGTCGGTGCTGAGGGCAACGATATTGCTCGTCTGCACCTCCTTGCGATAGACTTCTTCGCTCTGGCTGTTGCGCATCGTGACAGTATATGCGCCATCCAGCGTCTTGAGGTTCACGAACAGTTCGCGGGCAGAATATTCGCCCGTCAGACTCTCTTCTTCCTCGCCAGCCTCCACGCTCTCACTGCGCCTCGGAGCCTTCGGTCTCGGCTTCACGGTATGCGTGAAATCCAGCCATTGCTTCTTAACGTCGTTGTCAGGCCAGATACTGTTCAAATCGCCCTTCATGTAAAGAATCTCATCGCCAACAGAACAAGTGAGAAGACGCTCCGCCATATATCCATATGGGAAGTATATGTTATCAAGAGGACTGAATCTGCTGCCAACGCCTTCCAACCAAACAGTACTTGGCTCATCTTCAATGATATTATCGTTTAGTTTTATACCCACAAAAGTGCAGTTGCCATTGAAAGTCATATTGTACATATCTTGGTAAAATGAACTCAGCCCTTTGCTCTTATCTGCGATAATATATGAAAACTTAGGTCCGTTTTGCAACAGTTTTATTTCTGTTCCTACAGGCGAGGCGAAGTCATAGAGAAGCACGGGGCTTTCCAAAAAATAATTGCTATTGAAATAACCGTATCTTCGTTCTTCCCCAAATGCATAGGCTACATAAACCTTTTGTCCTTCTTCATACAGAGCTCCAACGCAGATTGTGTCTATAGGGTAAAAAACTCCTCCTTCATTGAAGGCTAATTCGCTACGTCCGAGCAGATAACACTCCTTCCCATCAACCGTTACGTTTCCCAGGAACCAATACTCGTAAAAGTTGTGGGCATTTTCCACGTCCGGGCCGTAGGCAGTCCGCCACACCTTGCCACGCTCAACAAGAGGACGGTAGGCTGGAATAGTTTTTCCATTAATTATATTATTTACAAGTGACTTATCTTCCGTATCAAAAATAACGACACCATTCACAGTACATTGTTTAAGCCAAGGGCTACCGCCGTACAAGGATAATTTCTTACTGTTATGCATAGGACAAGTCACGCTCCCGATTCCCTCCAGCCAATAAACATTATATCCAGATGCAATGTCAGGTTCGTTGTATATAGTAAGCGTATATAGCTTCGTCAACTTATTGGAAATCCTTACATCCTGAATGTCTGTAACTATAGCATCTTTTTCAGGTGATTGTGGATTGGAGTAACTGTACCACCATTCTCCAACTCTGAACTTGCTGCCCTTCTGCAAGTTGAAATCATACATCAAAATGGGCTTTTCTGTGTTGATGTTTATCATCCACACCTTGCGTTCTTCCTCGAAAACGCTCGCTAAGTATTGAGGAGAATAACTGGAGCCGTCGGAAAATAGCTGTTGCATCATCATCTTCTTGCAGGCATATCCAGCTATGACTGTATCTCCGCCAAAAGTATAACGTTCAATCCATTCATATTTATCATTACGGGAATTGCAATCCCAGACCTTGCCTTCCTCTACAAACGGATGGTAGGCCGTCGTATCTGCATCCAAATATGGATTGTCGATAATAACAGTATCAATATCCAGATTTGGATTGTAAATCGTTGTCGTATCGTTCTGTTGTGCCACAACTCCAATAGCAGAGAGGCATAGCGCTGAGATAAGTAATAAACGTTTCATAATATTAGTCTTTTAGTGTTCAAAATTCTCGATTACTTGTTCAAGGGTGACTTCGGGATTGTCCTCGCCGAAGAGCTCCTTCTTCAGTTTCAGTTTGCGGTGTTGCACGGCGGATATGCTGACTCCGTAGATGTTACCGATAGCGCGGTTGGTGAGATGCAGACGGGTGAGGATGCAGAGCTGCAGGTCCTCTTCCTTAATCTCCGGGTAGGTCTCGCGCAGACGGGCTATGATGTCGCCGTCTATGGCGTTCAGCGTGCGCTCCACCTCTGCCCACTCATGCTGAGACAGGACTATGTGGCCCTTGGCGCTCTCGCCCAGTTTCTGAATAACCTCGGAGCGCTCCAGGATGAAGTTCTTCAGGAACCGTACCATAGAATCACGCATACGCAACTCCTGCTCCCGCTGTTGCAGCTCCTGCTCGTGATGAGCGGTCTCAAGTTCGTGGCGGGCTGCTTCGAGCTCGCGAAGCTGTCTCTCTTGCCTGCGTTTCCTCTTCTCCGAACGACTCACCACCACAGCCGCGACAGAAATTAGAGCCAGAAGCAGAATGCCGCCCAACAACGTGCGCCGATGCAAAGCCGAGGAGTAGCGCAGGCGCTCGTTGTCACGCTCGGCCTGAAGCAGCGACTGATAGTATTCGTCCTTCTGCTGCAACGCATTGTAATACAGATCTTCGCCGTGGCTGAAAGCTTCGTCTATAGCTGCCTCAGCTGCTTCCTGGTCGTTTCGCCGCAGGGCTATTTTAGCCAGATTGCTCTGTTTGATATATGAGAGTTGCAGGTCTTCGCCCGCATCCATCTGTCTATAGACCTCCTCGGCCTTCGTCAGCGAGTCGCAACTCAGAAGACAGCGGGCCAGCACCTGCTGCACACCGGGCAGGAGACTCTCGGTGGCACACGCCTCGGCGCGGCGGGCATAGCGGAGAGCTTCGGCGAAGTCATCCGTAGCCCAATGGATATTGGCCAGGCTGGTAAGTGTCTGGCACATCTGCTCCGTTCCCAAACTGTCACGTGAAGCCTCTGCCAGTTCGTATGCACGCTGCACATAGGCGAGTGCCTCGTCAAATGAACCTTCGGTGTTGAAGGCTAGCTGGCTCGCGTACGTACCTATATAATCAAGAATAATAATATGGTTGCGCTCGCTGTCCGGGTTGCGCTCGTATGTTGCGAGAGCTTGCTTGGCCACTGCGAGGGCCTTCTCGCTGTTGCCCCAGGCCAACGACTCAGCCAGTCGCAGCTGGGCGAGATACAACGTGTGCAAGTCCTCAGTCTCCTCCGCCATCTTTATGGCTTTGTGCAGAAGCTGCTCGCCGGCGCGCACGCTGTCCGCGTCAAGCAACTCCAGCGCCTGATCGTAGCAGTTGCGGGCGGTCAGCTCGGAGCCCTCTTGAGAGGCGTTGCCACAGGCCGCAAGCAAGCCTACGACTGAGAGAAGGATTATATTTCTGATGACCTTGAACATGAGTCTATTTGGGGATAATATCGTTAGCGTTAGGTTTTCGTCGGCAAAGGTACGGCCTTTTTCCATAAGTTGTATCGCTAACCTCATGGAAAAGTTTTATAGGCTCACTTTTACGAATGACGTGAAAATGAGTCAATTGCTTTTTTTGACCGCAAAAGGGGGGTGGAAAAGTTATGTTTGGGGGGTGGTTTTAGCCGAAAGTCTTTCGCTTGGAAATGAAAAGAAAAACGGGCTTTTCTTTTGCATTTCGCTCGCTTATTCGTACCTTTGCGCCGTCAATAACGAAACAGTATGGAAAAAACTTGGAGATGGTTCGGGCGTAACGATAAGATTACGCTTGCAATGCTTCGGCAGATTGGTGTCGAAGGTATTGTAACAGCGCTGCACGACGTGCCGCTGGGTGAGGTGTGGACACGCGAGGCTATCCGCGACCTGCGCGAGTATATCGAGGCCGCCGGGCTGAGATGGAGCGTGGTGGAGAGTCTGCCGGTGACGGAGACAATCAAATACGGCGGACCCGACCGCGACCAGCAGATTGAGATATATAAGCAGAGTCTGCGTAACCTCGCAGCAGAGGGCATCCATACAGTTTGCTACAATTTTATGCCGGTGCTGGACTGGGCCCGCACGGATCTGCTGCACCCCAACGAGGACGGTTCGTCGAACCTCTATTTCTCCTACGCTGAGTTCGCCTACTTCGACATATATATATTAAAGAGGAAAGGCGCGCGCGAGGAATGGGGACAGACCGTAATTCCGAGACCGGGTGATTCAGAGCGCGACATCCTGGCTGAGGTGGATGAACTGCGGAAGACGATGACGCCCGAGCGCGAACACGAGCTGGTGGATAATATCGTCATCAAGACGCAGGGCTTCGTGAGCGGCAACTTCCGCGAGGACGACGAGGCTCCGTTGGAGAAGTTCCGTGCTTTCCTGGACTTGTACGAGGGGATAGACAAGACGCAGTTGCGCGAGAACATGAAGTATTTCCTCGAAGCTATTATGCCGGTGTGCGACGAGTGCGACATCAATATGTGCGTTCACCCGGACGACCCGCCAATTGCGATTCTCGGGTTGCCGCGTATAGTGCGCACAGCCGAGGATATCCGCTGGTTCCTGAATGCCGTGCCGAATCCTCACAACGGACTGACATTCTGTGCCGGAAGTCTCTCTGCCGGCGCCTACAACGATGTCGTGGCTATGGCTCGTGAGTTCGCTCCGCGCACGCATTTCGTTCATCTGCGTTCCTGCCACATCTTCCCCAACGGCGACTTCACAGAAGCCAGTCATCTGGGCGGACGCGCAGACCTCGTGGAACTGTGTAAGATATTTGAAAGACCCACCCTCCCCTTCCGCGTCGATCACGGCCGCACGATGCTCGGTGACGAGACACGCGGCTATAACGCGGGCTACAGTTTCTTGGGCCGCATGTTCGCAATGGCACAGATGCAAGGGGTCTTAGCCACCCTCAAGCACGAAGAAAAGACCCACCCCCAACCCCTCCCGTAATGGAGGGGAGACCTGCGTGGTGCGGGATTGAATATTTTCGCGGCCCGACGGAATAACGATATAACGGTATAACGAAATAACACCAAAAGAAAGGCCGCTAAAAAATCTAAGTGAGAATTTTTTAATAAAATTTATAATGGAAACGAAAGCAAACGGGG
>Ga0247610_10007618_pt1 | contig 11075 bp, 5 predicted proteins | sample 174DNAGHGhighgp2_FD_193483 | JGI IMG/M metagenome (GOLD analysis project Ga0247610, IMG submission 193483) | Sheep rumen microbial communities from Palmerston North, Manawatu-Wanganui, New Zealand - 1742 DNA GHGhigh gp2 | ecosystem: Host-associated > Mammals > Digestive system > Stomach > Rumen ...
CATACCATTCAGCGACCCATTGGCCGACGGTCCGGTCATCCAGACCGCTGCCACCCAGGCCCTGCACAATGGCATGAGCCTGCGGCTGCTCTTCAACCAGCTCAGGGCCATACGCGACGAGGTGTCCATGCCCCTCATCCTCATGGGCTATCTCAACCCCATTCTCCATTACGGCATAGAGCCATTCTGCCAGTCGTGCAGCGAGGCCGGCGTGAGCGGCATGATTATTCCCGACCTGCCCTTCGCCGACTATCTGGAGCAGGTCAAGCCAGTGGCCGACCGCTACAACCTGCGAGTCATTATGCTCATCACCCCAGAGACAAGCGAGGAGCGCATACGCTTCATCGACCGCAACACCGATGGCTTCATCTACATGGTCAGCTCGGCCGCCATCACAGGTGCCCAGCAGTCGTTCGACGAGCAGAAGCAGCTCTACTTCCGCCGTATCGATGGTATGCAGCTGCGCAACCCGCGCATGATAGGCTTCGGCATCAGTAATGCCCAGACCTTGAAGGCCGCCAACGACAATGCGGCCGGGGCCATCATAGGCTCCAAGTTTGTCACCTTGCTCAGCGAGGCCGGCGGCGATGCCGACAAGGCTCTCGACCGGCTCTTCGAGGCTCTTGGCCGCTGAACCCTACCTACAGGGCGCACCACTGGCTGGTATAGAAAGCTTTTCGTACTGTAAGGTTGGCCGCAGCTCCACCGCCGCTCAGCCGGATTTGTAATTCGACCGAGCGTCCGCCAACCTTACAGCACGAAACTTTACCGTACCAGCCACTTTTTTAGGCTAAAAATTTGGAGTTCTATTTCTTTTTGTTTAATTTTGTGCCGAAAAAACTATATATAAACTATCCATGAGTAGCCTAAAGCTCAAGTACTCACTCTTGCTGGCACTGTTGCTCGCCGTGAGAAGCGTGTGCATCTCCGCTGCCCTGGAGGGCAGTCTCGCCGGGCATCAAGCCGACGAGCAGCGCAGTTTTGTCGAGCTGAAAGCCTCCGATGGCCTGGCCGACAACAGTGCGCAGGCCATCAAGTGTACCTTCACCGGGCGCATGGTGGTCACCACCATCGGCAACATCAACTTCTACGACGGTGTGCAGTTTTCACACATCAGCACCCGCGACGAGCATTTCTTCCCCCTAAGCAACTACCAGGGCCGCTACCGCCTCTACTTCGACCGCCTCCACCACCTGTGGCTCAAGAGCAGCGGCGGCGTGAGCTGTGTCAACCTCACCACCGAGAAGTATATAGGCAACGTCGACTCCGTGTTCACCGCCTTGGGAATGGCGGAGAAGGTAACCGACATGTTTGTCGACGACGACGGCAACGTTTGGTTGGAGGGAAAGAGCCACATCTACAACGGCAAATCGCGCTATCAGCTGATGAGCCAGGCCAACCTCCAGGACCTGGCCGTGTATAATGGTCACCTGCTGTTGTTCTACGGCAACGGCGAAGTGATGGACATCGACATGAAGACCGAGCGCGTAGTGAGCCGCAGCCGGGCATACGCCCCCTCCGCCGAGGAGCGCTACGAGCGCTCATGCTCCGTGGTGCGCTGCGACGACATGTTCTACCAGGTGCGCAGCGGCAACATGGAGGGAGTGCTGCTCGGCTATGACCCCAAGTCACGCCAGTGGACCACGCTCCTTGCCACCGACTACCCGCTCAACAGCATTAACCGCAACGGCAACACCCTGTACGTAGCCTCGGCCAGAGGATACTGGACCTACGACCTGGCTACCGGCGCAACCCAGCACTATGAGAGCATCACCTTGGACAGCGGTAGGCAGCTCATCACCGACGTCAACGACATAGAGTTCGACAAGCTTGGGGGCATGTGGATAGGCACCGAGAAGCGAGGCCTGCTCTACTCCCGGCTTATCACCAAGCCCTTCCGCTCGCTCAGCCTCGACAATGCCATGGCCCGTGAGTACGCCGACATGATGGAGCGCCAGCAGAGCGACAAGATCATCGACCAATTTGGCGGCAAGAAGGCCAACTGCCTCTACATGGACAGCCGGCGCTGGACCTGGGTGGGAACCACCCACGGACTATACATCTACCGCTCGCCCGAGGAGAAGCCGCAGCGCATCTCGCGCAGCGATGGACTGATGAACGACGTGGTGCACGCCATCATAGAAGACGACCGCCACAACATCTGGATAAGCACCAGCTACGGCATCTCGTGCGTGGTGCTCAACGGCGACAAGGTGAAGGTGGTGACCAGCTACAACACGCTCGACAACGTGCCCAACGAGACATTCATCGACGGACGCGCCATAAAGCTACCCGACGGCACCATAGCCATGCAGGCACTCGACCACGTCGTGGTGTTCAACCCCAACAACTTCAAGATGCTCAATAGAGAGCAGATATTCAAGCTATACCCCAAGCTCACCAGGCTTCTCGTCAACGGCAACGAAGTGGGGCCGGGCGTGTCGTTCGGCGGTAATGTCATTCTCGAGAAAGCCGTGTCGAGAACCGACGAGGTGAATCTCAACTACGACCAGAACAGCATCTCCATGACCTTCTCCGGCCTCAACTACATCAGGCCCATACAGACCTTCTACCGCGTCAAGGTCGATGGCCTCGACAGCGACTGGCAGGTGCTCTCCTACTACAACTCGCAGGGCAAGGTAGACCGCAACGGACAGCTACACCTGCCCCTGACCGGCCTGAAGCCAGGCACCTACAAGGTGAGCGTGCAGGTGTCCATGTTCCCCGACGAATGGCACACCGATCCCTACGTCTGGACCGTCAACGTGAACGAGCCTTGGTGGAGAGCCACAGGCATGTACTGGCTCCTGGGCTTGGTGCTGCTGGTGCTGCTCGTGGCCAACTTCCTGCTCTACAACCGCAACACCCGTATGCGTATGCAGCGCAACAACGACGAGGGCGACTTCATCCGCCGCGTGCTCAACTTCGTAGAGCGCTGCGACAGCATGGAGGGCGACCTGCTCGCGCCCACCGAAGACGACCTCTTCAGCACCAAGGAGAACGCCTCGACGGAGCAGCCACAGGAGTTTATCGACATCATGCTCAAGATAGTGCCCTTCGTCCATGAGCGTCGCGGGCGGGAGATCACCATGCGCCAGTTGAGCTACACCACCGACGTAGACATACTCGAACTTTACGAAGTGCTCTCCGAGGAGCTGTACAAGAGTCCGCGACACTTGGTGCGGACCATGCGCCTGCAGAAGGCGGCCGACATGCTCAGCCAGACCAGTAAGACCATCGAGGAAGTGGCCATTGACTGCGGCTTCGCCTCGCCCAACTACTTCATCGCCAACTTCTACCACAAGTACCGCATGACTCCCATGGAGTACTGTGAGGAGCTTGCGGGCAACTGACATGCAGTCTTGCCCCTCTCCATCGTCCAATAGCCGTGGACTTCCATTTCGACCTCACTTGTGCCCGACGGTTTTGCCGTCGGGCTTTTTAAAAGAAATAGCATCACCATGCCAACACACGACACCCAAGCCCCGACCGCAGGCAAGATGAGCCTCCTTGGCCTGATCAAGAACATCGCCCCTTTCGTCAAGCCCTATCGCTGGCTCATCGTACTCACCCTCGTGCTCACCGTCGTGAGCTCACTCACCGCACAGGTCAATGCCGTGGTGCTCGACAGGGCGGTCGACGCCATCAACGCCCTCATCCAGCAGGCCGGCGAGTCTGCCGACGGGGGCGGGTGGGGGACATCGGCCATCACCATACTCACCACCATCAGCGCCATACTACTGGGCAAGGAGGTCGTGGGAGCCGTGGTGACATTCTTCCAGCGCTACTACGGCGAACGGCTCCGCATACTTGTCAGTCGCGACCTGTCGCTCGCCGTCGTCGACCGCATACTCTCCTTCCGCATGGCCTTCTTCACAGCCGAGGGCAACGAGACCGGTAAGCTGCAGTCGCGCATCGACCGAGGCATCATGAGCCTGTCGAACACCGTTAACAACTTCTTCATCGAGATTCTGCCCCTCTTCACCAGTGCCATCCTCGCCCTCATACTCATGTTCGCTGCCAATGTCTACGTAGGGCTTGTGGCACTGTGCATTGTGCCGGTCTACTTCTGGGTCACCCACCTTCAGGCCCTGCGCATGAAGGGTGGGCGCCGCGCCATCTTCGCCAGCCACCAGGCAGTGAGCCAGGGCATACTCAGCATAGTCGAGAGCATCACCGTCATCAAGTCGTTCAACCGCGAGTCCACCGAGGCCGAGCGCCAGGCGCTCATACAGCGGCAGATGACCGACCAGCAGCTCAACACCCGAAGGCAGAGCTACTTCTTCAATGGACTAAAGAGCTTCCTCGAACAGATTGGCACCGTGCTCATCATCATTCTCACCGCCTATCTCGTGCTCATTGGCTATCCCGACATGACTATCGGTAAAATCATGTACCACGTCATGCTCTTTGCCAACGTCAGCGCTCCCATACGCCAGCTACACCGCATCTACGACGACATGAACGACGCGCTCATCTACGCCGAGGGCTTCTTCGGCATACTCGATGCCGAGGAGGAGGTGGAGCCAACAGGCACCTACCGCCCCGACACCGTCAAGGGCGACTTCCAGCTCAACGGCATCGACTTCACCTATCCCAACGGCACCCAGGCCCTGCACGACGTGTCTATGCACATCGACAGTGGCTCTATCACCGCCCTTGTGGGCCTCAGCGGCGCGGGCAAGAGCACCATAGTCAACCTGCTCGACAAGTTCTACCACCCACAGCGGGGAACCATCACCCTCGACGGCGTAGACCTGGCCGACTGGGACACGTCGTGGCTGAGAAACAACATTGGCCTCGTGCTACAGAAGAACCACATCTTCGACGGCACCATCGAAGAGAACATACGCTATGGCAACCCCCTGGCCACCAGCGACGACGTATACAAGGCAGCACGGCAGGCTTATCTCTACGACCAGGTGATGGCGCTTCCACAGGGCTTTGCCACCTCGGCGCTCCAGCTCAGCGGCGGGCAGCAGCAGCGAGTGGCCATAGCCCGCATGTTTCTCAAGAACCCGCCCATCATCTTCCTCGACGAACCCACGGCCAGCCTCGACGCCATAGCCACAGAGCAAATCAAGGCCAGCATCGACGCAATAAAGGCTGGACGCACAGTCATCATCATCTCCCACAACATAGGCCAAATCATCGATGCCGACGCCATCTACGTGCTCCAGCAAGGCCGCGTGGTACAAGGCGGACCACCAGCCGACGTCTACCGCCAGGGCGGTGTCTACAAGGAAATCTTCGATGCAAGCGCTCGAAGCATCAACGCCGACAAAATAGCCTCAACGCTTCACACTTAACTCTCTGACTCACTGTGCTCGTCAGCGTGCCCGACGGTTATCCCCTCGCGGCATACAATTCTTCACCCTTCACTCTTCACCCTTCACTCCAATGCTCACCCTAAAAGAAGCCCTCCAACGCATGTTACCAGAGCTGCCCATGCCCAACGGTGACATCAGGCTCTACTGCGCCACCACCGATGCAGTCACCACCATGCGCACCTTCTCGATACAAGGCTACCTCGCTGCCTACTCCTTCACACTCGTCACAAAAGGCACGCTCACGCTACAGCTCAACGCCCAGCAGCTCACGCTGCAGCCCAACACCCTCTACACCTACTATCCAGGCCTGCCCATCTCAGTCATCCACGCCTCAGACGACTATCAGGCCATCTGCCTCCTCGCCGACGAGCATACCACCATAGAGACCACAGCCGCACACCACCTCGTACACCTCGCCTACCAGCCCCTGGTGCAGCTACACCAGCCAGTAGTCGAACTTACCCACGACCAAGCCCTGCAGACACAGCAGCGCATCCTCGAACTACAGCGCTACATCCACGCCGACCACCCACACCGCAACGAGATAGTGCGTATGCTCTATGCCGTCTTCCTCCTCGAACTCCATCATCACCGGCTCAGCCACCAGCCTGCGCCCAGCCTCCACCTCGGGCGAAGGGGCGAGGGCCTGCCCCGGCGGCATGAGGAAATCTTCACTACCTTCATGGAGCTATTGCCCCAGCACTTTGCTCAGCACCACGACATAGCCTTCTATGCCTCGCGGCTCAGCGTCTCGCCAGTCTATCTCTCACGCGTAGTGCGAGAAGTCACCTCTCGAACGGTCATCAGCTATGTCAACCAGATGCTTATCATGGAAGCTGCCTTCCTGCTCGACACCACCACGCTCACCGTAGCACAGATAGCCGACCGGCTGCACTTCGCCGACAAAGCGTCGTTCACCAAGTTCTTTTCCCGCCTCAAGGGAACCACACCAAGGAAATACAGGCACAGGGCGGAGCCATAGCCACCACACTACGACCAGCGTCTTTTGACCGCAAGGGTCGTCGGCCAACAGAGGCGATGACCATCTTGGATGTGTAATGAAAACGGAGGGTGGTGGCTGTGAGTGCTGCGTGCTTTCCTTGCATTTTGCTTCCAGTCGAAATGCCTGGCTTTCAGTAGGATAGGGATGCCGGATGAAAAGCACTGCTTTTTGCGTGAAAGTCAGTGCTTTTTGCGCGAAAGTCAGTGCTTATTGTGCAATAGTCACTGACTTTCGTCGGAAAGGGACAGGGTCTGTATTTCGTTGTAAAGATATTTCCGCCTTTGCTGGCTTCTGTTCCTCCGTGGGCGGGTGTGGAGGCTGTCGTGGCGGGCGCGAGAGGTAGTGGGGCCTTGGCTGCTGGCTATGCCACGGGTGGTTCGTGTTACTTTTCAAACAAAGAAGCCTAAAATAGCTTAAAAGATAGTGGAAGAATGGATAATTTTTTGTAACTTTGTCGGCTGAAAATGCAATGTCGTGCCTTTAAACGGCCTCTAACGGCCTTTCCGCTGGTTTGAGGGGCTGTCGGCGCGACGCAAAGAGACAATAGAAATCGTAAACAAATATAATGGATCAGACATTCGACAACGACAGAATCATTAAGATCAACATTGAGGAGGAGATGAAGTCGAGCTACATCGACTACTCCATGTCGGTCATCGTGGCTCGTGCACTGCCCGACGTGCGCGACGGCTTCAAGCCCGTTCACCGCCGAATACTCTACGGCATGATGAACATCAACAACGTCTCCACGCAACCTTATAAGAAGTGCGCCCGCGTCGTAGGCGAAGTCCTCGGTAAGTACCACCCCCACGGCGACTCCAGCGTCTATGGAGCGCTCGTGAGAATGGCCCAGGACTGGAACATGCGCTACACGCTTGTCGACGGCCAGGGCAACTTCGGCAGCATCGACGGCGACTCACCTGCCGCCATGCGATACACCGAGTGCCGACTCTCGAAGATGGGCGAGCACATCATGGACGACCTGGAGAAGGAGACCGTGGACATGCAGAACAACTTCGACGACTCGCTCGTCGAGCCAACAGTGATGCCCACCAAGGTGCCTAACCTGCTGGTCAACGGAGGCAACGGAATAGCCGTGGGCATGGCCACCAACATACCCACCCACAACCTGGGCGAAGTCATCGACGGCTGCTGCGCCTACATAGACAACCCCGACATAGACACCGACGGCCTGATGGAGCACATACCTGGCCCCGACTTCCCAACGGGAGCCTACATCTACGGGCTGCAGGGCGTGCGCGATGCATACGAGACAGGCCGCGGACGCATAGTCATGCGTGCCAAGGCCGAGATAGAGAGCGGCGAGCAGCACGACAAGATCGTGGTGACCGAGATACCCTACGGCGTGAACAAGGCCGACCTCGTGGCCTACATCGCCGACCTGGCCACTCAGCACAAGATAGAGGGCGTGGCCAACGTCAACGACGAGTCGGGTCGCCAGGGTATGCGCATCGTGGTAGACTGCAAGCGCGACGCCAACGCCAACGTGCTGCTCAACAAGCTCTTCAAGATGACGGCTCTACAGAGCTCGTTCTCAGTCAATAACATAGCCCTTGTCAAGGGTCGTCCCCGTCTGCTGTCGCTCAAGGAGTGTGTGAAGTACTTCGTGGAGCACCGCCACGACGTGACCATACGCCGCACACAGTACGACCTGCGCAAGGCTCAGGAGCGTGCCCACATACTCGAGGGCTTGATCATTGCCGTGAACAACATCGACGAGGTGGTGCGCATCATACGCAACTCCAAGACGCCAAGCGACGCTCAGCGCAACCTTGAGGAGCGCTTCGAGCTCGACGAGCTGCAGTCGAAGGCCATTGTCGACATGCGCCTCAGCCAGCTCACCGGACTGCGAGTGGAGCAGCTGCACCAGGAGTACGACGACCTGATGAAGCTCATTGCCGACCTGCAGGAGATACTCGACAACCCCGAGCGCTGCAAGGAGGTGATGAAGCAAGACCTGCTGGAGGTCAAGGAGAAGTATGGCGACGAGCGCCGCACCGAAATCATACCCTTCGACCACGAGTTCAACGCCGAGGACTTCTATCCCGACGACCCTGTGGTCATCACCATCTCGCACATGGGCTACGTCAAACGTACCCCCCTGGCCGACTTCCACGAGCAGGGCAGGGGTGGAGTAGGGGCCAAGGCCGCACGCCACCGCGACAACGACTTTACCGAGTACATCTATCCCGCCACCATGCACAACACGCTGCTCTTCTTCACCAAGAAGGGCCGCTGCTACTGGCAGAAGTGCTACGAGATACCCGAGGGCGACAAGAACTCGAAGGGTAGGGCCATACAGAACATGCTCAACATCGACCCCGACGATGCCATCAACGCCGTGCTGCGCATCAAGAACTTCAACGACGAGGACTTCCTCAAGTCCCACTACGTGGTGTTCGCTACCAAGCAGGGCATCATCAAGAAGACCAGCCTCAGCGCCTATCGCCACCAGCGGGCAGCAGGCGTGAAGGCCCTAAGCATCAACGAGGGCGACGAGGTGGTGGCCGTTAGGCTCACCAACGGTCACAACCAGCTGCTGCTGGCCAACCGCAACGGTCGCGCCGTGCGCTTCGACGAGAGCCAGATACGCAACATGGGTCGCATAGCCACCGGAGTCATCGGCATGAGGCCCGACGGCGGCGACGACGAGGTGATAGGCATGGTGTGTGTCAACGACCCGCAGCAGGAGACCATCATGGTGGTCAGCGAGAACGGCTACGGCAAGCGCTCCGAGGTGGAGGACTACCGCATCACGGCACGAGGTGCCAAGGGCGTGAAGACGCTGGCCGTGACCGAGAAGACGGGTAGGCTCGTGGCCATCAAGGTGGTCACCGACGAGAACGACCTGATGATTATCAACAAGAGCGGCGTGCTCATACGCCTGAAGTGTGCCGATGTGCGCGTTGCCGGCCGTGCCACACAGGGAGTGAGGCTCATCAACCTGGCCAAGAAGAACGACACCATCGCCTCGGTGTGCAAGGTCATGTCGTCGCAAGAGGAGGACGTGGAAGAGGCCGTGGTCGACGGCGAGGAGCTGGAGGCTGAACCCACTGGCGCTGCCGACACTCTCGCCAACGGCATCGACGCCGCCGACGGAATCATCGACGTGGTGGACGACCAGCAGGAAAATGGCAACGATGAATAGCACGCGATAAAATGGAATAATTTGTTTAACCAAAATAGAATAGCTTATGAAAAAAATGATGATGATGGCCCTCATGGTGGCAGCCGCCGCCACGGCCACAGCACAGAACGAAGTGAAAGAGGCTAAGAAGCTGCTTGACAAAGGGCAGTATGAAGAGGCCCTGAAAATCATTGAGCCAGCCAAGAACGCCGCCACCGCCGAGGCCAAGGCAGCTGCATGGAACATGGTCAACGAAATCTATTTCAAGAAGTACTCCGACATCCAGGCCGTGATGCTCGAGAACCAAGTGAAGCAGCAAAACAACCCCTACGACACGCTGGGCATGAACCACGCCATCGTAAATGCCCTGGAGGCAGCTCTCAAGTGCGACGAGTTTGACAACCAGCCCAACGAGAAGGGCAAAATCAAGCCCAAGTTCCGCTCGGCCAACGCCCAGCGCTATCAGCAGGGCAGGCTCAACGCCATCAACGCCGGACAGCTCGACTACAACAAGAAGGACTTCAAGGGAGCCTTCAAGGACTTCGCCCTCTACGTGGAGAGCTGCTCTTCGCCGCTCTTCACCGGCATAGACCTCAAGGAGCAGTACCTGCACGAGATAGCCTACTTCGCCAGCCTCTCAGCCTACCAGCTCAAGGACTATCCCAACGTCATCAAGTACGCCAAGATAGCTGCCGAGAACCCTGAGAAGGCCAAGGATGCCACCGAGATACTGGTGTTTGCCAAGAAAGAGACCATCAAGACCAAGCAGGACACCCTGGAGTATGTCGACATGCTCAAGGAGGCCAATGCCAAGTTCCCCGAAGACTCACGCTACTCGGCATGGATAGGCGACTACTACCTGCAGAGCGGATCGACGGACGAGCTGCTCAAGTGGGCCGAGGAAGAAATAGCCAAGAACCCGCAGAACAAGTTTGCCCACACCTACAAGGGCGAGGCCCTCAGGCTCACTCAGAAGTGGGACGAGGCCGTGGAGTGCTACAAAAAAGCTGCTGAGATCGACCCCACCTACGTGGCTGCCAGCTACCAGGCTGGCGTATGCCTCAACTCGAAGGCCATAGAGCTTAAGGACCAGCTGGCCGACAAGAAGACGGGCATGCTCACCACAGCCAACGTGGCCAAGGTCAAGGAGGTGCTCAACCAGGCAAAGGAATACCTGGAGAAGGTGCGCGAGGCCGACCCCAACCGTGAGCAGGTGAACTGGGCCTACGCTCTCTATCAGGTCTACTATTCGCTCGGCGACCAGGAGAAGGCCAAGGAGCTTGAAGCCATCGTTGGCTCCAACTAATCGAACAGGATTTTGACCATTGGGCATTGGGCATTACCTCGCCTACCTCAGAGCAAATGCTCTTCTGGGGCAGAGCGATGGATGACCAATGCTCAATGTTCGCTTTATATCGTGAACGCTATAATTCCTTTCGCTTGTTGTGCGGCCTTCCAGGCCGCCACTGCCAATAAAGGGAAAAGCATATTTCAGTTTCTAACATACAATCTTCAAAGGCTAAATGGAATTAAGGATAACAATACTGCTCATTGCACTCTTTACCGCCACCACGGCCATGGCCCAGACATCAGT
>Ga0247610_10007620_pt1 | contig 11075 bp, 15 predicted proteins | sample 174DNAGHGhighgp2_FD_193483 | JGI IMG/M metagenome (GOLD analysis project Ga0247610, IMG submission 193483) | Sheep rumen microbial communities from Palmerston North, Manawatu-Wanganui, New Zealand - 1742 DNA GHGhigh gp2 | ecosystem: Host-associated > Mammals > Digestive system > Stomach > Rumen...
TTATAATGGAAAGACTTTTAACACCATGAAAAAAGGAGAAGATTCTGCAACATGGGCTAAAAATTTTAAAGACAATTTAACATCTGGCGGAGCTAGTAATGTTCAAACTTCAATAAACAGAGGTTGGACTGGAAAAGGAGCTTCTCATGGCAGATATAATAGTAAAGGAGAATATGTAAAATTTGAAAAAGCTTCTGACGCAGGTCCTCTCGCAGTAAAAGGAGATAACATTAATAATAATGGTAATAAAGGTTGGGGTTATGCAGATACTCCAGACGAAGCTGTAAACTTAGGAACAGGTGATAATAGAAGAACACATACTGCAAACGGAGTATCGGGTGTAGAAATTGGAGGAATGTCTAAAAGTGGAACTGAATTGCCTGAAGTTGTTGTAACAACACAAAGACCTAAGAAAACTAAAATTACTGGCAGAAATTTAGCAGGAGCTTATGGAGCTCCATCTGCTGGAGGACAAAGTTTAGCAAATCAAAGGCAGTTAGAAGCTTCGTCTAACGCATTTGATACAATGAGAAATGCTTCTGCTAATCCTTTTTCATTAGAAGGAAGTAGGTATAAAACATACGTCGATCCTAGCGGAAAAACATATAGATATGTTACCAGAAACGGAATTAATTATTTAGATAACGGAAGATGGTGGAATCCTAAAACTAAAAGAGGAGGAAACTGGAAATATTCTGGAAATTGGTTAACAGGAGGAACATTCACTCATTTTAAAAATGGAGGTAGTTTAAACGGAGTCCCTTTTTATTAGGCAGGAAATTCAATAATGCCTCAAGATAATACTAGAGTATAGAAACCTATAGCATTTGAAACGTCAATGCAACAAAGAAACATTGTTGATTTTGTAGATGATGTTAATGATTTAAAAAATACTAGTTATTGGCCAGAAATAGTGAGTCAACATAAAAAAAGATAGGGACCTTACTACGAAGCTTTAGTGAGAAGAAGCCAAAATAATATAGCAGAAAAAAATAATAGATTAAAAGAAAAAGGAATAATAAAAACTACCGCAAACGGATATGTAGAAAAATATGGACCGTTTGGGTTATTTAAACGACAAGTTATTCGAATGGGAACACGATAATTAATAAATTATGTTACATATATTTCAATATGATAATAAGACAGGGAAAGTTGAACTTGAAGACAGTCAGATTCTTTTAGTGAGAGAGTTTGCAGTCTTAATGTAGAATGAAAGAAATAAATGTAAAGAAGACCCACATGGTGTGGACCACTTACGAGCATTTCGTGAGTTTACCTATATATGGCTAGCATTAGATTGGAAATCAATCTATTCTGGCTTCTCTGAACAAGAACGTCATCAGGAAGCTCTAAAAGATTCAGGACTTTCTGAAGAAGAGTTCAACGATCCAAACTTTAGAGCAGCGTGTAGAAAATATAGAGATTTGCAAGAAAGCAATCGAACAATTAGAATGTTACACGCTGCTCAAAAGACGGTAGATAAATTTACTGACTATTTTGAAAATATTGATCCTCAAGAGAGAGATTTACAAACAGGCAAACCTTTATATAAAGTAAAGGATATCATGGCTGAGATTTCTCAATTATCAAAAGTTAATGATGAACTTAAAACTCTTGAAGGTCAAGTTAAGAAAGAAATGGCTGAAGACTCAAGATTAAGAGGAGGAGCAGTCGAAGGATTTATGTATGGAGGTTAAACGTAAAAGAGGAAGACCTAAGAAAGTTTAGGTTCCAGATGAAATTCAACAACTTATTAATGTAGTTAATGAAACTAAGAAAAAAGAAGATGATGAATTTCATGAAATCGTAGAGGAAGTTAAAAAAGAATATCGTTCTGGAAAGTGGGATGTTCCACTTGGAAAAGATATAGAATTCTTTGATAAAAGACTTTCGTATGAACTAACAGGATATAGACCTATTACAAAAGATAAAGGTTTAGATTTTAATCCTAGTTGGTTTACAGAGGCTAGAGATACAAAATTAAAAACAGGACATTACTGTTAGTATCAATTTGGTTCTAAATTATATCATGATTTTTGGACTAAAGAATATGAAAGATGTATTAACGGATATACTGTTAATGGATACACTATAACTGGACCTCATTATTTCTTCTTAAACTATTATCAACTTCCTAATCCTGACGTTGAAAAAGCTGGTACTTCTAGACTTGCTATATATCCTAATTTTTATACATATCAATATGAGTTCTTTCATTATTATGAATTATGTAGATCATTACATAAAAATTGTGGATTAATGAAAAGCCGTGGTATCGGATTCTCCGAAATTAATGCTGCATTAATAGCAAATGAATATTCTTGTCATAGAGGAAGCAATGCTATATTAACAGCATTTAATTCTAATTACGTTGAAAAATCTTTAGAAAAAGTATGGAATGAACTTACTTTTTTAAATGATGAAACAGATTTAGGATTCTTTAAACTTCGTCAAGTTATTGATTCTCAGTTAAAGAAAAGAGCATCTTATTATAAGATGAAAAATGGTCAGAAAGTGGAAGATGGTTTCATGTCTTAGATAGAAGGAATTATTGCAGAAAAAGATTCTAAGATTCGTGGTGATCGTGCTGACTTATTAATATTAGAAGAGGCAGGTTCTAATCCTATCTTTAGTAAATCTTTCGTTAAAGCTGAGGCTTTAACAACTCTTGGTGGTAACAAAATCGGAGTAATTGTAGCTGGTGGAACTGGTGGAGACACTGGTCCACAAATGGCTGGACTTATCGATATGTATTACAATCCCCAATCTGTAGATATATTACCTTTCTATCATAACTATACTCCCGATGGAACTTGGACTTTTACTTGTTTCTTTATTCCAGCATATACAGCTCTTTATAAAAAGGGATTTGTTGATGAAAGAGGTGTATGTGATGAAAAAAGAGCAAGAACTGAGTTCTACGATATAGAAAGAAAGAAACGTGAAGCTACTCCTAAAAAGTTAGTTGAGTATTGTGCAGAATTCTGTTATACAGCAGAAGAAGCATTTGCACTTGAAGGAACTAACAAATTTAATAAAGTATTATTAACAGATTAGATTACTAGAATAAGACTTCTTAAAGAAGGACCGAAGATACAAAACGGAGAACTTTAGTTTATATATAAAGGAGATAGAGAAATAAAGAATGTTTCTGGAGTTAGATGGGTTCCTGGAAATCAAGGTAAAGTTCATATTATAGAAAAACCTTTATGGGAAGATGGAGCTACTACTGATGAAGACGGAAACGAAATTTCATATAGTGAAATGCGTAACTTATATGTTGCGGGAATTGACTCTATTGATATTGGTGAAGAACAAACATCTGATTTAACTAAAGACCCTTCTAAGTTTTGTATTGTTATTAAAAGAAGAGCTTTTGGTACTAGACCACCATAGTATGTTGCATACTATATGGATAGACCTGATAATGAACGAGAAGCATATTAGACAGCATTAAAAATGATGATGTGGTATAATTGTAGAGCTAATATAGAAGCAACTCGTTTATCTATGAAAACTTGGTTGCAAAGTAATAAAATGTTAAATTACTTAATGGCAAGACCAAAAGCTACTTATCCAGATCCAAACGGCAAGCATAGTAATGCGATTGGTACTCCAGCAACACCCGCAGTTATATCACACCAAACAGACTTAATTCGAGATTTTATCGATGATTATTGTAGTGAAATCTGGTTCCCTGAGTTTTTAGATTAGGCAACTAGATATTCTGATGAACAAAAAGGTAAATTTGATATTATTGCAGCCTGGGGAATGGCTGAACTTGCAGACGAAGAACTTACTGGAATCAGACCAACTGATTTGGAACCAGAATCTGAAAAGGAATGGCAAGATATTGGTTGGTACAAAGATGAATATGGAAGAAAACAATTTGGAGTAATTCCAAAGAAAGATAATAACGTTCCTAAATTTAATATTTACCCAGAACAATATTATGATGGATATAACAGAACAAGTGATCCTCGACGCAATTGAGGAAATGTATAATAAAAGATATGTAGGTACTTTAAAAGTAACTAGACTAAAACCATTCGGATATAATGTTCGTTTAGGAATGAATAATGACGAAAGACCTATTAATATTTCTGCCCAACTAGAAGGAGAAAAGTTTCTAAAGTTCTTTAAACAAGAATTAAGAGATAGAAGTTGGAATCACAGTAAATGGTTTCTAGGTTATAAAGTATATCCAGATAATGGTTGTCCAATTGATTCAAGATGTAATTGCAAATGAAAGACCAAGAATTAATTGATTATACTAATAAAACAATAGCAGAGCTAGTATATCCAAAATGGGATTTACAGAAAGCATACAATTACTACAATGGAAAAATGGATGCTGATTAGTATAGATATCTAGAAGAAAATTACGGAATAGGTAATCCAACATCCGTTGAATTTATTCCATTAATTAAAAAACATATTGATGCTTTAGTAGGAGAATATTTAGGAACTCCAATTTTACCTAAAGTAACCTGTAAAGACTCTGCTACATTAAGTAAAATTACTCGTGAAAAAGAACTTAAAATAACTAAAGAGGTATATGAGTTCTTACAAAAACGATTAAATAATAAACTATTGGAATTTTTATAGAATGGACAACAAGGAAAAATTGTTGATAATTCAGTCCAATAGGATATAGATAATTTAATAGAAGATTTAGATTAGAATTTTATATCTTAGTATGAAGCAGCAGCACAAGATGTTGTATAGTATATTATGCAGTCTAGAAAGACAGACATAATAACAAAGCTGAGAAAATTATTAACGGATTTATTAATTACTGGTTATACTTTTTATAGAGTAAAACCAACTCCAGCTGACAATAATGTTATGATTGAAGTATTAGATCCGTTAAATACATTTATTGATAAAAATCCTGAATCTGCTTATGTTAAAGATTCTTACCGAGTTGTTGTAAGAAAATGGTTAACTAAACCAGATATTTTAAATATATATGGTAAAAAATTACATAAGAAAGATTTAGATTTAATAAATGAATCTTGGCAAGATGCTTTCGATACATCTACATATTATATTCGTTCCTTTACAAATGCTGATGGTACTCCACAAACTGATGGATTACAAGCAGGTAAAGAAATAGTTCCAGGATACCCAACAGGTCCTTATAATACTTACAATTATAAATTGATTCCTGTGTATGAAGTAGAATGGATAAAAACGGATAAGAAGCATGTAATGTAGAGATATAAGACTGTAAGAATTGGTGAAAGTATCTTTATACTTTATGGATAGGATGAAAATGTTATAAGAAGTCAAGATGATCCAACAAGATGTTCTTTATCAGTAAATGGTGTATATTTTACTAATAGAAGTTCGGAACCTTATTCGTTGGTATTAGCTTGTGCTTCTCTTCAAGATAAATATAATTTATTACATTTTTATAGAGATAATTTAATCGCAAGTTCTGGTAATGTTGGTGATTGGATTGATGTATCTATGTTACCAAAATTTTTAGGAGTAAATCTTCCAGAGAGATTATAGAAATTCTTAGCCTATAAGAAAGCTGGTATTGCTCCAATTGATACTTCTTAGGAAGGAAGATTAGGTGCAGGACAAGCTCCTATAAATACTATATTTAATGGATATGATGATACTATCAAAGCTCAAACAGTTCAAGCTATTCAAATAGCTATTGATTCTGTAGAACAAACAGCTTCATCCATTACTGGAGTGTTTAGAGAAAGATTAAACGGAATTCAACAAAAAGATGCTGTGACCAATGTTCAAACATCTGTTAATAACTCTTTTATTATAACAAAACAATATTATCAATAGATGGATGTTGTAGTAGAAGAAATGTTATTAGACGCGTTGAATCTAGCAAAGATTGTATTTAAAAAAGGACTACAAGGAACTATTATTTTAGGAGATAAGCGACAACGAGTTTTTACTGCGCTTCCTGAATATTTTACAATTAGTGATTATGACATTCATATTGTAACAAGTTCTAACATTACTAGACAATTAGAACAATTAAAAGCATTAGTTCCTGATTTAATTAAATCTCAAATAATGGGTCCAGAACTTATTGTAGATGCGGTTACAACAGAAAATGTTCCAGATTTTAGAAGCAAAGTGCAAAAGGCAATCAAGAAACAAAAAGAAGAGATGAACCAAATGCAACAGCTTCAACAACAAAACGAATAGATGTAGCAAGAATTACAACAAATACAAAAACAAGCAGAACAACTTTAGAATAAGGTAGAACAACTTAATGAAGCTAAAATTCAATTAGAATCTCAAAAAGCTCAAATGGAAAATGAAGTAGCTTGGTATAAAGCTAGAACTGAAAGAACTTATAGAGAAGCTGTTGCAGAGCAAGACGCTAAGCGTACAGAAATTGAATATCTACAATTACATGATGGTAATCCTTATAATGATAAAGTTGTTGATGCTAGAACTTAAAAATAAAAACTATGAAAAGACATTGTGGATGTTGCAACGAATCTGATTTTGATGATTTAAGACAAAATAAAGTAGATTGTGCAATTTTGCTAGAATGTGGAGATAATATTTTAACAGAGTGTAAACATAAAATTTTAAGAGAAAAATGATGAACTTTGATGACATTAATTTCGGTCCAGCTGGAAGACCAAAGCCATTTGACAACCCATTTTACAAACATCCAGAACCATTTGATCACCATCACCATCATCACATGATTCCACCTTGTGATATGGATAAGAGACTTTATGATTTTATTGTTCACGTTGATGGAATCGCACATAAAGCATTGGAAGTAGCTGGTTCAGCAAGTTTAGAAGCTACTACAGCTAAGAGATTAGCAGAACAATCATTAAGAATTATTAATAAAGTAGCTGCTATAGCTAATAAAGCTAACATTAAAGCTGACAAAGCTTTAGCTGATCTTAGTGTATTAAAAGATGATTTTGTTAGACTTCTTACTGAGTTAAACAAAACACAGGAAGGTGCTGGATTAGCAAAAGATGGTAAGTATATTAAAAATACCGAAGCTAATTATATTGCTGAAGCAGCAAACTTAGCTGATGCTGATAATAAGTTAGACGCTGCTCTAAAAGAAACAAACGATAACATTGCAACTTTAAACGGAAAAGTAGAAGCTCTTCAAGAAGAAGTTGATGGATTTGAAGAGCAGTTAGAACAATTAAGCGCAGTTCAAAGTAATATTATTGGAGCTGTAGGCTTAAAAGAAACTGGAAGATATCAAAAAGGAACTAATCCTATAATTAATACAGCTAATAGTGCATTAGAAGCTGATGAAATGTTAGCTGGAGCAATTGGAGAATTAGCAGAAGAAGTTGAAGCAATTCAAGATGCAGCTGAAGGACTTGATACATTAAAAGAACAAGTTAATACTAATACTGCTGACATTGTAGCTTTAAAAGCTAAAGATATTGAATTAAAGAGAGACATTGACCAAAATAGTAGAGATATTGCAACTAACGCTAATAATATTGCTGCTAATACTTCTAGTATTTCTGCAAATACACAAGCAATTGCTGCTACTAATACTAGAGTAAGTGCTGTTGAAAGAAGAGTTGATTTATTAGATTCTAAGATGGGTCCAACTCACGCTTTAGCAGAACAAGCTAACCAAAGAGTAAGTGCTGTTGAAGGTAGAGTAGATACTCTTGCTGGAAATGTAACAACATTACAAGGAAATGTAACATCATTACAAGATGGTGTTGCTGCTAATGCAGCTGATATTACAGCATTAGAAACTTCTGTTGGAAATATTGTATTATCTAAAACTGGAGAATTAGAGTATACTTTAATGGTAAATGATATTCCTGCAGGTAAGATTAATATTCCTGAAGATCAATTCTTATCTCATGTAGACTATAATCCTCAGACTAAAGAAATAACATTTACATTTGCAGACGGTACAGTCCTTTCTCCAATTTATATTGGTGATTTAATTGATACATATACCGCTGGTAATGGTATAGATATTTCTGGAAATCAAGTTAGTGCAAAAGTTGATTCTCAATCTGAACCATTCTTATCAGTTACAGCAGGTGGTTTAAAACTTTCTGGTATTCAAACTGCTATTGATAAGAGATATCAAGCAGGTTTAGGTTTAAAACGTTCAGCTCAACCTAATGCTGAAGGAGAATATACATTTGATGTACAAATTCAAGAAAATTCTAGACCTTATTTAAGTGCAGATGTAGACGGAATTGGACTTGACTTAAATGCTTTAGCAGAAGCTATTGGTAATGATTTTGATCCTTCTACATTAGCAGGAGAACATTTAACTTATAATTCAACAACTGGAAAACTTGATGTAGATGTTGCAAGTCTTGTAGCAGACCCAGATTTCGTAACTGCTGTTACTAACATCGTAAGTGATGCACTTCTTTGGGAAGTTAAAGATGATACACAAATTCAACCTAAGAATGGTAAGAGCGTTTATGTAGATGGAACAATTGATGCTACAGGAGCAATTTATTCAGGACAATAATAAATAATTAAATTATGGATTGTAGAGACTTAAAAATTTCGGAAATGCCTAGAGCCGACCATTTACATAGTGGTGACTTAATTCCAATTGTACAACACGGGCATAACAAAACAATTAACGTACAAGATTTAGTAGATTTATTTAAGAGAATTCTTCCTCCTCCACCACATCCCCATCATCCTTGTGATCCTTGCGATCCACATTTTGGACCTTGGGATCCCCACCATCACTGTCATCCAGAACCATTTGTTCATGGATTAGACTTTGATATTGTAAATAAAGCAAGAGAGGACGCAGCTATTGCAAAAGCAGCAGCTACTACAGTTGAAGGAAAGTTAGATGTATTACAAAAAACAGCTGATGTTGCTTTAGATTCTTCTCAAAAAGCATTAAATGTTGTTAGAGTTTTCAAATCACAACTTGGACAAATTAAACAACTTGCTGGAGAATTACAATATCTTAAAGCAGAGGAAAGAAATAATAGAAGTAAGATTGCTCGTTTAGCTCACACAGTAGCAATTTTAATTGAAAAAGTCAAGATGTTAGAAATGAGAACAGGATTAGATACAGCTGTTCCTGAACCACATGACGAATGGTTAGATAGTTTACAAGATCCTTACTTTGCTCCAGACCATTGTGGTCCACATCATGGTCCACATCATCATCACGGTCCACATCATCCTTATAAACCAGGTTCTATTTTCGATGGAGAAAATGATGATTCAGATATAACTTCTGAATGGGTTGATAGCAATGTAACAGGTGATAACGGTATGACTTCTGAATGGGTTGATGATAACAGTGTACCTGCAACTCTTGACGATATTTTAGACGATGACGATTTAAACGGTTAATAAATGAAAAACGATAATTGGTTTTTGAACTAGCAACATTTATATTATCTTAAAAGAGCTGATTTTGATAGAGATTTAGCGACAAGAAATATCCATAAAAAATCAGTTGCTTTTATAGATGAAGGTAAATTAATCTGGACTCAAGGTAAATTCTGGCAATGTGATAGTACCGATTGGGAAAGAACTACACAATTCATTAGGGATTTACATTTCTATAAAACGTTAAATGTAGACGGTTCGACCACTTATGAATTACAAGGAAAGGACGCTAGTGGAAATTCATTTTCCACTGGCGCATCCTTCACACTTTTAAAGGATGTTTTCATCAAAAATGCTGAATTAATCGATGACGGTAAAACACTAAAAATTACCTTAAATAATGATTAGATCATCGATATTGATTTAAGTAAATTACTTTAGCTAAACGATTTTTTAAATACTCCTTCTGTAGAGTTTGTATTAGAACAAGATCCTGATGATACTGCAAATACTACAGTTAAAGCCTATGCTAGACAACTTATTAGTGCTACAAATCCCAATGTAAAAGTTGTAGCCGGAGATAATATAGTAATATCTGGCTCTGAAGATACCTCTATAACAGTAGGAGATGGTGATATTTTTGTAGAAAGTGAAAATACAAGAATATCATCAGAAGTTATCGAACTTAATTCATCTGGAGAAGTTAATATTACATCAGAAGGAGATGTTAATGTTCAAGGAAGTTCAGTTTCAATTATTGGAACTAACGGTGATATAATCCTTGAAGCTTCTGATGGAAACAGTGTAAAAGTAAACTCTCCATTATTCGTAAGTGAAGAGTATCCAGATGTAAACCAAGCACTTATAGATATAAACGAAAGAATAGATACAGGTTCAGATCTTACTGCTGGAAATGGTATTTCTATAGCTAATGGAAAAATTTCAGTAAAAGATGATGAATATTTCGAACCCCCATTATATTGGGATAATTAATTAATAAATTATGGCAAACATTAAAAATTTCAAATTATTAAGAAACCAAACCGCTTTAGCAAGTAGAGCTGCTGCTGTTAGTGCTCTTGAAGGGTTAACTTTAGCAAATGAAGAAGGTACTTTAGTACTTGCTAGATATACTGAAAACAGTACTCCTGGTTCTGTCCTTGGTATTGTAAATTTAGATGGAAGTGTAACTGTACTTGATTTAAGTGGAGAAATTCAAGACGCTATTCAATCATTAGATAGTACTCTTACATTAAGTGGAACTGCTGCTCAAGATGCTCACTTTACACAAGTAGCTATTGTAGATGGTATGTTAAATCCAACTACATCAAGTGGTAGTAATATTGATATTGCTCACTTAGTAGACTTAGTTCCAAGTAATGACGCTAATGCTATTTTAGCAACAACTGATACAATTCATGGTGCTTTAACAAAAATTGAAGCTGCTATTCTTGCAATGGATAAAGCTGCTAATGCAGAAACTGGAAAAGTTGTTACAACAGTTAGTGAAGCTGATGGTGTTGTATCTGAAACAAAAGCTAACGTAATTGACCTTGCACTTACAGGTTATAGCAAAGAATCTGCTTCTACAGGTGCAATTGCTGCATCAGACGATATTCAAACAGCATTATCTAAGTTAGAAAATGGTATTGCTGAAGCTGCTGAAGCTGCAACAGTTGATGGAAAAACAATTGTTGTTGGATCAGACGGTCTTGAAACAGCTGTTGATATCGTATATGTTCCTGCAGTTCCTG
>Ga0247610_10007621_pt1 | contig 11075 bp, 6 predicted proteins | sample 174DNAGHGhighgp2_FD_193483 | JGI IMG/M metagenome (GOLD analysis project Ga0247610, IMG submission 193483) | Sheep rumen microbial communities from Palmerston North, Manawatu-Wanganui, New Zealand - 1742 DNA GHGhigh gp2 | ecosystem: Host-associated > Mammals > Digestive system > Stomach > Rumen ...
TGCTGCTAAAGGTGATGAAATAATTAATTCTAATAAGTTAGCTATTACTAAAGCTTTAGATAATTTAGTATTAGTAGATACAGAATTAACTGTTAAGAAACCAATACCTCTTAAGGTTTGGGATGTTCCTGGAGCTATTAATGCTAGAGAAGGAGATAATCTTCAAGTATCTAGATTAATGGCCTTTAGAGATGGTACTTTCCCTTGTTCTTTAACTAAAAAAGAAAAGAGAAGAGTAAGTACTCAAGTACCTAAATGGAATCCAGATAATTGTATTCAATGTGGTCAATGTAGTATTGTTTGTCCTCATGCAGTTATAAGACCTTTTGCTATTGAAGATAAAACTAAAGGTATTCCAATGCTTGGTAAACCTGAATATAATTATGTAATTGAAGTATCTGAAGCTGATTGTTTAAGTTGTGGTTTATGTATTAATACTTGTCCTGGTAAAGCAGGTAATAAAGCATTAGAATATGGACCATATGATGATGAAAAACAAAAAGAAGCTACAGAAATGTTTGAAAATTATGAGAATCCTAAAGGTTTATTCCCATTATCTACTGTTAAAGGTAGTCAATTTGAAAGACCAAGATTTGAATTTAGTGGATCTTGTGCAGGATGTGGTGAAACACCATATGTTAAGTTATTAACTCAGTTATTTGGAGATAAGTTAGTTATTGCTAATGCAACTGGATGTTCTTCTATTTATGGAGGATCTGCACCAAGTACACCATATGCTATTCCTTGGGCTAATTCATTATTTGAAGATAATGCTGAATTTGGTTATGGTATGTTACTTTCTTTCAATAAGACAAGAGATAGAATTCAAAGAATTATGGAAACAAAGATGAATGAAGTTACAAGTGAAGTAGCAGAATTATTTAAAGAATGGATAGAAAATAGAGAAAACTTTGATAAAACAATAGCTATTAAAGATAAATTAAGTAAAGTAAGTATTCCTGAAGAATTAAAAGATTTAATTAATTATATTCCTGCTCGTAGTGTATGGACATTAGGAGGAGATGGATGGGCTTATGATATAGGATTTGGTGGTATTGATCATGTCTTATCTAGTGGCGAAAATGTTAATATTTTAGTACTAGATACGGAAGTATATTCTAATACTGGTGGTCAAGCATCTAAATCTTCAAGAATAGGTCAAGTAGCACAATTTGCTGATGCTGGTAAGAAAACTGCTAAGAAAGACTTATTTAAGATAGCTATGAGTTATCCAAATTGTTATGTAGCTAATATTAGCTTAGGTTCTAACTTCATGCAAGCTATTAAAGCTATGCAAGAAGCAGAAGCTCATGAAGGACCATCAATTATCATTGCTTATGCTCCTTGTATTGAACAAGGTATTAAGGGTGGTATGATTAATTCTTCAGCTGAACAAAAATTAGTTGTTGATTGTGGATATGTATCATTAATGAGATATAATCCTAGTGAAGATAGAGTATATCTAGATAGTAGAGAACCTGATTTTAGTAAGTATGAAGAATTACTTCAAAATGAAGTAAGATATTCTAGTTTAGCTAAGAAGAATCCTGAAGGAGCTAAAGAAATATTAGAACTTAATAAACAAGAAGCTATGAAACGTTATGAATATTATAAGAAATTAAGCCAAGAAAAAAGTGAGTAATTAAACTCACTTTTTTTAATGCTTTGGTCCAGAACCTGGATCGAAGCCATTGTCTCTTAGTAATTGATCTAAATCAATATGATATTGATCTAGTAAAACTTGAGCATATTGATTAAAAGACATTCTTCTTTGATGAAGAATAGCTTTTAATGTAGCTCTAAATTTACTATTTTCCATTCTATCACGAAGATCATTTCTTCTTGTTATATAGGTTGGATCGCCAGTATCATAATAATCTCTAACACTTGGTATACCATTTTTACCCCATCTTAGAGTCATTGCTTGAATAGCTTCTATTAGTAATCTATTAGTTTCAAAGATCTTACTTTCAGTTAGTAATTCTACATCAGCACATGTTGCATAATGTTGCATGTAGTCATCTAAACTAAATGATGGATCTTGAACTTTAATGATTAAAGCTATTACTTCACGATAATTGTTTTCTTCATCAGGTTCCCATTGACATATTCTTTCAAGATTATTATTACGATGGTAAACAAATTGATCTAAATATAGTGCTCTTAGATAAGCATAAAAGTCATCAGCGTTAACATTATTTAAAGTACCAGAATTTCTTTTATAATCCATATAGGCATTTAATAATTTAGCAACGGTACTATTAAATGATAGACTTCCATCTACAGCCATCGCAATACCATTTTGTTGGAAAGCAAATGGATTAGCTTGTATTAAACCTTCTTGTAAGTAAGGAACGCTACTTACAAATTGAATTAGTTTTTTAGCATCCTCGGGATTAATTAACCTTACAACGATGTCATCAAATCTGATTTCTCTACCAATTTTAGAAAGATGAGATATATGGTTTTTTTCTAAGAAATCAAAGATTATTTTTGCTCCTTCTTCAATATGTTGAGCATCTAGAGGAATATATATTTTAATATGTTCTCCTGCCAAGCGAGCTTGGTTATCCTTAGAGATAAATTGACAGAAATATTGCCAATTATATGCTACAAAGCAACTAGTTTGAGGACTATCTGCATAGTATTGAATCCAATTATTGAAAGGACTATTAGGGTGACATAAAGGACTTATTTCACCTAATGCTTTTCGATAATCTGGATTTACTTTAGAAGGAAGTATACCTAAATTAACTTCGCGGTCTGCAGGTTTTACGCCTTGGAATATTAGATGATGATAGAAATGTCTATCGGAAAATGATTTGGTAGGATTACTACGATATATTTCTGCCCAATGCTGTAGCATTTCATTTATTCTTCTCTTATCCATTTTGATCACCATCATTTATTTGTTCTAACATTTCATCAGTAACTTCGATAGTATCTTCTAAGTTGATTTCTTCATTTTTTAGAGGTTCAGTTGGTGTCATATAATCTAATGACATTTCTTCGTCAGTAGCTTCCTCTAATTCTATTTCTTGTCCTTGGAACATTACTTTCATAATACACCTCCATACTATATATACTTATTATATCAAAATATATTTATTTGTTGTAAATAACGTGTATTTAGACTGTATAGAAAAAGTAAAAGCAGCTATGCAGCTGCTTCCATTCTTTTTAAAGTTTTCTTTTGTTTTCTTCCTTTAGTAAAGATTCTTTCCATTGTATCTTGTTTATTTTGAAGTTTATTAAATTGATTTATAAGATTATTTCTTACTCTTGTTATAGATGCTTGATAAGCAGGATCATCTGCTAATTCAGGATATCTGGATAAGGCTTGCTCTTCAATATAATCTAGTTGTACTAAGTCTTTATATGCTAAATCAATAGCACTATCTAACGCATCTTGTCCTTTTCTAATACCTTCTAAATCAACTGGTTGAGCACGATTGGCTTTTCTATTTAGGAAAGCATGGGCGAAACCTAGATGATTATCAACAACAAGACCAATAGTAAATAATCTAAAATATTTATTACGAACGAAAGGGAAGGCCAGTAGGGAGGCCATTTCTAAGAGAAAAGATGCTTTATTAAATCTACTCATAAGTATTTTACGATCCATTTTAGCAACTTGTTCTTTAGTGATACCTTCTAGTTTATCCATTTTCTTTAATAAATCATTATTTGTTTCCATTTGGTATTCAAGATGCATAGCATCTACTTCTTTTTTTAAACCTTCAATTTCAATTTCTTTGATAGTACTATCTAATTCTTTCTTTTCAAAAGCTATATCTTTTTCACGAGATAATTCTAGTTTATCTTTAGCACCTCTTAGTTTTTCTTCTTGTTTTTTTAAACGTTCTTTTTGTTCTTCTGTTAGTTTTTTATCATATTTGATTCTTGTATCTGATATTTTATCTAGCATTTGATTAATCTTTTTTTCTTGTTCATCATAGTCTTTTTCAAAGAAGTCTGATTTAGAAGATTCTTTTTTAGCATCGTCGATAACATCAAATGTTTTATCATCTAAAGAATCAATTTTCATATCTAAGATGATATTTTTATCTATTTTTTCTTCAATTTCTTCTTGTTCTTTTTCTTCCTCTTTAGCTTGTTCTTCTTCTTTTTCTTCAGTTTCTTCTTGATCGGTAATTGATTTATCGACTTCTTCTACCATTTCATCAACTTCTTCAGCTAATGCTTCAGAGACAACAACTATTTCTTCAACGACATTTTCAATTTCTTCTTTTTCTTCAACTGTTTCTTGTAATTGTGGTAGTTCAAGATCATCTTTTTCAAGTTCTATTTCTTCTTCAGTAACTATTTCTTTTGGTAGTTCATCTTTAGTTGCGGGAGCTTCTGCTAATTCAACAGTTTCTTTTTTATCTTTTTCTTCTTCGGTTTTTTCTTCTTCTTTTAGTTTAGGAAGGTCAGAATCAACGGTTACTATTTCAATAGCTTCTTTAGCAGCGGTTAGAGCAACTCCTGCTGCTAATTTAGGTAGTTCACTGATAAGAGTAGGTTCTTTTATTTCTTCAGTATTTTGAACCATTCTTAAAGAAGGCATTTCTAGTTTTTGATCTAATTCTTCTTTACTTTCTAGATTAACAATAACATCATCGCTATCAACTTTAACTGCTTCATTAGGAAGATCTAATTCTTTCTTACGAGGCATAGCAAGGAAGTATGGATCTTCTTTGCTTTTTTTAGGTTCTTTCTTTTCTTTCTCAACTTTAACTTCGAAAATAGGAGTAAGAAGTAGATGCTCAGCAACTATTTCTTTTATTTCTCTTTTTAATAATCTTTCATTAGTTATATTATTGTAATAAATTTTATCTTTAATAATAGGAACAATTTCCTTTTTTAGCTTTTCGATATTCTTTTTTACGATGTTATTAGCTTTATAAATTTTAAAACCATCTTCTTTATAAACATCTTCTAATTCATTATTAATTAATATATCTATTTCTTCATCGGAGAAAGCTAGATAGCTATATTTTTCGTTAGGATTAAGGAATCTTTCCAATTGTCTTGGAAGTGTATAGATCCTTGTTGATTCTGTTTCACCAGTTTCTTCAGTTGTATTGTTATGAGGATTAGTCATAATATTATTATCATCTGGTGTTCCAGTAACAGCTCCAGTTGCATTTAATTGTTCTTTTTTAAGTTTTTCTAACTTTTCACTTTTAATAATTACATTTTGTTCTTTTTCCTTTTTATTCTTCAAAAAGGGTGATATTAAAGCTAGGAATAATAGTTTGAAAAAATTAATAATTGCATGAATTATTTTTTTCATATAATCACCTTCTATCATTCTATCATAAAATTTAAACAAAAAAAATAGGAGTTGTCCCCCTGAGAACAACTCCAAAAAGAATAAAAAGGGGTTGGCTAGTGTGATACTAGCACCAATTCGCCGTTAAGTGAATTGGTACTTCATATATTAACTGGAGACCCCTTTTTTGTCAACAAAAAAAGTACTTTTTTTTAACTTTTTTTAAAAGTTTTTTTCTGGCTATAATCTATACTTAATTTGCTAAAAATTAATATAAATAATTTTTATTAAAGAAGGTATTTTTAAAGGTAAATAGGGTATATTATGGTAAAATGATTATAGGTGGTGATGATATGGATATTAGTAATTTATATGGTGTTGGACCTAAATCTATAGAATTATTATCTAAATTAGGTATATATACAATTAATGATTTAATTGAGTATTATCCATATCGTTATAATTTAATAAGAATAATTCCTTTAATTGAAGCTCCAGTTGATGAAACAGTAACTATTAAAGGTATAGTAGATACAGAACCAAGAGTTAGTTATATTAAAAAGAATTTAAATAGAATGTCATTTAGATTAAATACTGATGGATATTTAGTTAATGTAACTATTTTTAATAGAGCATTTTATAAGATGCATTTAAAACTTGGAAGAGTTATTAATGTAATAGGTAAGTATGATCGAAAGAATAATACTTTTACAGCTAGTGATATTAAATTTGAAATAATACATGGTTCTAAAATAGAACCGGTTTATCATTTAGTTAATGGTGTTACTAGTAAGAGTATTAATAAATTAATAAATGAATGTTATAAGATGGATATAGATTTAGAAGATTATATTCCTTCTTATATTGTTAATAAGTATGAATTTATGAACAAGTTAGATGCTACTAGATATATGCATAATCCAGATAGTAATGATCATATAAAGAAAGCTAAGTTAAGACTTATTTATGAAGAGTTCTTTAAGTTTATGTTTAAAACTAATTATTTAAGATATAGATATGATTTAAATAATGTAGGTTTAAAAAGAAATGTTAATAGAGAAGATGTAGATAAGTTTGTATCTTCATTACCATTTGAACTTACAGAAGATCAGAAAACAGCTGTGGATGATATATATAATGATTTAGTAAGATCTAAACGTATGAATAGATTAGTACTAGGTGATGTTGGTAGTGGTAAAACAGTTGTTGCTATTATAGGTTTATATATTAACTATTTAGCAGGTTATCAAGGTAGTATGATGGCACCAACTGAAATACTAGCAAGACAACACTATGCTAATGTAACGAGTATGTTTAAAGATACTGATATAAAAGTAGCATTACTAGTTGGTAGTATGAAAGTATCGGAAAAGAAAAGAGTATATCAACAATTAGAGTCTGGAGATATAGATATCTTAATAGGTACACATGCTTTAATAAGTGAAGGTGTTAATTTTAAGAATTTAGGTTTTGTTATTACTGATGAACAACATCGTTTTGGAGTTAATCAAAGAAGTAATTTACAAAATAAAGGAATACTTTCTGATGTACTATATTTAAGTGCAACACCAATACCTAGAACATATGCAATGACTATCTATGGTGATATGGATACATCGATTATTAAAACTAAACCTAGTGGTCGAAAAGAAATAATTACTAAGGTTAAAAAAGAAAGTGAATTAAAGAGTGTTTTAATCCATATGGTAGAAGAAATTAAAGATGGTCATCAAATCTATGTAGTAGCTCCTTTAATAGAAGATGAAAATGGTGAATCTAATTTAAATGATGTTAAGAAGTTAAAAGAAAAATTTGATGAAGCATTTAAAAACAAGATAAGAGTAGAAATCTTACATGGTAAGATGAGTAATAAAGATAAAGATGCAATCATGGAAGAATATAAAAATGGTGATATTAAAGTCTTAATAAGTACGACGGTTATAGAAGTAGGAGTAGATGTTAAGAATAGTACTATGATGGTTATCTTTAATGCTGAAAGATTTGGCTTAGCAACATTACACCAATTACGTGGTCGTGTAGGTAGAAATAGTGTTCAATCTTATTGCTATTTAATAAGTAATTATGATAAAGAACGTTTACATGTTATGGAAGAAAGTAATGATGGTTTCTATATATCTGAACAAGACTTTAAACTAAGAGGTGGTGGAGACTTGTTTGGTACTCGTCAAAGTGGTGATATGGTCTTTAAAGTAGGAGATATTAGAAGAGATTATAAGATACTTGTTCAATGTAAGAATGATTCTAAAGTATTCTTAGAAGATAATATAGATAATAATTTTAAAGATTATCCTGAATATAAAAATATTGTAAAGGAGCTAGAATTTCTTGATTAGACGAGAGTCTAATCTCTTTTTTTGCTATAATTACAATAGGAGTGGTTGTTATGAAAAAAGGAATACTATATGTATTATTAATAACTATCTTACTTTTTATTGGTTTTGGTAAAGTGTTAGCAGCGGGATCAACGACAGTTTCATCTTGGACAGAATTAGCTAATGCTGTTAATTCAGGTAATTATAGTACGATTATGATGAAAACTAGTTCTGATGCTAATTGGACTGCTAATAGTACAATAAAGATAACTAGAGAAATTACACTTAAAACAGATGATAGTAATACTGGGGTTTTAATAATAAAAAGAGGAACAGATGGAGTCTTATTTGAAGTAACAAGTGCTAGATTTGTTTTAAATGCGCAGAATAAAAGTCTTACTATTGATGGTACATATAGTACTCAGACAAAACAAATAATTACAGCTACTAATAATGCTAATATATCAATAACAAATGTAAGTATGAAATACAATAATACTAATGGTAATGGTGGAGCTATTAGTGTAACTAATTCTACTTTAGCTTTATCTGGGTGCCATATTAGTGGTAATAAAGCTAAATTTGGTGGTGGAGTAATTGTTTCTGGTTCTAGTTCTAGTGCAACTATTACCAATACTGAAATTTTTAATAATACTGCCTTAGAAGGTAGTGGTGGTGGATTATATGCATATGGTACGATTACTGTAAATAATTCTTCTTTTACCAATAATGTAGCTGCCACTTATGGTGGTGGATTTATGGTTAAAACAAGTGCCATAATTAAAAATAGTACTTTTAACAATAATACGGCGACTGGGAATTCAGGTGGAGCTCTTAGAGTAGATGGTGAAGCTACAATCACTGGTGGAGAAATAAAGAATAATAAGGCAGCAACTGGAGGAGCTGGTATCGATTTTGGAGGTTCAGATACACCTGTTAATTATTCTAATATTACAATGAGTGGCAATATGGTTGGAACTGAGGAAGTAAATGTTTATCCTGATATTAACTCTCCTAATAATGTTGATTGGAAAAATGATCCTAGTTTAAAAATAGAAGAAATGCCCGTAGAGGTATGGCAAAGTTTTCCAAGGGATGGAACTGGTCCATTGGCACCACATAAAGGTGCTACACAAGGAATGGCAACGACAGATAAATTTATCTTGCTTGTTCAATGGACAGAGAATGAGGAACCAACTAAAATACATGTATTTAATAAGAAAACTTTAAGACTCGTAAATACAATTGTAGTTGATTCTGCAGTTTATGGTTATACATTTGGTCATGCTAATGATCTATCTTATGATAAAGATACTGGTTTTGTATATGTCTATACTTATTACAAAGCAAGTAATGGAAAAGTACAAGTAGCTAAGTTTAAAGTTAATGATGCTGGTGAAATGACAGATTTATCTTTATTTGATACACCACTTGGTTTTACGGGAATTGCTTTTGACAATGACCACGATCAAATACTAATATCAACAAATAGAAAAATTAATATATATGATAAAGAATTTAATTTAAAGAGTTCTTTTGCAACACCAACACCTTTAGTAGTTCAAGGTATCGGTTATTGGAAAGATCATGTGTATTTTGCTTGTTATGAAGCTGGTGTACCTAATCAGTACCAAACAATCTTTAATTATAATGAAAAACATAGTAATTTAATTTATATGTATGATTTAAAAGGTAATCTAGTTAAAACATTATATATTCCTAAAACAAGAATTAATGGAGAGATTGAAGATGTAGACTTCTTAGATAATGGTGAAATGGTTATTAATTATAATTATGAAGGTATTACCGTATTGAGAAGTAATTATCCGATTCAAATTAAAAGTGTTACAGTAGATAAGAAACCCACTAAACTAAAATATATTCAAAAAGAAGAAGATATAGATTTAAGTGGTTTAGTATTAGGTGTAACTCTTAATAATGAAGATAAATCGACAGTATCTTCATTAAAAGATGTTTCTGTTGAAGGATTCGATAATACTGTTTTAGGTACGCAAACAGTTAATTTGGTATATAAAGGAAAGAAGACTCCTCTACAAATAGAAATAGTAGCACCACAAATAATAGATGAACCAACTCAGAAAGAGATAGCAGTAGAGAAGAAAGTAGATAATCCTAAAACAGGAGAAAGTATAATAACAGTAATTGTAACTGTTATAATATTGATAGTAGTTTACTTTGGATGTTTATTTATTTCTAAAAGATCTAAAAAACTACATAAAGTTTAAGATTAAAGTAGTCAAATTCGAGTAGAATTTGACTTTTTTTATGCCAAAACTTATAATATTCGGCATAGAAAGAGAGAGAAAAACAAATATTTTATGAAAAATGTTGTAGACGATGTAAATCTGTCAAAAAATGAATATTTTGATTCTATTATTTCTGATTATGAAGATATGAAAAGATATCTTGCTAAACGTGGTGAAATAGAATTAGTAAAATTATATCGTTATGTTTTAAAAAGAGCTAAAGTTTTATCTGTTGATAAAGATAAAAACGCTGATATGATTTCTTATTGTTGGTTAGCTAGTATGGAATTAGAACATACTGAAGCTATTCAAAAATATTTAAAAGGAGAAATAACTCAAGCAGATATTGATGCATTTGATGCAGAACAAGCAGAGATAAATAGACAAATAATAGAAAGACTAAAATTTAAACAAAAAGATAAAAAAAGAATTATTAAATCTTATAGTCCATTAGGTCAAAAAATTGAAAGACTTAAGGTTGTTGCTAAAGAATTCTTTAATACTAAAGTATTAAGAAAAAAATAAAAATGGTGTTTTTAACACCTTTTTTTATGATAAAATATAAGTAGAGGTGATACTATGAAAGGTAAAAAAGTATTATTAAGCTTTATAATAGTTTTATTACTGGTTGGAGTTGGTGCTGGATGTTGGTACTTTGGGTCTAAGAGTACTAAATCAAACGATACAAAAGAAAAGGCCGAAAAGGGAAATAAGAATAATAGTGGCGAATTAAAAGTAAAATATGAAAAGAAAGAATATAATAGAAGCACTGATAATAAAGGATTAATCATTACTAATAGTATTACATATCCAGTTTCAATATCAGAAGGAAATTCTGAAAGAATAATTGGTTATTTAAATGATATCTTAATGAAAGATTGGGATGGAATTAAAGAAAATACTGATACTGATATTGAAAACTATGATCCTGATTTTAATTTTGATGACAGTTATGGTGTTGAATATACAACTAATCATTATGTTAAAGATAATGTAATTGTCTTTAATGTGGTTACTGAAGGAAGTATGGGTGGTGTTGGTTGGCATGAATCTAGATACTTTAATTTTGATTTAGAAAAGGGAAATGTTTTAGAAATAAGTGATATTTGCAAAAATGTAAAAGAATGTAAATCTTATATGAAGAAATATTTCTTAGAAAAATTAAAGAAGGATCAAAGATTTACTGGCTTAGATCCA
>Ga0247610_10007623_pt1 | contig 11074 bp, 16 predicted proteins | sample 174DNAGHGhighgp2_FD_193483 | JGI IMG/M metagenome (GOLD analysis project Ga0247610, IMG submission 193483) | Sheep rumen microbial communities from Palmerston North, Manawatu-Wanganui, New Zealand - 1742 DNA GHGhigh gp2 | ecosystem: Host-associated > Mammals > Digestive system > Stomach > Rumen...
AAGTCTGTGTGACGTAGCCATTCAAGACTCTTTATCGCGCTAGGTAAGAAATTGTCTGGATCTTCTAGAGGATGGTCTATCTCCCATCTCTGAAGAATAAGTCCGATAAGAAGTCGTTCATACATTTCTACCAGATCCGGTGTATCCTCTGCAAGCATGATTGTAGGCTTGCCAATAGCAAATTCTGGACGGAGTTTGAATTTCTCAAAATCTTCGCCGATAGCATCGGATATAGTTTTCTTCTCCTCCTCATCCTCAATGTCATTCATGTTGAGCATCTTGGATGCCCTGATGTCATATATAGACCAATTCTCTCTGTCCTGATATATGAACCAGTACTTAAAGTCTGAATATCTAGGCATTTCATTTGTATCGTAGTATTTCATATTTAATTCCCTCCTATAGGAACATTAACGATTTAAGCGAACTTATCGAGTATATTATGCAAGATAGATGCAGCTTGTTCTTTACTTATAGCTTGCTTGGTAGCAAGTTTATCGCAAAATATATCTTTGATCTGTTCGCATGCGTCAAACATGTTGTAGATTTTTTGCTTATCAATCTCTGTTGCAGGATAAGGGTCTCTTGTTTTTCTATCGTCTGCATATTGTACATGAAGATTAGTTCGTGCATCAGCAACTTCGTCGCCAAACTCACCGAACAGATAACGTCTGTAATCATTGGATTTCAATTTCTTACCTTTGTCTAGAAACATATCGCTAGCATCTGAAATCCATAGTGCGATCTCATCTTCAATCCAATGATCATAGTTTAAAGATCTGCGACCGTACAATATGCACTTAGCAACATGCTCTAGTATTCTTTTGCTAAATCCCTCAAGTCTTTGTATGACTTTCTTGCGTTCGTAGGCCATTCCAAATATAGGTGTGTTAGCTTTGATGATTCTATACACTGAATATATCCTCCTAACATCTTCAAGTTTGACGTCATAATATAACGATTCGAGCAAAAAGATACAGGCCAGCTGTAAGCTGACCTGCAACCTCTGTTTATTTCATGTCTCTGATTTTACTTCACGTCTTTAGCGTCCATGTATCCAACTGCAACACCGCAGCCAGGACGAACATACTCAACTCTTGTATATTCTCCAACAGATTCAACTGGCTTAACATGTCCGTGAAAAATGAAACTGGGGCCTTCATTGGGATAAGTATAGATGCGTTTGCCTTCTACGTAGATCACTTCGGGCTCTTTAGTTTCCTTCTTTTCTATCTTCTCTTCCTTCTTAGGCTCTTCTTTCTTGACTTCGGTCTTTTTAGGCTCCTCTTTTTTGGGCTCTTCTTTTTTGACTTCGGTCTTCTTCTCTTCGACTTTCTTTTCTTCTTTTGCAGCTTCTTCCTTCTTGGGAGTTTCCTTCTTCTCCTCCTTCTTAGGTTCTACTGCTTTTGTTTCTTTCTTTTCTTCTGCCATAACTGATATCTCCTTTAAGTTGTGCAGCAATACCAGATCATTCGAGTTAAGACTCTAACACGTGTTTGTTCATACTCGTCAAGATCAGATACGTACTGATATGAAATGTGATGATTTCTTACTGATTGCTTGTAAGATAATATCACGCTTTCTCTTATATCTGTGTTATCTATATAAACCAGAAAATCTTCGATTTCGGCTATTTCTGGATTTATATCTACATTTATACCTACAGGCGGCATCTCGCCTGTGATCGCCCACGAGATCAGACGAGATTCTATAGACCAATTATATTTACTGTGCACTAATCGTCTAGCAATTTCTGAAACAAATCGGATTGCTAAGAATTTAGATCCGCAAGCATCACATAAGTGTTTGAATACTAAGTAATCTTCGTTCCACATACTTCATACACTTATTGCCGATGCCTCTGTGGCACGCATGCTCTCGAGTAAGCTGTCGACCGCATCGTGCACATCTTCCATTGTGATATAAAATCACTCTTGGATCACTTGCGATAGCGTTGCTTCTTGACATTTTGACAATCCATTTGACGCCCCTCACTATATCATTATCTTCTCTGAATCTTGACTTTGATGTTAATGTAAAGCCATCTTTGTCAATCTTTCCGATATAGAATAGTGTAGGTACATCTGATTCGGTTTCATGAACAGCATATACAAAGATGATATCAGGTGGAAATGAATTATCTCTCGGCTTTGTGAACTTGTAAGAATGATATACTCCATTGTCTACTTGCTTGAGAGTGCATATTCCTTGGCCACCATATATGAATCTTTGGATATCTTCTGCGGTGCTTAGTCGATTAGTTATGTCCATAGTATATTTCCTCCTATGGACTATAACGATTTCTACTGCAGTCTACCTTCTCCAAGCATCTCTTTTTCTTCTGCAAGACGTTCAGACCATGCATCTAATGTGTCTTGCTCACTTGCATTGAAGTTAACGCTATATAGGTCTATGAAGCTCAAGAATTCTCCGATAGCACTGAGTAGTTTTTGTTTTGCGTCTTCTAGAGCTGCAGGAGTAGCACTTGTGTCGATATCCTCGACTATCTCTGCATCTAGTGCATCGCCGTCATCAGAGATTTCTACGATGATGGGCTCGTCACCTACCTGCTGCGCAAGTTCTTCGCAATCGAGTGCATCGCACAGCATGTTCATAGCAGTGTCTGGATCACATGTAGCAGTAATCGCTGTATATTGTATCTCAGACGAACCTGCGATTCTTTGCAACTTTGCTCTTACCCTTGTGGCGGCAGCTGTGCCCTCTTCTCTATTTTGAATAGCTTCCTCAGCTGCTGCATCATCTTCATCTGGTGTATTCTCGTCGATAGCTTTGCCGTCATGGAGTTCTTCATCTTCTAGGGACTTCTGTGCAAGTCTATCGTCTGATCTGATAAATTCATTCACTTCATCCCAGATATCATTGCCGTTGATCACCTTCGGCTTCCACTCTTTTGTGCCAAACTTGTCTGAAGGCATTCTAGCTCCATCGCTCAGCTTACCTTTGCCATAAACTTTATCTACATAGAATAGATTATTCCTTCCTGCAACGGGCCACACGTTTATGTACAACTTCGCATCGGGATTATCTATAAATCCGAGCATGTATCGAACGCCAAGCTTACCTTCTTGCTGAATATCTTCTTTCTTCATATTCTGTGCGTCAAGTTTGATTTCATAGTCCTTGTTTTTCTCAATATCTGCTCTTATGATTTCGTCCAATCCTTTAAGTAGCAAATCAATAGCTCTAGCAACTAAGCTCTTGCCCTCTGCACCAACTACATCCATGTTTGCCTCCTTAAAACAAAAACGGCGCGGGCAGGAGTAATTATACTCTGCCTGCACCGTTCTGCTTCACGATAGATCTTACTTTCTTCTGATGGGTCTAGAAGCAAGCTTCTTTGCAGCGGGCCTTCTGTTCGCAGCAACTTTTCTAGATGCAGCAACAGTCTTCTTACTGCGAAGGGACTTGCGGCTGGACTCAAGAATCTCTTCGCCGCCGTCGGGCTGAACTGTGAACTCTTCTTCACCGACCTCGAATACAACAGCATCAGTATCAACTGTAACTGCTACATCTTGACCGGTAGCTTCTGCCAGAAGCTCTGCTACATCTTCAGCTTCGAATACAAGTTCAGTAGCTTCAGGATCTACAGAAACGTCAGCTTCAGCTTCAGCTCCATCTTCAACTTCGGGGGCAGCATCAACGTCGTCTTCGATGATATCGTCTTCAGCCTGAATTTTCTTTGTGCTGTAGACACGGCGTACGCCTTTCTTTTGTACCTTCATATCGAAAATTCCTCCTATAAGTTTTGTTAGTTAACAAAGATCATTTTATTCTTTTTAGTTTCAAGTTCGGAACGTATCGCCTCAAGCTCTGTATGTGCTTCTTGCAGCAATATGTCACCATCCAATGAAACATTAGAACCTTCTACTTTATACTTTGATCTAGCTCTACCTAATGCGATCTTCATATTTGCTTCAGACATTCTGATCAGGTAGTTAATCCATGTATTGGATTTTATTTCTGATACATCCTGATAATCAGGTACATACTGTATAGTAACTGCAGCTGGTCTAGGATCCCTATGCGTGCAATATACTACCTGATTACCAGAATCAAAATCCCACTGGAAGTCAGTTGTCAAAGTATTTCTGACCTGAGCCATAGCCATTTCGGTCATGATTGGGTCAATGTTTATACTTGATGTGTTTCCTATTGCGCTATAAACATTTACAGCCGCTGCAACCTGGAATACGTTACCGCTATCGATTGAACTCATTGTCAAGCCGATACGAGGATATGCAGGTTTCACATCCAGTATGTTTACTGTTCTGATGTTATTCGCAGCTAGATCAATTCTTGTCGCGAATGGTACTGTCTTTTCGACAGGTGTACGAATATATCTTTTGAGTTCCTGAAATGCAATCTTGACTGCTTTTTCAGGTTGAAGTTCCTCGAGATTTTCGTTAGCAGGGAGGCCAAGCATGAAGCTCACCTGGTCGACTATCTCCGCCATGGTCATATGTTTGGCCTCCTTTCAAACTTAGTAGTTAGACCGGATCGTCATTAAGCGATTTCGATGACGAAGCCCTGATCCTTAACTGCAGGAGCAACTTCACCAAGGTAAAGAGCTTCCTTCTCAGTTGCTTCGAACTCGTAAGAGCCGTCTGCGATGGCTTTTCTGAGAGCTGCGATGAGACCGGGATGTGCAACACAAGACTTCATGAAGTCTTCAAGTGTTTCAGCCTGGGTCCATCCATCTACGTTTGTGTCGTAGTAAGTACCAGCATAAGCAGCGTTATCAGCAGCTGCATTGTTGGGCTCGAACATGCGGCAGATGGGATCTACAGCCTGAGCAGCAGGTGCAACTGGAGCAGTATAAGTGATGGTTACTGTCTTTGCCATTTCTTTTACCTCCAAATGATAATATGTTACGTATATATTTATCTTTACATCGGGTAAAGTTTCTCAGGCTCTACCCACCACAATCAAATACAAGGTTAATCGCTTGTCTTATTGGACATTGCAGATCTAAGAGATTCAAGCAACGCCTTCTGCGTCTTGATATCCTTCTTGAAATCCTCATCCCATCTGTTAGGAATCTCTTCTCTGAAAAGCGCATACATTGTTCTTTTCGCTATGAACCGATTCAATGCTGTGAATTGCTTATCTAGGTGAGGTGGTGACCAGATACCGGACCGGCACAAGTAGACTATATCAAATGTTTCACCTTTGATGCTATCCAATGATACGCAAGTGATGTGCGGATCGTCTGTCTTATCGCTGTCACAATTGTTGACCCATCGGATCTTAACATCTGGATGTGCCTCTTCAAGTTTATTGATCCAATTACCGCAGTTAAGTTTTTCACCAATATTATATGCATCATGGTGGTGATCAATATTGACGATCTCAAGATCTTTCACCTTATCTGCCATGCTGTCAACTAACAGAAATTCACCTAGATGCTTATGACTGTCTGTAGATATGAAATAAAAGAAGTGCTCTGGATTATCTATGATCTTTTTTACTGTGTCGATATCTGACTCACGGACCTTAACCTTTTCGATATCAGGGTTCTGCGCATATCGTTGCGACCAGATGAAATTCGACATAGCAGATCCGATATCTTCATTACCTCCGTCGGGAAAGTAGAGCGTTCTGAAATCATCTGAACAGTTTATAAAGTAGTCCCAATCAATGCTCAATATTTTCATGATATATCTCCTCTCTACTATCATAACGATGAGGCGGATGATTTAACTATCCGCCTCACATATCTGCTGTTGATAGGGGGTATCTATCTATCGATCTCACATGTTGTCAGGAACACCACCGATTATCTCGTATGTAGAATCATCTATCTCCATTGCTCGTCCTTGATAACACAGACCTTCTAAAGCTTCTAGCAGATCCCACATGTCGATGCCGAGTTTGTTTGCTTCATAAATGAGGCCACCAGGTTGCTCAGCCTTGTCTTTTCTCTTAGACACTGTCTTGCCGATTAATTCCTGAACGATGAGATCGCCGTATTTCTTTGCAGCAGTTTCACCGAAGTATCTATCATCTCTGTTTGCAGTTATTGCTGTAGCAGAGAAGACGTCTTCTTCGTCATCTTCGAAACCTTCGTAAGAATCGAACCATTCCCAAGCTTCATCCTCATCTTCTGTTTCGTAATCGTTCCAACCTTCCTCAGGCCTATACAGATCTCTATCACCAAATACACAAACATATAGACCGGTATCACGATTCCTATACATTGAGTAGTTAGTTATGAATCCATCCGAATCTGTCACATCTTTGGTAGCAAGCCACTCCCACTCGTCGTTGCTATATTCTACTCTATCTGCGTCAGAAGCGCAAACTTCCTTAGTTGATCTAATGATTCTGTACATGGTACTAAACCTCCCCTAAGATGAAATCAAGATCCACGATATCAATAGGATTAACTATTGACTGAAGGACATTTTTCTTGAGCTTGCGATGTGTTGCACCATTTTCAAGCCAACGTGTTACATATCGTTTATAAGCATCGTGAGATTCCATGTTAGGATCAGCAGCAGCGTCTACCTCAAACTTACTGAACATCCTGACATTGTAGCTTCCAGGATTTTCAGATACAAGTTGGAGATACCCTCTGAAATATCCCGATCTATCATTAGAATCAGATAATCCATCAACGTATATAACTTTATTAGTTCCAACTATGTCTTCAATCTGAGCTTCTTTCTTGAGCTGTGCGAAGTTAGGTCTCTCCTTCTCAAGCTGGCGAACTTGCATTGCATTCTCTCTATCTACAAATCTCTCATACTTAGTTTCTTCGGGATCTGTCTTGAGCATAGACGCCCAATCAATCGTCTGGAGCTTCTTAAGGATTCTAACTGATTCCTGAAGATCGTCTAGCTGTTCGGAAGTGATAGCTTTCAAGCCCGACCAAGAACCTGAATCATATGTTACTTGACCGTCTTCGAGCTTTGCTTCCCAATGCCAAGATAGAGCAACCTTGTCATCAAAGTGATTGCGATCATTAGCACTTATTCTAACTTCATACTCCCCATCTTTCCATCTTTGATCCACCCTTACATCAAGATCAAGTTTAGTGTCTCCAATGGCTTGAAGGACATTAGCTTCAATTCTATTTCTGACACCCTCTGCAGCTTTCTTATATTGCTCAAGTTGTTCTGCTTCTTTCTGCTTAAGAGGAGCGATCTTAGCATCATATTCTTGCTCCTGACGTTCAATATCTTCAAGTCTGCTTGCTTTGATAATCCTTAGCATCTTGTACCTCCTAATCTATGTATGTCTGAATGTATGCTTTGTAACGATCTAACCATTCAGACTGATCATATTGCAGTACATTTTCTTCAACGCCTTCTGCGTATTCTGCAAAATCGATAGCAGCAAGCTCAGCATCTTCATCTCCGAACCACATATCTGCATCATTTTCTTGATCAGGATCGCTGAAGATGAAGATTGTTCCTGAATCGCCTCTAACAGAAGAGAAATCCATATAGATACCAAGTTCAGCAGATGCATCGTTCTCGACGTCTAATAAACTTTCATCTTCGTATGCTTCATCTATAGAATAGTAATCTTCGTCATCTGCTCCGCAGACCTTCTCAGAACCCATCACACCGCAGCCTTGAACATCTTCTTGAAGCCACTCCTTGGTGTCCTCCCACCACTCTTCAAAAGAGCTATACTCCTGGAGGACGGGATCGCTATCATGTTCCTGGTCCCAATAATCTCTGATCTCTTGATCAGTATATTTTGCACCGCGCTCACCACCGAAATTACCGTCTACATCAATCCATGTTGTACTCTTGATATCAGTAGATGCAGTTGCACTAAGATCATCAATCTTATTTTCAAATGCATCAATCATGTCTTCAAGAGTAGCTGCTTTAATCACTCTTAACATGTTAACCTTCTCCTTTTACATAATAATTCATAGAAAGATTATATTGATTTCTTTAATTATTGAAGGTTAAGTTACCATTCATTTATTCCACCAAACTCTGCCTCTACATCTACACCTTTAGCAGCAAGCCAACTCCTTATTGTGCTTTCAAAATCGTTGAGAGCAGCTTCATATGTTTTGAATTTTTCTTTGCTAACTGTTAAGTATCTCAACTTATACCTTTGTTCCTTCTTTGTCTTCGGAAGTTTCAGCTCTTCTGCATTCTTCCTATCTTTCAATGACATGATTCGTTCACCTGCAGGGCTCAATTTCTGGGCATGATCAGACACTCTCAGTCTAATATAGTAAGGAACATCGCCCCCATTTATTTCAGTATTTCGTGCTATCCGGTAGTAAGTGGAAGTTAAACTATTTGTAGATGCTACTGTGAAATAAAAATCATAGAAATGAAGGATTTCTTCTAAAGTTTCTATGAAAGCCATATAATCTTCATATGCATCTTGATCTACTATCTCGTCTTTTTCATTTGTGATCTGAATTACATCTGTAGCATCTACAGTTGAAATGATGTCGAAGTATACATCGATATTAAATATTAACTGTTTATCATTCATCATTTTGTTGATCTTCATATTTACCCCTAAAAATTAAACGCCGCTCGTCTAAAAGAATCAATTGTTGTTTGTCAGAACATACAATTTACATGTGAGCGGCGCTATCACAAGCCCGAAGGCTAATGAATCTATATGATTTTTTAATAGTATGTTCTGACATGTATAAGTATAGACGGAATCTACAAGAAAGTCAATACTTTGTGTCAGATTCACTAACGATTCTACTCTCTAGAAGCATACAATGCATCAAACTCTTCTTTGGTACAATCATTCACATCTTTATCTGCAGGCATTTGTATTGTCCATACAATTGCAACTTTACTAAGTTCTCTTTTGAGTTTTTCTGTACCTTTATGGCCTGCTTCATCACCGTCAAGACATAATACAAATTCCTTTGCACCGATTTTCTTGAGCTGATCTACTTGATAGGGATTACCTGTACCTAGAAGTGCTACTGCGTTGTATCCATATACTACTGCTGTTAGTGCATTGAAAACTGATTCACATACTAGTACCGACTTGCAGTCCTTTGGTAATTCATATAAACCGTACACAGGTTTTGTAACACCCTCAGGGTAGTTGAAATATTTTCCGACTACTGATCTTCTGCAGAAAAATAATGTCCGACCTTCTACGTCCCTGACAGGAAATGTAACGCAAGGTAGGGGTTTAGATCTGCCTGGTGGAATGTGATTTGCATCATAGCCTACATCATATTTTTCAATAACTGCATCTGTCAATCTTCTTTGATACATGTATGGAACTGTAAATCTGTATGAAGCAAGCTCTTCCTCTGATACATACTTGGGCGCACCATCTAGCCTCAACTTCAAGCTCTCTGCAGCATACCTATCAACTAACTCACCAATCAAGCTGCTCGGTACAAGTTCCTCTACTTGCACATCATCGACTTTGAACCCCGGTATGTTATCTTTCAACCAATCTATGCCTGATCTGCTCACTGCTCGCATCTTCAGGATCTCAGATACAGTTGTTTCAAAATTTTTCGCATATCCGCATGCAAAGCAGTGACAAAATCCAGCTGAATATTTTTGACCATTCCTATATGTATCTACTAGTGAAACACCAAAAGATGGTTTTCTTTCTTGTCCGTTGCCATGAAATGGGCAATACATTATATACCATTCCGAGCTCTCTTGCTTAAGTCGAATATATCCAGCAGATTCAAGTCTAGATAGAGCTTCTACTATGTTATCTCGTGTCAACATTTTCGCTCCTTTTCGTCATTATACCATTCAAACTGATATCCTGCATAAGGTTCGTTTCGACATATAGATTCATTTATGCTTTGGCGATATATGTTGCAGCATCTTGCTGCTTCTGCAATACTGCTATATACTACTCCGGTAGTTATGCATCTAACTGGTTTAGGCCTGCCGTCACCTGAAGCGAGACCAGTTCTAAGAGCATGTAACGTGTTTTCTTGCGGAGTGCACCACTCTAGATTTGATATAACATTATTGCGTTTGTTGCCATCAATATGATTGATCTGGGGCTTATTTTCGGGATTTGGAATGAAAACCTCAGCTATAAGTCTGTGCAATTCAAACTGTTTGAATCTTCCGTCCCTCCATAGCTGGACTTGTATGTGTGTATCTCCATCAGGTCGATATTCGTGAATAACACCCTTTCTGAAATTGTACCCTGTTGCTGAGTGATTGATCATTCTGGGCAAAGTTCGAAATCTGCCGTAATTAGACACTTGGTAATCGCCTTCATATCCAATAACATCTCTCCATTCTTCGTCAAGATGGATCTTATCATTATACCAATCTGTGATTTTAACATCGATTGTCAAGTTAGACACAGCGTTGTTATTGCAATCTCCATCTATATTAAATACCATGCAGCTCCCATATGGTATGTCTAGGAACACCCATGCAACCAGATTAGGTATATAGTAACTTTTATATTGTTTAGACCCGTACGGTGTCAGTTCAACTCTAGCAGTCGATTCATCATACTGTCCTCCTTTAAATATTTTCATACAATGGTGTAGCATAGTTCCATCTTTAAGTTTCTTCTGACTTCGAACTTGACCCAAATTCGATACTTGGTATTTTCCGTCAAGTCCAGGAATATCTTTCCATTCTTCCATCATCATATCACCTCCTGGCCATTCTTGTATTGGTCTACAAGAAGTACACCGCAGGAAGGTTTCTTTTCTTGCCCGTTACCGTGAAAGGGGCAGTGGATAGTATACCAATCTCCAGATATTCTTCCTTTTCGAATGTATCCCAAATCATCAAGCTTGTCAACAACTTGTTCGACTTGATCTCGTGTCATTATTTACTCCTAGAAGTTATGATTCAAAAACAATAAAGATCGCTCGGAATCTATAACGATCCAAGCGACCTTCATTGCGTTGTATATGAGACTTTGAATGGGGTCTGAAATTATGAAACAGCAGAACCAATCTCAGAAATGATGTTGTTTACCATCTGGCTGAACCGATCTAAGATGTCCTTTGCAGCAGCTTCATTTCTAGCACCTAATATCTCTAATCCGCTCATCGCATATGAAACATCATCGTCAAGCTTGTTGAGTGCATCTGAAAATC
>Ga0247610_10007624_pt1 | contig 11073 bp, 9 predicted proteins | sample 174DNAGHGhighgp2_FD_193483 | JGI IMG/M metagenome (GOLD analysis project Ga0247610, IMG submission 193483) | Sheep rumen microbial communities from Palmerston North, Manawatu-Wanganui, New Zealand - 1742 DNA GHGhigh gp2 | ecosystem: Host-associated > Mammals > Digestive system > Stomach > Rumen ...
AGGCTCGCAAGAACGTTGAGAAGTACAAATGATCTCTCCTCAGCGATAGCCAAAACAAAGTATCAGAGGCCGGTAGCATGTTGTTGCTACTGGCCTTTTTTCGATTAGCATTGCCCCCCTTGTGACATGGATTGCATTAAACCTTTTGTCCCTTCTTTTGTCTAAAAAGTATAAAAAGAATTAAATGGCATGTTTTAATCTTAAAGAAGTTTGAATTATGAAAAAAGTATTATCTATCACATTATTGCTTTGTTGCATGTTTGTATCGCCGTCGGCTTTTGGCCAAGTACGTAAACCCGCACAGCAGCCCTCGACCGTGAAGGTTGATGGTAAGCAAGCACAGAGTCTCAATAAAGACAGTAAATTGAATGCTCCCAAACCACAGCAGATGAATAAGATGGACGCGCAGGAAAAGAAGGTCTTGAAAGACCAGCCCGCATCGACACGTGTGAATGCCGAGGAGCAGCGCCGTCAACAACGGGCAGCCGATGATAGCAGGAGACAGCGCATCAACTATGAAAATTCCATCGAGCGATTCAACAATGCCAAGAGAGATGTCGACAAACTGCTCGAGAAGCAGAAGAGAGAAAGAGAAATCCTCAGCGAGAAGCAGGCCAAGGAAGCAGCAAACGGCCTCACCGAAGAAATGAGGCAAAGGCATGAGACCGAGGTGAAGAAACTCGAAGCCAAGCACGCCCGTCAACTCATGGATGCCCAGAACAAGCTCGAGAAGGCTATGAGAGAGTATGAGACTGCATCCTCACTGTATGAGCCGTAGTCCAATTAGTCTCGCTACACGATAATTTATAATTGCACTGTAAACGTGGATATAGCCTATCAAGACTATATCCACGTTACCGTTACCATTATGGAAGGACTGGAATCCCCAGACCGTCATCCTATGGTGAGACTGGAAACGATTTGCGGGGTAGCCAGCCCCGTTTTTTACTGGGTATGAATTGATGAATTGGTTAATCTGTCGGCTCCGGGGCACATTTTTTGGTGTCTCTACAAAAAATCACTACCTTTGCACGAATTTTTGATACAATCAACGACTGAATGGACTATCAACTCATAGCCACCCCCGAGGGCACCAATGCCCGCGCCGGACTCATCACGACCGACCATGGTCAGATCGAGACTCCCATCTTCATGCCCGTGGGCACCGTGGGCGCCGTCAAGGCCGTTCACATGACCGAACTGCGCGAGGATATCAAGGCCCAGATCATCCTGGGCAACACCTATCACCTGTACCTGCGCCCCGGTATGGACATCATTGAGCGTGCAGGAGGTCTGCACAAGTTCAACGGGTGGGACCGTCCCATCTTGACCGACAGTGGTGGCTTCCAGGTCTTTTCCCTTGCTGAGAACCGCAAGTTGACCGATGAGGGTGTGACCTTTCGCAGCCACATCGACGGCAGCAAGCATCTGTTCACTCCCGAAAAAGTGGTGGACATCGAGCGCACCATCGGCAGCGACATCATGATGGCCTTGGACGAGTGTCCGCCGGGCACGAGCGATTATAACTATGCCCGCAAGTCGTTGACACTGACCCACAACTGGCTCGCACGAGGCTGGAGACATTACAAGAACACCCAGCCCCGCTATGGCCACAGCCAGGCCTATTTCCCCATTGTGCAGGGGTGCGTTTATAAGGATTTGAGACAGGAATCCAGCAAGTTCGTCGCCGACCTGGGTGCCGACGGCAACGCCATTGGCGGTCTCGCCGTGGGCGAGCCCACCGAGGTCATGTATGAGATGATAGAAATCGTCAATGACATCCTGCCGCAGGACCGTCCCCGCTACCTGATGGGCGTGGGAACGCCTGCCAACATCCTCGAGGCCATTGACCGCGGTGTGGACATGATGGACTGCGTGATGCCCACCCGCAACGGGCGCAACGGCATGCTTTTCACCCGTCACGGCATCATGAACATGCGCAACAAGAAGTGGGCCGACGACTTCACTCCCCTGCAGGAGGATGGCCCCTCGATTGTTGACCATATCTATAGCAAAGCCTACGTGCGCCACCTGTTCATTGCCCAGGAAATCCTGGCGATGCAGATTGCCAGCATCCACAACCTGGCTTTTTACCTGTGGCTCGTGGGCGAGGCCCGCAAGCACATTATCGACGGCGATTTCCCCGCCTGGAAACGCCAGATGCTCCATGACGTGCAAGTGAGGTTGTAGGTTTTAGGCATTAGGCATTAGCTTTTAGGTTTTAGGCATTAGGCTTTAGGAGATGGAAGAGGAACTCAAGAAGATAGAGCAGCCAGTAGAGACGCAAAATCTTGCGTCTCCCGACCAGCCTGTCCAGGAGATCCCGTCTGTCCAGGAAGCCCAGCTCCCCAAGCAGGATACCCGCAAGCGCTACCCGTGGTACTACGTGAAGCGTTTCGACCGCTATATCATCAAGAACTTCCTGGGAACCTTCTTCTTTGCCATTTTGCTGCTTTTCGCCATCGTGGTGATGTTTGATGTCAACGAGAAACTCGATGCCGTGCTCACTGCACCATTAAAGGCAACGGTTTTCCAGTATTTCATGAACTTCCTGCCCTTTGTGCTTAGCCAGTTCAGCCCGCTGTTCACTTTTATCTCGGTGATTTTCTTCACCTCGCGATTGGCCGACCGCAGCGAGATCATTGCCATGCTCTCTAACGGCATCAGCTTCCATCGCTTGACGGTGCCCTATTTGTTCTCGGCAGCAATTATTGCTGTGGGCAGCTATCTGCTGGCGGCATACATCATTCCTCCGGCTAATGTGGAACGCATCGCCTATACCAATAAGTGGGTGAAAAACAAGGAGGTCGTTTATGGCGACAACATCCAGTTGCAGATCAAACCGGGTGTGATGGCCTACATGGCTCGCTATGACAAATCGACACGCAGCGGTTTCCGTTTCACGATTGAGGAGTTTGATGGCACGACGCTCAAGTCGCGCCTCACGGCCGAGACCATCCGTTATGACTCGGTGGGCTTGTGGACCGTGCGCAACTACATCATTCGCGATTTCAAGGGCATGAAGGAGACGATGACCAAGGGAGCTGTGATGGACACCCTGCTCAACATCGACCCACGCGATTTCCTCATCTCCAAGAATGATGAGCAGACCATGACCTCGCCCGAGCTCAAGGAATACATCAACAAGCAGAAGGCTCGCGGTGTGGCCAATATCAAGAATTTTGAAATCGAGTATGAACGGCGCATTGCCATGACAGCCGCATCCTTCATCTTGACTATCATTGGCTTGTCGCTGTCGTCCCGCAAGGTGAGAGGAGGCATTGGCTTGAACATCGGTTTGGGCCTTTTGCTCAGCTTCTCTTATATCCTGTTCATGACCGTGACCTCAACCTTCTCGGTGTCAGGCTACACGAGCCCTCGTGTGGCCATGTGGATTCCCAACTTTGTCTATACCATCATTGCCGCTGTTTTGTACTACCGTGCTTCACGATAGCATTGGTCATTAAAAATTGGCGTTTTGACGGCTTTTGTTGTGATTTTTTTATATTTATTTGCTGTTTTTGCAAACAGATTATTATCTTTGCGGCATTAAAAACAGAGTTATTAGTCTGTTTTGCGGGTGGCGTATAACTCTGTAGCACTGGATGACTGATAGTAATCTATTTTTTAATGTATAACCAAAATAATGATCAAATTATGAAAAGATTATTTACCTGTTTAATGGTGGCATTGAGTGCCACAGTAATGATGGCTCAGTGGCAACCCAGCGACACCGAGGCTATCCGCTTGGACGCAGAGGGCACTTCAGGCCAGTCGCAAATGAAGACCTTGCGCACCGATGACGGCAAAATCGTGCTCAGCTGGTTGCGTGGTGAGAGGGTTGATGGCGTTTTCTCCTACAAGCTTCATCTTCAGGTGTTTGATGCCGATGGCAAGGCCCAGTTTGGTGACGAGGGCATCATTGTGTGCGACAAGCCCACCCGCACCTGGACGACCGACTATGGTATGGCGCTGGCCCCCAACGGCGATGTCCTGCTGGCTTACTCTGACATCCGCAACGATCCTGACGAGGAGAATGTCGAGACCTACGTCTATCGTTACTCGATGGATGGCGAGCCTGTTTGGGGCATCGACGGCATCCTGTTCCCCTCGGGCAAGATTCATGAGACTGCCTTCTCGATTGAGGATGTGGCACCTGCCATCTGCGTGAGTGGCGACAACATCTATGTCGCTGCCAATCACAGTGAGTATTATCGTGAGAAAGCTACCGAGGACAACTGGTCACCCTCGCCCTGGTTCCCCAACCAGGAAATGCCCGACTCAATCGATGTTAACGATGCCCACTGGCTGCTCCTGCGCCTGAATGCCGACGGCACCCTGGCCACCGAGGAGCCCTTCATCAACGACTCTAAGATCATGGCCATGCAGCCTGCTCCCGGCGGTAATATCTATCTTGTCTATGACAACCTGAATGCCGGACTGGACGGACAGATGATCAATCCTGAGCTGGTAAATGAGTGGGAAGCTCCGGTGACTATCGAGGACAGATCACTCTCGGGCGGTTTCTACATGCCCACGCCGCTCATGGCAATTAACGAGAACGATAACCTGATGTTGTCCTATCGTGTCCTGGCATCCTTCTACGGCTATCAGGTGATTAACCACTTGACCCCCGATGGCATGACTGCCGAAGAGGCTGTCAGTCTGACAGGAGACATCGACGGTGATGCCGGTTCGGCTGCCATGGGCGTCAAGGAGAACAGGGCAATGGTCGCTTGGGACTATGCTTACTCAGGTTCTGAGAAATACATGAAGGTGAATGTCGTTGACGACAACAACTACTATTTCTGGAATGGCGACAACACCTATGGTGTGACGCTCGACTTCAACGATAACTGGGGCTTCACACCGGTCAAGGTCATTCCCGTGGCCGATGGCTGGGTAGTGCTCTACGGTAACAGCACCAGCTGGAATGGCGCCAACTTCATGGTTGTCAAGATGGACGAGTTTGGCGAGGTTGTCTGGACCAAGCAAATCTGTGAGGACAATTTCAAGTCGAGTGGTTTCGCCATTACCTATGACGAGAAGTATGCCTACATTTTCTACACCCAGGAGACGCAGTATGATGACGACTGGAACGAGATTCCCGGTAGTGCCGGCATGTTTGTGATGTGCGTCCAGATTGGTGACGACAATCCCTCTTCGGTCAACGAGCTGCCCACAGCAGGCGTGACCAAGACCGAGATTTTCACCATCGACGGCCGCCAGGTGAGTGAGATGGTCAACGGCGTGAACATCATCCGCACCACCGATGAGAACGGTAACGTGACCACCAGGAAGATCATCAAGTAAATGAGCTTTTGAGATAAATCCTGAATCTATCTTTCGTCCCATGTGATACCTGTCGCATGGGACTGTTTTTATTCCAAGCAGTTAAAAAATGACAAAATAATTTGCCATGAATAGAATTATTGCCAAATATATTTGTTGATTGGTAACTTTTTTCTCTAACTTTGCGGGTTAGAATAAGTGAATCCACAGTTTTTTAGATGTATATGAAAAAGAGTTTTTTGACTACAGTGATTTGTTTGTTGGCAGCTTTCGGCATTGCCCAAGCCCAGTTGCCCGCAGTAACGCTCAAGACAATCGACGGCAAGACGATTCAAACCGAGACATTGAGCAACGATGGTAAGCCTTTCATCATCGATTTTTTTGCTACATGGTGCAAGCCCTGCAACCGTGAGTTGTCGGCCATTGCCGAGGTCTATGACGAGTGGCAGGAGGAAACCGGTGTCAAAATCTATGCAGTGAGCATTGATAAGGCACAGAATATCCAAAAAGTAAAGCCCCTGGTTGACCAAAACGAGTGGGAATATGAGGTCTTGCTTGACCCCAACAGCGATTTCCTCAAGGCATTGGGTGGACAGATGATCCCCTTTGTCGTTGTTGTGGACGGCAGCGGCAACGTCGTGTCTAAACATAGTGGTTACACCGATGGCGGCGAGAATGAATTGTTAGAAGAGGTGCGTAAACTCCTAGCCAACTAGTATTTCGATTACTTAGAGAATGAACCCTAAGAAGCTGATATCCCTATTGCTGCCGGTATTGTTGCTGGTAGCCATGCCCGCTTTTGCTCAAGTGACAGTGAGCGGTAGCATCCAGAGCGACATCCTCATCCCTGAGGATGATGAGACAATCGGGACCGAGCATTCCAAGGACAAAGTGCTGACCAACACCTATCTTGATTTGAATCTTGGCAGTAAATATGTGGATGCTGGTGCTCGGTTTGAGTTCTTGAAGTACCCGTTGCCGGGTTTTGAACCCGATTTCAAGGGATGGGGTGTCCCACATTTCTATGTCAAGGGGCACTACAAGAACGTTGAGTTGACTGTAGGCGATTATTACGAGCAATTCGGTTCGGGCTTTGTCTTGCGCACCTATGAGGAACGCTCCTTGGGCATTGACAATGCCTTGAGGGGTGCACGCTTGAGCTATAAGCCTGTGAATGGAGTGAGCATTAAGGCCTTGACAGGAAAGCAACGCCGCTATTGGCACCACAACGATGCTCTCGTGAGCGGAGTTGACCTGGAATTGGGTTTGGACCAGTTCTTCAAGTCGCTGGAGTCTCATGATACCCATGTCACCATCGGTGGCTCGTGGGTCAATAAGCACGAGAAAACCGATGACGATGCCATCTTTGTGGACGCGACACACAAGCTCAATCTGCCCAAGTATGTCAACGCATGGGACGCACGCATCAATTTTAACCACAAGGGTTTCAGCATTCTTGCCGAATATGCTCAGAAGACGCAGGACCCGTCGTTTGACAACGGTTACCATTATGGCAAGGGCAATGTGGCCATGCTCAGCACCTCCTATTCCCAAAAGGGACTGAGCGTCCTGTTGCAGGCCAAGCGCAGCCAGGGAATGGCATTCCGCAGCCGCCGCAACATGAGCGGCACATCGAGTTTCATCAACCATTTGCCGGCATTCACACACGACCAGACTTATGCCTTGGCGGCCCAGTACCCTTATGCCACCAATTCTGACGGAGAGTGGGCTTTTCAAGGCGAATTCGGCTACACCTTCAAGAAGGGAACCCCGCTGGGCGGTAAATATGGTACCAAGGTGAAGCTGAACGTCTCGCACGTGCGCGGCATTGATGAGGACGAGGTGAAGAACCCCGTTGCCGACGGCCGCCTCATGGGCAGTGACGGCTACAAGTCAAGCTTCTTCAAGATGGGTGACGAGACCTATTACCAGGATATTGATGTGCAGATTGAGAAACGCCTCACCCGTGATTTCTCGCTGATTTTCATGTATATGAACGAGCGTTACAACATGACAGTCATCGAGGGACATGGCGGTATGATCAAGAGCAACATCTTCATTGCCGACGGGAAATATAAGTTCTCGCCCAAGTTGACACTGCGCTGCGAGTTGCAGTATCAGTTCTGTGAAGGCGATGACGGCGACTGGGCATTCGGTCTGGCCGAGCTATCATGGGCACCCCACTGGATGTTCACGTTGAGCGATGCATGGAATTGTGGCGTGACCGATGTGCATTACTATCAGGCCTTGGTCACCTATAGCCTCAAGGCCCATCGCATCCAGGCCGGCTATGGCCGCACCGATGCCGGCTTCAACTGCTCGGGCGGTGTGTGCCGTTGGGTGCCCGCTACCCGTGGTTTCACGTTATCCTATAATTACAGCTTCTAAACGATGAAAAGGATATATTTTTATTCTGTTTTGATGTTTGCCGCCATGGCCGTGGCAGTATCCTGTGACAATATTTCGACCGAAGAGCGTCTCACCTATGTGGAACCGCCCCAAGTGAGCCGTGCGGTGCTCATCGAGGACTACACCGGGCAGTACTGTGTGAATTGCCCTCGAGCCACCGAGGAGATTGAGCGCCTTGTTGAGCAGTATGGCGACACCACCGTGATTGCCGTGGCCATCCATTCCGGCCCCTTCGGCAAGTCTAAGGGTGTACCCTCGCCGCTCTATACCGAGGTGGGTGATATGTACTTCAACAAGTGGGGGCTCTCCAGCCAGCCCGTCGGGCTGATTGACAGGCTCTATGGTCCAATGCCGTTTTCCTACACTGATTGGGGAGCTGGTGTGAACTATGAGATCGCCTTTGAGCCACCTGTGGGTTTCCAGACGACTACCGGCTATGACAGCGAGACCCGTCATGCCACCATCGAGGTGCAGACCATCGGTCTGGACTCCGAGCAGGTAAGCGGCAAGCTGCAGGTGTGGCTTGTCGAAGACAGCATCGACAATTTCCAGTATATGCCTGATGGCTCAGTCAAGGAGCACTACAACCACATGCATGTGTTCCGTGCCAGTGTCAACGACCCCTGGGGTGATGAGCTGAGCGTGGCACACGGACAGGTAGCCGTGAAAACCTATGGACTGGACCTTGATCCCGCCTGGAAACCTGAGCACTGCTCGGTTGTCACTTTCCTGTATGACAACGATGGTGTGCGCCAGGTAGCAAAGAAGAAACTGACCAATTAACCCTATAATTTTTCACAACATGAAAAGGATCGTTACTTTTTTATTGCTTGCTTTGCCCCTGCTGGCATGTCAATTGCATGCCCAGGACACCGAGAGCTATGTGTTCGTCGACCAGGACGGCAACATCATTGAAAATGGTTCCACTGTTGTCCGCAATGTCGTTGAGATGTATGACGGGACTAGCGAAGTCATCAATTCAGGCATTTCAGTCATGAATTTGGCTGGCAGTTCAACCGATTACATCAAGATGATCTACGTTATCGATAAGATCGACAACGGCTCTTATCAGATTTGTTTCCCCACCAACTGCAACACGCAGAACGAGGTTGGTTCCTATGAAACCGGCGTTGGCCAGCTCATGGGTGATTTGCAGAATATCCAGAGCGAATGGTTCCCTGTTGCCGATGGTGAGTGCATTGTCAAACTGACCATTGAGATCTTCACCAAGCAGGGCCTATTCCCGCCCACCTATGTTCACAAGGACTTTGGCCCAACCATCACCTTGAAGTTTGTCAAGGGTGGCGATGTTGAGCCCATCGTGGGTGACGTGAACGATGATGGCGAGGTGAATATTGCCGATGTCAATGCCGTCATCAACATGATTCTCACGGGTAGCAACGACAAGAAGGGCGATGTGAACGACGACAAGGAAGTAAACATTGCCGATGTCAACAGCCTCATCGCCATCATCCTGAACCTGGCTTGATGGTCCGATAATAGCTTTTAACTCAAGAAAGACTTAGATAATAATATGAAAAAATCTTTACTTTTACTCTTTGCTGCAGTGTTGTCGCTGCAGGTGATGAATGCTGCTCCATCTAGAGCAGAATTGCCTGAGAACCAGCGCATTCTGGGTCATTATGACAGTGATGCCGTTGGGACCGAAGGTGCAAAAATAAACTCTACCGGCAAGCTCACCATTGGCACCATCCTTGAAAACGAGGAACTTGACATCTTCAATGGCGGCAAGATTGTGGCATTCCGTGTCGGTCTGGCCGAGAGCACTCCCGTTTCCAAGGTCTTTGTGATTCCCGTCACTGCAGGCGGCGCCTATGGCTCGATGATATCTTGGGCTTGCAACGTGAGCGAAACCGGCTGGAATGTGATTGATTTGCCGTCGCCCTATTTGCTCGATATTCCCGAAGACGGAAAACTGATGATTGGCTTCGAGTATGAGCAAACCAGCACCAGCAAGCCGCTGGCACTGGTTAACGAGGGTGATGAAATCTATGACACCTATCTGTATAAAAAAGCCGGTGGCATGTACCGCTGGACGACGGCGGGCCTGAAATCCCACGGCAATCTGTGTGTGCAGTGCATCGTCGAGAAAGACCACTTCCCCGAAGTGCTGATCAAGGCCTCCAATCTTGAATGTGTAACCTTCTCACAGGTGGGTGACCCCCTGCCTTATTCCTTCGCGGTTAAGAATAGGGGATCCAAGCCGATTGATGTCCAGGCCATGACCTTTGACGTGAAAGTTGACGGCGAGAAAGTGGGCACCATCAGCAATCCCGAGGCGCTGGAAGCAGGTAGCACCGCTACCCTCATGGGAGAGCTTGTTACAGATGGGATGGCCTCAGGCAACCACGTGTTGACCATTGATCATGCAGTGGTTGGTGACGAGGAACTGGATTATGTCTTCCCGATGAACGCGTCATTCATGCTGCACAATGGCACCTTCCCCCGACAGAAACACCTGGTTGAGCAATACACCTCGACCTATTGCACCTATTGCCCGCTGGGCAACTCGATGCTGAGCCTTCTCACTGGCCAGCGCGACGATATCATCTGGGTGGGCGTGCATGGCAATCTGGGCACGGGTGTGGATCCCTATACCACCTATCAGGGCGACAGCATCATGTCATTTGTCGGCAATTCTTCCTATCCCTCGGCAAGTTTCGACCGTTCAACAGGATGGGAGAGCGACCGCGTCATCGTCAGCAGCATCGGTTATTATGAAGAGTATCATCAGCAGATTGCCGATGAATTAGGCGGCTTCTTTGATTATGTGGCTCAGCAGCACCCGACTTTTGCGTCTATCGAGATTGCCCCTGTTGTGGATTTGGACACGCGAGAGGCCGTGATCACGGTTTCGGGCGAAATGTCACCCGATTTCGACGCTATGCTGGGCGAGGGTTGCAAGCTCACCGTCTATCTTACCGAGGACAGCATCATCGCCCGCCAGTTGAACAACGGCAAATGGGAGAGCCAGTATGTCCACAATGGCGTGTTCCGCCAGGCTCTGGGCTCGGTCAAGGGTGTTGACTTCAACAAGACTGGAGATGGCTATTCTAATGAATTCAAGGTTACCATCCCCGGTGATTGGAATATCTACAATGTGAATGTGGTAGCTTTCATCAGCCGTCCGCTGGCTGGTGGCAACGTCACCGACATGTACTTGAACAACGCCGAAGCGGTTCGCCTGGTCAAGCCCACACATGGCGTCAACGAGCTGGCCACTGATGGCAGTGCCGTTCCCGTTGAATACTATGACGTGATGGGCCGCAAGATGGATCGCCCGCACAAGGGCATCAACATCGTGATGATGAGCAACGGCACGGTTAAGAAAGTGCTTGTCAAATAAATCAG
>Ga0247610_10007625_pt1 | contig 11070 bp, 8 predicted proteins | sample 174DNAGHGhighgp2_FD_193483 | JGI IMG/M metagenome (GOLD analysis project Ga0247610, IMG submission 193483) | Sheep rumen microbial communities from Palmerston North, Manawatu-Wanganui, New Zealand - 1742 DNA GHGhigh gp2 | ecosystem: Host-associated > Mammals > Digestive system > Stomach > Rumen ...
GAGCTGCTCCATCCTGCGCGCCGCCTCGGCATCGGGGCAACGTACGTCATTTGTCTCCACGAGGCTGAGGTCGAGGCGTGTCCAGTCGCGCTCGCAGGCGATGTCGCCCACCTGTGCTGTCCACGCTCGCACGTCAATGCCATGCTGGCGCAGCATGAGTTTTGCGAAGGCTCCTCCTACGACACGGCTTATGGTCTCGCGTGCCGACGAGCGTCCGCCTCCGCGATGGTCGCGCAGGCCGTATTTGGCATGATAGGTGTAATCGGCGTGAGAGGGTCTGAACACGTCGCGCAGGTTGTCGTAGTCTGAGCTGTGATGGTCGGCGTTACGGACCATGAAGCCTATGGGCGTGCCCGTGGTGCGTCCCTCGAAGACTCCCGACAGTAGCTCCACACCGTCGGCCTCATGGCGTGCCGTGGTGAGACGGCTCTGCCCCGGCCTCCGGCGGTCGAGCTCTGCCTGAATGAATTGCTCATCGACTTCTATACCTGCCGGGCATCCGTCTATGATGCCACCCACGGCAGCTCCATGGCTCTCGCCGAAGGTAGTGAGGCGGAAGAGTGTTCCAAAAGTGTTCATCGCACGATGCCTGTTATTTGTCGCCGCAGCCGCCGCAGCCGCCTTTCCTGTCGCTCGTGTCGTTGCTGCCGCAGCCGCCGCAGTGACCGCCGCCACAACCGCCGCAGCCGCCGCATGACGTGGTCTCGCCGCTGAGCACGCGGGCGGTGTATTCTATCTCCTGAAGGGTGGCTTCACGATTGTCGTGGAGGGTGCCAGTGAACTGTATGGCACGTCCGGCAAAGGGGCTGTTGAGGTCTATGACGACCTCCGTCTCCGTCACGCGCACCACGGTGCCTAAGAAGTTGTAGCCCTCTTTGTCCTGAAGGGGCACCTCAGCACCCGGGAAGACGTTCTCGTCGTCGAACTTGCCCTGAATCTCGAAGAGCTTGCGCGGCACGGCACCGACCTTACCCTCGTCGCGAAGGCCGAAAGCCTCCTCGGGCGGCAAGGTGAAGTCGAACTGCGTGCCGGGTTCCATGTCAGACAGCCGCTTCTCGAAGCCGTCAACCATGAGTCCCATTCCCGTGACGAAGGCCACGGGCTGACCGCTGTCGTAAAGCTCCTTGTGGCTTGCTGCCGAGTTGGTGAACATCTTATAGCTCACTTTGATGTATCTGTTCATTGCTTTCAAGTATGGTTGTGTCAACGTATCGGGGTTCATCACCCCATCAAATTGGGTGCAAAGATACAGTTTTTTCTGCTGTCGTCATCACTAAATGTAGAATAAATTTGCATTTCATCACCTTTTGACATACTTTTGCGGCCAAAATCACCTAAACAACCTACAAAATGATACATCAACTGCGCAGCGCTGTCTGCACACAAGGTCGGCGTATGGCCGGTGCCAGGGCGTTATGGGTCGCCAACGGCATGAGGAAAGAGCAGTTCGGCAAGCCCATAATTGCCGTCGTCAACTCATTCACACAGTTCGTGCCCGGGCACACCCACCTCCACGAGGCCGGACAGCTCATAAAGTCAGAGATAGAGAGCCTCGGCTGCTATGCTGCCGAGTTCAACACCATCGCCATCGACGACGGCATCGCCATGGGTCACGACGGGATGCTCTACTCTCTGCCCTCGCGCGACATCATCGCCGACTCGGTAGAGTATATGGTGAATGCCCATAAGGCCGACGCCATGGTGTGCATCTCCAACTGCGACAAGGTGACGCCCGGCATGCTCATGGCCGCCATGCGTCTCAACATCCCTACCATCTTCGTGAGCGGAGGCCCCATGGAGGCAGGCAAGTACAAAGGTGAGAACATCGACCTCATCACGGCGATGGTGAAGGGTGCCGACCCCACGGTGAGCGACACGGAGCTGGCAGAGATAGAGCAGCGTGCATGTCCCGGCTGCGGCTGTTGCTCGGGCATGTTCACTGCCAACTCCATGAACAACCTCACCGAGGCCATCGGCCTCTCGCTGCCCGGCAACGGCACCATCCTCGCCACACACGTCAACCGTCGCAGGCTCATGCAGGCAGCGGCACGTCAGATTGTGGGCAACGCCATCGCCTACTACGAGAACGGCGACGAGAGCGTGCTGCCACGCAGCATAGCCACACGCACGGCATTCCTCAATGCCATGACGCTCGACATCGCCATGGGAGCCAGCACGAACACCGTGCTCCACCTCCTTGCCGTAGCACAAGAGGCCGGCGTGGACTTCACGATGGCCGACATCGACGCTCTCTCGCGCAAGACGCCGTTCCTCTGCAAGCTGTCGCCCAACAGCCAGCGCTACAGCGTGCAGGAGTTCGGACGTGCCGGCGGCGTGCTGGCTCTCATGGGAGAGCTTGCCAAGGGCGGACTCATAGACACCGGCGTGCGGCGCGTCAACGGACATACGCTGGCCGACGACATCGCATCGCACGACGTGACCATCCTTAAGTCAGGGCCTCTTGGCGTCGATGGCCCCCTGACCCCTGCCGAGATCTACAAATCCGCTCCCGCCGGTGACTTCTGCACAGCCCTCGGCCGCCAGCACAGCTACTACGACGACTTCGACACCGACCGTGCCCGGGGCTGCATACGCGACATCGAGCATGCCTATACCCGCGACGGCGGCATGGCCATCCTCTTCGGCAACATTGCCCCGGACGGCTGCGTGGTGAAGACAGCCGGCGTAGATGAGAGCATCTGGCACTTCAGCGGCCCAGCCGTAGTCTTTGACTCTCAGGAGGAAGCCTGCGAGGGCATCCTCGGCGGCAAGGTGAAGGCCGGCGACGTCGTCGTCATCACACACGAAGGGCCTAAGGGCGGCCCGGGAATGCAGGAGATGCTCTACCCCACGTCCTATATCAAGAGCATGCACCTCGGCCGCGAGTGCGCCCTCATCACCGACGGGCGCTTCAGCGGAGGCACCAGCGGCCTCAGCATAGGCCACATCTCGCCCGAGGCTGCCAGCGGCGGCAACATCGGCAAGATCATCGACGGCGACATCATAGAGATTGACATTCCTTCGCGCTCCATCAATGTCCTGCTCTCTGCCGACGAGCTGGCAGCACGCCCGCAGCGGCCGCTCAAGCGCACGCGCAACGTCTCCAAGGCACTGCGTGCCTACGCACAAAGCGTGGCCAGCGCCGACAAGGGTGGCGTACGCATCGTAGCAGACTGATCAGAACGTCCACTTCATCGCCACGGTGGGTATCACGTAGAAGCGGTTGTTGCGTCCCTGCGAGGGCCACACGAGATTGTTTGACACCTCCACCTCCGTGCCGACGCTCCATTTTGCTTCGTCGTGGATGCGCGGCAGATGCCACAGGTTAACCCAGAACTGCGGCTCGCTGCTCAGCACCATACGTCCGTTGACGCCCTTGTCATACCAGATGTCACAGTAGCCTGAGAAGGTGCACAGCCCGCCTGCCAGCTGGAGGCCCCATACGCCCGTCAGCTGGAAGCTATGACAGCTGCCGCCGTGGTTCTCATGATGCGCCATGCACTTGTACATCAGCTGTACAGACACCGTCTTGCTGAAATCAGGGCTCGCCCAGTTCCATGCCGGCCCGATGAGGTAGGCATCGTCATAGCCATAGGCGGCTCGCTGCAAGCCGCCGTTGTACTCCACGTGAATGGCTATCGGGGCTTTCCAGAAACGCAGCTCGCGGGCTATCTCGCCGTAGCCGCTCTTCACGAACTTGTCGCCGAAGTCGGCATCGATGAAGAAATATGTCGAGCCCCATCTGTCAGGCGTGAAATTCTCGACGGTGGCGGTCAGACGCGGACGGTTGCTGAGCTGACTTCCCCACAGGTCACGCCCCAGGTCGTAATGCAACTGGACGTTGAGTTGAGCCATGGCGGTGCTGCTCATCAGAGCCAATGCCGCCCAAAGAAGAGTTCTTTTCATTTGAATGTAAAATGTGAAATGTAGAATGTGAGATGCGGCATCGACGCTCCTGTCATCAAATGACAAGCCTACGATATGCGCCGCCTTATCTTGAGTTCGATAGCCTCGTCGTGCCGGGAGCTGAAATGCCGGACGTCGTCAACCACAAGAGCCAGGTAGCCGCCTCCGCCGGCTCCGGGCATCTTCCAGGCACGCACGCCAGGCTCGGCCTTCCACCGCGCTATGGCACCTTCGATGTCGGGGACATCAGCAACGACAGCATCACCGCTACCGGCCATTGCCGGCCGCACCATGCCGGGAAACATCGCCACTTGCGCATCAAACGACGCACGGTAGGCAGCGGCAAAGCCATCGAGGTCGTGACGCATGATGGCCTCCCAGCACGCATCGGCAGCCGATGTCAGCGCCAGCACCTTTGTCGGCGTGATGTCGCGCCCCTCCACCACCACGCATCCTACAGGCCTCGGTGCCAACGGAATCATGCACAGATGGTCTTCGAGCCATGTCAGCGTGGCCTCGTCGTCGCACGTCTCTATCTTCTCGGGCCAGAAGTGGCCGGCGTAATAGTGTCGGCAGAGCCCCGGCACACAGATGCCGATGGCATCTTGTGCGCCACTCACGAAGCCGTCGCTGCGCTCCGGGTTGTTCTCGAAGCAGAACACCAGACGTGCCAGGATCTCGGGTTGCATGTTGGGCAGGCGCATAGGCCAGATGCTCTTGATGATGTTGCGCGTGGAGGTGCTCAGACCGCAGCGCTCGCGCACCTCGAAGGTAGGTTCCAGCGAGATGGTAAGGGCCCAGCCGCCGCCGTGACATGACACGTAAGGCTGGTCTATCCACGTTCCTGCCAAGTCCAGACGCGTCGGCAGCTGGCAGGTGGCGGCTTTCAGCGATGTGCTCGAACGTGCCTCAAGGCCCTGCTGCGGCGTGCGTTTCAGCACGACATACTCTATCCCGCGCTCGCGACACACGCGTTCCTTCTCGGCACAGGCACCATCCTCGTTGACCACGAACACATCGGGCCGCACAACGTCGAGGGTCGGCACGAAGTCCATGATGCCGCTGCCGCTGTTTATGTAGGCATCTTTGACATACTTGATGCTCTTCACCATGAACAGGCGTTCCTGCTCGGGATATACCGTTGGTCTGTGCTTGTAACCCAGATAGGTGGCGTCAGAGCCTATGCCGACATACAAGTCGCCGTATTCCGCTGCCTGACGGAAGAACTCCACATGGCCGGAGTGCAGCAGGTCGTAACAGCCCGACACGAATACCTTCTTTGATTTCATAGGGAAATTGTTAAGTTATATTATAAAGACACGTCCGCATCATCCGACAATCCACTTGCCGAGGTACGGTATGCGCTGCAGCAGAGAGCAAACGACGGCGGTGACGGCGAATGTGGTGAGAGCCGTCAGCAGGATTTCCACCGGTGTCGTCCAGATGCCGAGGCATCCCTCTCCGGCTGTGCCGAGTGTGCTGCGGAAGAAGCCCGATGCTGCGGCGAGCACGAACATGTGGCAGAGATACATGCCATAGCTGGCCTTGCTGACGGTGGTGAGCGCTGCCCTGACACGTGTTGCTGTTGCCGGCACGTTGAGCTTACGGAAGAAGAGCACCCACCCGACAGTCATCAGCGCCACGCCGATGGTGTCGTTGTACCATGGTGTCTCCCACCCCACGACCCAGTCCACGGGTCCGGCGATGGGGAAATCCAGCCCCATGTCGAAGACCCTGGAGAAGAAGCCTTCGAAGCACACCCAGAAGCCCGCCAGCCATGATGGCACGGCGATGGCGAGTGTGCGTCGCCACGACAACTCCGGCACGAAACGTCGGAAATAGAGTCCGAGCAGCAGATAGCCTATGAAGCCGCTGACGTAGTAGAAAAGGCCGTAGCCGTTCCAGCTCGCTTCGCCCCACAGCGGATAGGCGGCAGCATTGGGTATGCCCGTGGGGCCATGCATGACGAGAGGAGTGCCGCCCGATGCCGCTTCGCGCACGAAGGGTATGAAGAGCGTCAGACACCACACACACAGATAACCCTGCAGCTCGCGACGCCCCACCCTCTCGGCCCACGGCGAGAGCATGGGCATGAGCAGATACACCCCGAGCAGCATATATACGAACCACAGATGTCCGGCAGCGTAGTTGAAGTTGAGCAGCAGGGCCTGCAGATTGGCAACAGGCTCTCCCCATGCCAGGGCGTATGCCAGCGACCATACTACGAAAGGCACCAGCAGTCGTGACAGCCTGCGACCGAAGAACTCGCGCGTCGTCACGCCGACGGGAAAGAGCAGGTAGCTCGATGCGATGATAAATAAAGGAACGCACGCGCGCACAAAGGAGTCGGAGAGCGAAGCCCAGAAGGCATCTGCCGCTGTAAGGATCTGAGCACCCTCGCCTCCGATGTAGAACGGCTCGGTGGCATGGACGGTCATAACCATCAGGCACGCCGTCACTCGCAGCCAGTCGAGCCATACGATGCGGTTGTTGTCGGTTGTCATAGTGAGGATGTGTTACTTGTGAGTAAAGAGGCGGAAGCGCGGCGAGCAGCGGAAGAAGACTCCGAATGAGAAGTTGTTGGCGAAGGCTCGCGGCTCGGTGCCCGTGGCACGTGTGAGCTTGCCGGTGAAGGTGAGATATGTCTCTGCCTTGGCACCCACGATATAGTCGCGGGCAAAGGTGTGGCTCCACTCCAGGCCTATCTGCGGCGTCACCACGTAGGCGAAACGTCCGCCCTCGGGTCGCTGCGAGAGAGTGGAGAAGAAGGGCACGCCGTAGAGCGGCACGAAGTTGCGAGCCCCCGCCACACGTGCGAAGAGGCGCAGGTCGTAGCGCATGAGTGCCGACACGCCTGCCGTGCCTGCCACGCCAAGGTTGAAGGGCCACAGCTTGCCGCTCTGCTGCCAGGCGGCGAGTGCCGCCACGTCGGCATCGAGCTGGCGCAGCACGCCTCCATGTGGCTGCCACCGCAGGCCAAGCCCCACGCCGCCGTTGGTGATGGTCTGCACGCCACGGTCGTATGCAGGCAAATCCTGCTCGCCGCCACGGTGCTGCACGACGATGTCTATGGGCAGGTAGAGCTGCACAGGCGCCGACGGGCGCGTGAGTGCTATGCGCTGAACGACACCCACGGTGAATGCCTCCTGGTGTGTGTCCTCCTCGAAGATATAGCTCTGCCAGTTGACCCATGCGTCAAGGGTATAGCGACGGCGGCGGTGCAGCAGCTGGAAGCCCATCTCCGGGTCTTGCGTGATGTTCAGCTCGGGCGTGCAGAGGGGCTCCATGAGTCCGTGAGACGCTCCGCCATAGATGTCGCCGAAGACGAAGGTCGTCTTCTTCCACACCGCCGTGGCACGGAAGAACGACAGCACATGGGCTCCACGCTGATACTGGCTGCCCTTCCACGTCCCGATGTCGTGGTAGGCATAGCACGGATATTTGTTGGCACCGTCGAACACCAAGGCATGGGCTCCGAGCTCAAGCTTCACGAAGTCAAGGGGCTGATATGTCAGCGCCGGGCGCAGCCAGAAGCCCGGGAGGCTGTAGCCCCGGGCATGCTCGCCGCCGTACTCGTTGTCCTTGAAGAATGCCATCGCGCGAAGCTCCACGGCCAACTGCCTCGTGTGTGACGTGTCGAGGACAGCCGACTCTGCCGCCATGCGTGTGGCTATGTCAACAGGCTGCGGCACGCTGTCGGCACATGCCAGCGCGGCAAAGCCCAGTGCAAGTAGAGTTGTTGTCATCAGATGGAAATATGATGGAAATGTGGAGACAAAAGTACTAACTCCATACTAATCTGCCAAACTTACACGACAGAAAAGCGGAAAAAACGTCGTTTGCAAAAACTTTTCAAGCATTTTCTTTGCTCATGACACTTAAAGTCGTAACTTTGCAGCCTGAAGTCGAATACACACATTATATATATTAAAGACACTACAATGAGAAAGTTCAGACTCTTCATCGGAGCCATGGCACTATGCGCCACGGTAGCACATGCACGTACCATCGTTCCCACAGAGGCCATGCACATCGCGGCGACCTATTCCAGCCACACTGCCAGCCCCGCCAAGCGCATCAAGGCCCTAAGCTTCAATGCACAACCTACACTTATCTACACCGAGCGTCAGGACGGTGAAGACTTGTTCTACGTCTTCAACCGCCCGGGGCAGGGATATATCATCGTCGCTGCCGATGACAAGTGTGAGAGCGTCCTGGCCTATTCAGACACCAAAGAGCTCACCGACTTCAGTACCGTTCCCGACAACATGCGTGCGTGGCTTGGCGAGTATGCCCGTCAGGTCAAGGCCGCCAAGGCCAGCACCACGGCGCGTGCGCCACGACATAACGCCCGCAGCACTGTGTCGCCCTTGCTCACCACGAAGTGGGGTCAGATGTCACCCTACAACGACGACTGCCCCGAGGTCGTCATGATTGAATCCACTGAGGGCAGAACCACCAAAGCCGTCACAGGATGCGTGGCAACAGCCATCTCACAGCTGATGAAGTACTACCGCCACCCCCAAGCCCCCAAGGGCGACCTTCACTACGTGTGGGAACACACCGACCGTGACCTGACGGAGACAGTGACACGCCGTTTCACAGGACACACCTACGACTGGGACAACATTCTCGACAACTACAACATCTCCGACGCCACGGAAGACCAGAAGGCCGCCGTAGCCACACTCCTTGCCGATGCGGCCTACGCCATGGAGATGCAGTTCGGCGAGTTCGCATCGGAGTCTGCCACGATGCTTATACCCTTCGCCATGAACACATACTTCGGCTATGACGCATCAGCCATCTACGAGGAGCGCGACTTCCACGACAATGCCGAGTGGGAGGACCTCATCTGCGACGAGCTGGAAGCCCGACGCCCCGTCATCTACAGCGGCACCACGGCCAGCAATGTCTCACACACATGGATTATTGACGGCACAGACGGCAAGGGGATGTACCACATCAACTGGGGATGGGAAGGCTGGCAGGACGGCTACTTCCTGCTCACCGGCACCGACATCCTCGCACCCGAGCCCGACGGCATCGGCGGCTCAAGCACCAAAGAGAGCTACGACATCTACCAGGCCGCCATACTCGGCATGAAGCCCGATGCCGGAGGCAAGCCCCGCGTTGACTTTGTGAGCATGGACGGCGAGAGCCTCAGCGAGGATGAGATTGCACGCCCGCTCACCATCGCCGAGGACATGTCGAACATCTGGCTGTCAATGTACGGCAACTTCTGCAACCACAGCAACCGCGGCACAGACAGATACTGTGAGTTCGCGCTGCGCTTCACCAACGTGGCGACAGGCGAGAGCAACGTCATCATGATGCCCATCGAGTCACCCATACTCATGCAGTCGTTGATGGTTCTCGAACACATTGACATCCCCAAGACAGAGCTGCAGTTCATGCCCTCGGGCGACTACGACGTCGAGGCCGTCTTCCGCGCATACACAGTGAAGGTCGTGGGCGGGGAGATGCAATTCGTGGGCGACGAGACGTGGATGCCTTTCCGCCACCTGCACGGAGCTCCCGTCAGCCAGCGCATCAAGCTCAGCGGCACCGTGCCGGGGCTGTACCTTACAACGCCCGTGGAGAACACCGTGCCGACACTCGACCACATGATATTCAAGGCAACTCTGCATGCCAACGAGGACACTGACACCTATCTCATCCCACTGCTCTTTGAGGCTGCAAGCTTTGACGAGAGCGGTGTGCCCAAGACATGGCAGGCCAACATGCAACGCCAGGCGTTGCCGAGCACACACGTGCAGATGCGAGCCGGCGAGACGAAGACCTTCTGGTTCGGCGAGTGGCAGTACTTAGCCCCGGCAAACCAGATGCCACAGCTCATGCTCCTGCAGATGGCACTCTCGCCCGATCCCGACGGTGCCTGGAGCGGCTACAACCTGTTGCCACCCAACTACTACAACCAGAGCATCTTCATCCCGACACCGGCAACGGCCATCGCCCAAGTGCATGTGCGCGACAGCCGTCAGGGCAACGCTGTATATTCCCTCAGCGGACAACGTGTGGCCAACAGCGGCACCTCCGGCCTCAAGCCCGGCATCTACATCATCGGAGGCAGGAAGGTGGCAGTAAAGTAAGAAGACACAGCACCATAGCACAATGACCCTGCGACAACGCTACAGCTCCGTCTTGAGCCACTTCGAGCAAGCTATGCCCGTGGCCGAGACGGAGCTGCATTTTCATGACACCTTCCAGCTGCTCGTTGCCGTGGTGCTCAGCGCACAGTGCACCGACAAGCGCGTCAACATGGTCACACCGCCACTCTTCGAGGCATACCCCACCCCCGAGGCCATGGCAGCAGCCACGACAGAAGAGGTGCTGACATACGTCGGCAGCGTGAGCTATCCCAACAGCAAGGCACGCCATCTGGTGGAGCTGGCACGTATGCTCGTCAACGACTACGGCGGCGAAGTGCCATCAACCATCGACGAGCTGACACGCCTGCCCGGCGTAGGGCGCAAGACGGCCAACGTGGTGCTCAGCGTGGCTTTCGGACAGGCACGCATGGCCGTTGACACACACGTCTTCCGCGTGAGCCACAGACTCGGACTCGTGCCGACGTCGGCCACGACGCCGCTTGCCGTGGAACGCGTGCTCATGCGCCACATCCCCGAGGACAAAGTGCCGCGGGCACACCACTGGCTCATACTGCACGGACGCTACGTCTGCACAGCACTGCGGCCGCACTGCATGGAGTGCGGCCTCGCACATGTGTGTGCACACTATAATAAAAAAACTTAAATGCTTGCACGCCTCACAGGAAAGCACTACCTTTGCAGCACAAAAAGACCTAACCACAAAACATATTTTACTTAAACTATTAACAAAGTTATGACAATCCACGATTACAAATTTGCTGGCAAGAAGGCCATCGTGCGCGTTGACTTCAACGTGCCTCTCGACGGAAACGGTAACATCACCGACGACACACGCATCCGCGGTGCACTGCCCACTCTGAAGAAAATTCTGGCAGACGGCGGCGCCCTCATCATCATGAGCCACATGGGCAAGCCCAAAGGCAAGGTGAACCCCAAACTCTCGCTCAAGCAGATCGTGCCCGCCGTGAGCGCCGCCCTCGGCGTTGACGTGCAGTTCGCACCCGACTGCGCCAAGGCTGCGGACCAGGCT
>Ga0247610_10007626_pt1 | contig 11070 bp, 13 predicted proteins | sample 174DNAGHGhighgp2_FD_193483 | JGI IMG/M metagenome (GOLD analysis project Ga0247610, IMG submission 193483) | Sheep rumen microbial communities from Palmerston North, Manawatu-Wanganui, New Zealand - 1742 DNA GHGhigh gp2 | ecosystem: Host-associated > Mammals > Digestive system > Stomach > Rumen...
TTCCCAAGTTGCAACACCAGAAGTAGGTGTTAAAGCTGTATTGGTGAAAGCAACTTTGTGAACAGAACCCTGAGCAACTTGACCTAACTCTTCTTTAGTAGCATATGTTGAAGCTGCATCAGTTTGAGCTAAGTAAGTTGAAGCTGCATCAGTTTGAGTTAGATAAGTAGCAGCGATTTGTGCAGTTGTGCTATATGCTGATAAATCAACAGTACCAGCCAACTTATCCCAATGACCTTCATCTTCAGGATCTTCAGGATCTGGAGCAACCCAAGCATAGTTATCACCAGTAGCTTCTACGTTGTAAACGTCACCTTCTGTGTTACCACTAGCAGGCAAATCATCAACAGTAGCAACTGAGCCTTTATATTTATAAACTGAAGAAACCAAGCCATCAACTTCAGTCTTTGTATAAGCATCAGTAATACCATAACCAGCCAAAGTTGTAGCTGCATTTGCTTTCAAGTCTAAAGCAGCTTGAGTCAATGTAGAAATAGGTTTATCTAAGTCAGCTGTATTATCAACATTACCCAAACCAACGTCAGATTTATCTAATGTAACAACACCAGTTTTACCAGCAACACTAGTAACAGGAACATTTGCACTCAATACACCATTAGCGTCAATTGAAAGGTTTGTACCAACCTTTACACCACCAAGGGTATCACTTGCTGCTGTTGGCAATGTATAAGTATTAGCAATAGTTACCGTACCATCTTGTTCCGGAGTCAAACTAATGTTCGTACCAGCATTTAATTTATCCTGTTTTGCCTCAAGCAATTCATAAATATCAATTGCTTGACCATCTTTTTGGATATAATAAATGGTGTGTTCATCTTTAGTTGTAATTGCATCATACTGTTGTTTAGTACCAACCCACAATTTTAACATTGTAGTCTTTGTATTATCATCCAAAATAGATGCAACAGTAACAGCACCGGTTTGACCGTTAACTGAAGTTACAGGAACTGTAGCACTGATTGTACCATCATTACCAATAGTGATATTTTGACCTTGTTTAACAACACCAGCAACTTGATCAGTAGCAATCGGTAATGTTGCCCATGAAGCAGTAGAACCATTAGTTGTTAACCATTCTCCACTATGACCCGATTGTGCCGGCAAGGAGTCTTTAGCATCAACCAAAGCATCAACTTCTGTCTTTGTATAAGCATCTGTAATACCATAACCAGCAATAGTTGTAGCGGCATCTGCTTTACTAGCCAAAGCGGTAGTAGTAGCAAAAGATACCCAAGCGCCATTTTCACGGAACTTGAAACAATTATTGGCTGTGTCATAGAATGTCATACCATTTACAGGATTTTCAGGAGCAACTGAAAGGTTCTGTAAAACGATATTCTGTAATTCGTTTCTATTAAGGTCTAATGCGACCAAGAACTTTTTAGCCATTATTTTTTATCTCCGTTAAATTAATTAATTAACTTAAAAGTAAGTCTTGAAATAAACTTGGCAAAGTCTATTTCATATAACAACTAGAATTTCTTCTAGTTTTTAGATAATCCTTACTTGATATTCAGTTCGAACTATCCAAAAGACTCATAAAATGAATCGGAAAAATATCCACCTCATCATTTTATAAATAAAATTATTAAAAAGAAGGAAAGAAATTCTTCTTTTAACTAGAAATTTTCTACTTTTTATATTTTTGCATAAACCATAAAAAGTAGACATTTTAAAATATGTTTGCAACAACCCGGTCTTAAACCTGGATTTGTTACAATTGGAAAATCGCCATTACTGTAAATTACATCACTAACCCCGCGATATACATTAGCAACTTCCCATTGGAAAAGATTATTACCACAGTCACAAGCTATTCTTATACTTGGACATAAATAAAGAGGACCTACATAATTCGGATCAGAAGCATAAATTCTCTGAGTATGCATTCTAGGCTGCTGACCTGGTTCTCTAGTTATTGTAGTGAACTTAATAAGAGGTTTAGTTTTATGTTTTTGAACTGATTTGATCTGAACGTAACTACTATTTGCTAATTGAGTTTTAGCTACTTTTTTGATCAATTGAACAGCTGTTAAGCCTTTTCCTTTCTGAGGTTTACGTTGATTACCATATCGGGGAGGAAAACGTTGGTCGCGCCTTATAGGAAGGAACTGTATGCCATCATTATTCTTAGTTTTAGGTTGTGTCATTTTAACCTCTTATTTCTTAAATCCTAATTGATTCAACTGTTTATTAATTGCTCTAATCTTATTAACACAAGCCCATTTATCTGAATCTTGCGTATACATTTTTTCTCTCCAGTATCTTTTTTCTTCCCTTAACTTCTTAGCTTTTGCTCTATCTTCATCAGATATTTCTAATTTCTTTGGCTCCGACTTTTTAACTTCTGGTTTAATTTCTTTAACTTCATCTATAAAATATGGAGAATCTTCATCGGATAAATCAATATTCTTTTCATCAGCATATTTTTTAGCCTCATCATAAGTATTAAATCTACCTTCAGACCTCTGACTATCTATATTCTTAAGAGTAAAATAAGCTATAGTTTCGTAAATTCTAGAAAATACTTTATAACTAGAAATAGTTTTCCTTAGTTCTTTATTTAATTTTTCTATATTATCTTTAAGCTCTGGAGAAGGATTCTTTTTATATTCTACCATAAGATTTCTAAGCTCATAGTATAAATCTCGTTTAGAATTCATTTTAAAATTCCTATAGTTCAGTTTTATAATTCTTAAAAAGTTTTTCGCAATAATTACTAAGATTTTCTAAATCCTTATCAATTCTAGAAATAGTTCTATCAATTGATATTCTATCTAATTTATAAGGAGTAGATTCTTCGGCATCATCAATAGTCATACCGATATTCATAATATCACTCTGCATATTATTGATAGCGTCTTTAATATTTTTAGATGCTTTTTTAGCATCAAAATTTGATGCTGCTTTTGTTAAAAATTTTTTAGCTCTAACTAACATTTTTTATTTCTCCAAATTTTTCTAATGTCCTCTTCTTAGTAGATTTGATAAATATCTACCAGAAGCATATCTTGAAAATCCATTAGTAACGCTAGTTAGTTGAATTGACATTGTAGCACTACCATTAGTTTGTCTTATCAATAAAGCCTTCACTTTTTCTAGATTTTCATTTAACCAACCACCAATTTCATCCATCTTAGTTTGAATATATTGAGTTCTGTCTACATTCAAATTAACTGAAGCACCAGAAAATTCAAAAGCTCTCATACCTTCTGCTAAATATAAAGCATTAAGAGCTTCGTGCTCAGCACATTTCTCAACTATGTATATATAATTAACTGGAAAATTTGAAATAGTATAATTTGTAATAGATGGAGCAGCAACATTAAATCTTTGCAAGCCAACTGTTACAAAATGAACTAATTCCGCGTCAGTCCAGCGTAAACTTGGATCTATATCATAATTTCTAGCTTTATCTAAATATCTACGCATATTGTTTACTATCAACATTGCTTTTCCAGATACTATATATAAAGTATGAACTTCTGTATTGAATCCAGTTTCTGTTTTATAGTTATACATCACTAAATATGGGCAAATTCCCATATTCTTATCGGTAACACCAGAAATAGTTTCTTCAAAATTCGTTACGTAACTATTATTACGAAAAACTGAATCAAGTTCGAGATATTTCTGAGTCCAATATACATTATCATTCATATCTCTAATAGATACTTCACATTCCAAAATTGGTAAATCAGTAAATAAAGAATCTCTTAGAGGTTGACCTGATACTATAGCAATAGCACTATCATAACTATTAGGTTCCGCAGATTCTAAAACTTGAAAATACTGTTTAGCCTGCATAGTATTGCTATCATTTTCAGCATACCAATCTATGTAATATTGTTGATTATTAACATCATTTGGAATTGGAGCTCCCTCTGGTATTACGAAATTAGCAATCCATTCTGCATTATTATCTCGATTCTGCATAGCAAAACCTTCAATAATTGGAGTACCTTCAAAAGCTGATACTTTATATCTAACAGGTTTCGAAACAACGAAGGGAGTAGAATCTTCATTGGTAAAACTTGAAATTAAAGTATAATTTTTTCCAATTATAGCTGCTGTCATAATTTATCTTCCTTATTAATCATAAGTATCCCAAGTTTTTGGCTTACCGTCCCATTTAATAACTGGATATTTAGAAGAATTGATTTTAATCCAAGGACCATAATCTTTCGGAAATCCTTTATCACCAGCTGGATGAACCATAAATCTCTTACCATCAACATCTTGATCTCTTTTAGTTTTATTGGATGGAATAACTTTACCAGATTGACCCCATTCATCTCTAGAAGAGAATTTATTCTCAAGAGCTTGAAGCTGAACTGAACTACCGGATACTTTTATTACTTTATAAAAGTCAACTAATTGCATAGAATATCCCCATTCGCAGCAAAGAATATCCCCAACTTTAAACGAATCTATTTGTGCTGGTGCAGAAGTTAAATCTAATCTAGAAAAAACTTTCATTTTTCTCTCCTTAACCTATTTTGCTCCAAAGTTTATTAATATCTTTATCAATTTTATCTAAAGCATTCCAAAGTTCATCTTGTAACTTATTAGCCTTATCTAATGGATAAGAAACATTTTGAAGAGTTCTATATTTGTATCTAGCTTCAATTCTGTCTAAACTATTTTTTGCCATTCTGAATTTTTCATCTAACTCATTATAAAGTTCTTGATATGATAGTTCAGTAGCTGCAGTTGAAATCATTTTAATACTCTTTTTCATACCTGGAAGAGGAATCGTTTCGTTTGTTCCATTTTTGAACGCCCTCATTTTTCCATGAGCATTATGAACTGAATACTTTGTATCATTTTTACTAAAATACCAACACCATTGACCTGGTTTTAGTTCAATTGAATCATGACCTACACCATCTCTATCTACAATTCTTCCGTTAGCAGAAGTAATTTCAACGCCAGCAGTTAAACCACTTTCTGATTCGTCTTCAGCATAAAAATCTTCACCTTCTACTTCGGATTTTGTAGAACGTCTAGCTTTTACATTTTTTGCATCAGGATGTTTTTCTTTATATTTCTCTTCAGCTTCTTTGCAAGTTTTAGCCCAAGTAGTAGTTGCTACATATTTTCCATCTTCATAAATATCAATTTTTGGATAGTCTCTCTTATCACCATAAGCTGATTCAATTTTAATTGAATTCAATTTAGCTTCAATTTTATCCAAAACTTTTTCTTCTGTCATATTTGCTTTTTCAATTAGCTGAGGAATAAAATATGCCAAGCTACGCATATAGAATGCAAATAATCTCCAATTTCTAGCATATTGACATTCTCTAGCATTATTAGCATAACGATTTGCTAATCCAAGCATTTTTGTTTCCGGAGTAGACATATCATAAACGTCACCATCTTTAGCAAGTTTATCATTAAGAATTGACAAAATTGCTGCAAACTTTTCTGGATCTTCCATGTCTTTCATTGCTAAATTATAATCATCTACATAACAAGCTATAACTTTAGCAAATGTTTCATTTTTATATTTTACTGGAATCAAGATCGGAGAAACTGTTGAAGCTTGAACTATTTTTTTATCAGTTTCTTTAGCATTTTTTCTCATTTCGTCAAGAACATCAAAAAACTTATCTCTATCACCAGTCAATAAGTTTTCAGCATTCTTTTTAATTAAATCAATATATTCTTCAAAATTCATTTTTAATTCTACTCCTTTTGTAAAGCAAAGAATTTATAAGTATCATTATTATTCAATTTTAATATCTTAGCTATCTCTTTAGCTTTTCTATCGTCAACTTTAGTAAACTTAAATAATATTTCGGTATTATGAATATAAGAAGTAGAAAGACAATCATTAAAATAAGATGATATAACTTTCTGAACTTGCTTAATATTACATCTTTCCCGAACGGAAGACTTTATGAAATTATCAAAAACTTCTGATTTCTTAATTAAATCTTCAATTCTATCTAGAGGTTTATTATAGATATAAGAATCTAGAACTGAATTATAATTGTCGATAATTTTAGTACCTAGATCAAAATACCCTGGTAAACATTCTTTAACATCGTAATTTATATAATTACTTGAATCTTTATCACTATATATAGTAGAAAAAACAAGATTCCTATTACAGACAGAAAAAACGGTGCTTAAAGCAACTTTATCTTTCATTGGATAGATAATACTATAAGAATCAGTTGGATTTAGATTTCTAAATCCTAAATATTTCAATATCTTATTACAGTCTTTCTTATAACTTTCTGGTTTTAGTGTTTCTGCTATAGAATTTAAATTTGCTTTAATAGCATTTAAAGTAAAATCTAAATCATTTCTAATTTCAGTAAATTGACACTTAGCTAAACTTTCTAAAGACTTTAAGTTTTCTAAAATATTTAAGCATTTATTTATACCGACATAGTTATTTGTAATATCTTCTTCTGTTGGTTCTGTGTAATTTGAATACATCTTCTTCACAGAGTTAGAATTAGATCGTAGATAACTTACTACTCCAGTAATTAGCTCCGGATTGTTTATAATTTTACTGAAATTCATTTCAAAACCATAATTAAAATCATTATATTATAAATAAAATTATTGAACTAAACAAAAAAAATAAGACAGTAAGAAAATTATCTTCTGTCTTATTTATATAATATATTGAAATTAAGCTAATTTAGAAGAAGCAAAATTCTTTAATTCTTCTGTTCCATTCTCGTAAATATATTTCCAATCTTTAGCTGTTAAAGATTCTGCAACATTTTTAACAATAGTCAATCTTTCTGCATCATCAATATCTTGTCTATTCAAAGCTTCCAAAACAGTTAAATCAATATCTGAAGCTAAACTATCAACTTGTGGTGCAGCTTCAACAGCATTTCTAACTGAAATTTGACTTCTATTAAATAAAGTATCTAGGTTTTCACTTTTTATTTTTCTCAAATTCATCAATTCACGTTGATTTTCTGGTTTTGATAAAATTTCAAAAGCTTCTTCATCCGGACAAATTTTAATATAGCCAGTTTGTAAAGTATCTCTAAAATATCCACTAGCCATAAAATCTTCTTTTGGAGCTTGTTCTGTTAAATCAATTGGCAAAGCCGTTGCTGGAACTCTAACGGATCTTTTATCATCTAGTGGAATAACTACTACTGAACGTTTACCAGCATTAGATTCTATTGTATTTGAAGTATTATAAACGAAAACATGATCCGATTCTACTGACTGGTAGTAGTGGATGCTATTCATTTTCAGATATAAATCTAATTTTTCTTTTGTTTCGGACATTACTTATTTTACTCCTCATTCATAAATTTTTAAACTTTTTAATACCTTCGGGTTAAACTTTAATAAAATAGCATACTCTTCTAATCCCATATATGGAATATAACTATAATTTACAAAATCTTTTTTCCATAATTTCTCTACATTATTTTTTTGAATGAAATTATCTAAATTCTCTGATTCATAATCTACAAATAGATTATAAGCAGTTATTAGATTAGTTAATATAGCCAAACCCTGATTATAATATCTTTTCAATCTAATATATGGAATATTAGTAACTCTAGAAATATCTACTAAATCTGGCTTCTTTTTTAGAACTTTAATTCTTTTATCTTCTTTACTTTCTACATATTCCAAATTAAGAAGCTTTTCTAATTGATCTTTTAGGGGCAAATTCATCATATTTCTCTTTCAATTTTTGACAATAAGCTATAATATTTTCTCTAGTGTAAAAGCCTTTATTATTCATACTATAATATAATCCAATAAAAGCACTATCAATAATATGTGGTGGCAATCTTTTTACACATCTATATGTATCTTCTAAAGAAATTTCACTTATTCTGTTATAGTGATTTTTCCATTCAGAAGCTATAACTAACTTAATCGGAATTTTTCTATAATAACAAATACAACTACAAACTCCGAGCATAACGTTCACTACTTCTGCTACCGCACCACCTGTTCTGAACCTTATTTGAAAACGTTCCATAGTACATTCAATAGGATTATATTTATCTATAATTCCATTAAAGAACTCTATAAATTGTTCTAGTTGGGTTAAAAATGGTGGATTAGCATTTTCCCGTAATTCCGTTATTCTATAAGGTAGTAATTGAACATATTCTATAGAAGGTTTTTCATCATCAATTATTTGAATAGCTACTGAAAAATTCTCTTTTCCGGGGTCTGCCGATATGATTATTTTTTTCACTTAAAAATTCTCAACTCTTTTTATAATTTTATGTATAATATGAACTTTTCTGTAAAAATTAAGAAAAGTTGTAAATTATTTATAATTTACAAAATTGTAAACATAAAAAATCAAAAATTAAGGAAAAATTTATGTCTTTTAGTATCGGTAGAGGAAAATTTCAACAAAATTCTATTTTATATCCAGCTAATAATGGAATAGCAATGGTAGCAAAAAATAGAATCCAACAAGCCGTAGCTATGGAAAATGCCAGATTAACTGAATCTATTAAAGTGGATGGAGTTGATCTTCAGATATGGATCAAAAACACTTCTGGACAATTATGCTCTTGTGGTTGCAATGATCTTGGATCTTCTACAGATGATGCTGGAAATGTAAATCATATAGACGCCGAAAATCCATTTGCGGATATGACAGTAGAGGAAAATTGGGAAAATTGGCAAATAGACGCTACTTATAACGAAGCTCAAAGAAAGTATGATAATCGAGAAGACTATCAAACTTTGAATAAAGATATCGACGAAGAACTTATTACACAATATGCAGAAAGTTCTGATAATAGCTTATTATATGGTGGTGATAAAACACCTTGCGGAATTTGTTATGGAACTGGATATAAAAATGGATATGATTTATTTAATGGTAAAAGAATAGTTCTAGACTATTATGACACTCCAGAAAATAGAGGTTTTGTTATAGATAGAACTTATCCTATTAGCTTCAAGTCTACTTATTCTAGTTCTAATTATCTGATATGGAAATTTAATGCTCCAACATTCTTTAAAAAATTCTTAGGACTTAGGGTTCGAAATAATGTAGACCTTTGTCATAATTATGATCTAGAAATTAGTTTTGATGGACAAAATTTTCAAAAATATAGTGAAAATCTAATTGGAGAAAGAAAAGGTCAAAAAACCACTGTTTATTTACGAGTTAAACCTTATGATCTAGGAGCTGGCGAATTTTCTATAACACATATAGAAGTCTTCTATCAATTAGGTGATTATATCAAAGGAGATTTTGCTCCGATAACAAATACTGAAAATTTCGAATTATTCGAAGCTCTACAAACAACAAGTTTAGAGTTAGCTGGAGATGTAGCATACCTAGATCGAGAATGTGTAATTGGAGAACCAAAGAATGGGAACTTATGGAAAATTACCAGTATAACTCCTCATATGGATTCTAATAGACAAATATTTAGAAATGAATTAGAACTAAGAATGATTCAGAAATCCGAAAACCTTTATTGCTTAAATTTAATAAACAATCCATATTTAATTTTGAATTATAGAGGTTTAGAGCAGAAGCAAAATATGCTAACCTACAACGGCGATAATAATGAGGAATATAAATAATGTTAGAAGTATTTTCTAGATTAGGATTTAAAGTTCAATCAGATCTTCATAATATAAATGAAAATAGTAAGGGTTGGGTTGATATAGATAAATTTTTTAGTCCCAAATATGCTAATAAAAAAGATGCTGAACTTTTGAAATCTTATTTAACGAAAGTTTTTGGACCGGATTACGAAAATCATTTCTATCAAGATGGAAAAGATACATTAACTAGAAAATTTGAACAAAAACTATCGAATTTATCAAGAAGTAAAACTCCAGTTCATTTCGGAAATAATATGGTAGATTGTAGAATCTGGACAATATATCCGAAAAATTCTTCAAAAGAGTTATATCTATTACAATTTGATGAACCAAAGACTCCACCTACTAAAATGTTATTAGGACGTTCAGAAAGTATTCAATCAATAAAATAAAAAATAGCTCGTAAATTTTTACGAGCTATTTTTATGAACAAAACTGAAATTGATTTTAATTAGAAATTATCGAAATCAAAGTCATCAAAATCATCTTTAGATTCTTTCTTCTCTTCTACTGGAGCTGATTCTTCTACTTTTGACTCTTCTTTTTTAACTTCTGGAGCTGACTTTTCTTTCTTCTCTTCTACTTTTGGTTCTTCTTCAAAGTCTTCATCAAAGTCTTCAAAGTCATTATTTTCTTCTTTTTTAGGCTCTTCTTTAGCTTTTGACTCTTTCTTTGGCATATCTTCTTCAAAGTCAAAGTCATCAGCTATATCTTCTATTTCTTTTTTAGAAGATTTAACTTCTGACTTATCTTCAACCATATCGTCAAAATCTTCTAAATCGTCCAACTTAACTGGATTCTCTACCTTAGCTGCTGATTTAGCTTTTTTAACTGGAATTGATGGCTTATCTTTTTTGATCTGCTCAATTTCTTCAGGGGTTCTAGCTCTTTCACTAAATTCTGTAGTCAACATAACAATTGTATAAACAATTTTTACGATCTTATCATCAGCATCTTGTAGAGCTTCTGTAATCTCTTTTATATTATCTTCTCTTAATGACATTATAATTTACCTTTCATTTTAAGTTAACTTAAGTTATATCTAATTTTTACAAATTAACGAAGATTTCTACCAGCAGTTAATACTGCAATAGCTACAATATCTTCGGAATGGATACTTTCTTGATTTTCACAAGTCAAAATATAATCATTAATTGATTTATCTAATTCTTTATCTAATTGACGAGCTAAATCTCGAATTATATCCTCTACAAATTTAGGTCCAAAATTACCTTCAACTGGAACATAATTCTTATCGTCATCAATATAACCACCCATATAACTAACTTCAGTTACAAATTTTTCATCATTTCTCTTTAGAACTGAAAATGATGGACACGAACTAGAAGATCTAATTATATCTCTAAGATCTTCTATCCATAGAACATCATTAGTTTTATTTAATTCTACTGTAGCAGAAATTCTAGACTTCTGATTATGAGCCCCATAACCACATCTTTT
>Ga0247610_10007627_pt1 | contig 11069 bp, 11 predicted proteins | sample 174DNAGHGhighgp2_FD_193483 | JGI IMG/M metagenome (GOLD analysis project Ga0247610, IMG submission 193483) | Sheep rumen microbial communities from Palmerston North, Manawatu-Wanganui, New Zealand - 1742 DNA GHGhigh gp2 | ecosystem: Host-associated > Mammals > Digestive system > Stomach > Rumen...
TATTTTCCCATAGTTTTTTTTGTATTATATTGTTTAATTTCCTCTCATTGCGTCAATTTGATTATTTATATATTCATCATATAAACCAGCTTCATATTCGCGGTCATACGTTTCCATGTTATGTAATGCATCAGATATGTCATCATCTTCTTCTGCGTTTTTGGCAAACAGACTTTTAATTGTTTCATCAAACTGTATTCTTTGCCAGTTGTTAGGCTTATTTTGTCCAGGAGTACAGAACCATATTTCTGTTGGGATGTCAATGTTTTCAACGTGTCCTAATGTGTCGGAATATCCGCCTGGTGAATCCCAAGATGGCGGTTCATCGTATGAATAGTCATCAATTATCAAATCCAATGGTATGTCTTCAGCATAAAAATTCCATCCATCTGCCGTAGTTTCATCAAAGTACCCCCATGCGTCTCCACTATATTCGCTAGCAGATACTTGTATTTTAAATGGTTCTGAAATTATTTTTAGCAACTTCTTTTTTGCTATAGCCATTATTCTCTGATTATCTGCATACGTTCCATTAATCTGCGTATAACTTTTATTAGGGTTAAAATTAGGAATTTTGCCAACAGTCTCAATCTCATTTAATGCCCTTTTTACAGATTTCTTTATTATCCTATGTAGGTCTGATTCTGTAAGTCTTATAATTTTTTTACTCATTGTTTATATGTTTTTAATTTATTCTTTTCATACTTATAATTATTTAAAATATTCATAAAGTCAAGGCTACAGTTATAGAATTTGAATGATTTCATATATCCAATAAATGTTCCTGCAAAATTTTCTTCCAACGGATAAACTCTTGTTGGGTCTAGCATATAATTATTAAGAATTGTTTCTGCAAGTCCTTGCGTTCCTCCTCCAAGAGAAATATTGAAAGGCACGCCTTCTTGCTTTTCGTATAAATCACTAAGTTCATGGAAATTAAACTTAGGAAGTTCTTTAGTAATATAAACTAATTTTCCATCAACATAGAAATAAAGCTTTATTTTACCAAAATATGATTTTATCTTAACGTGTATTGTGTGCCACTCGCAATCATTTATAACATTTGGGAATGAATAGCCTTCTTCTACAGTGTATTTTCCTGTGTTTTCAGATTCACAGTCAAAAACCAAATATCTATATCCAATTGAACCATCATCTTTAATTCTTAAAGCAAATGCGTTGCTATAAATGTCGTTATATAAATCGTCATATTTGTTATTGGCTTCATCCCTAAGTTTATCAATATCTCTTACTGTATATCCGGTGCTTGTTCTATTCATTAATATGAATAAGTTTTCTTTAAACTTATTTTTCTTTCCGAAATACATCATTTTTGTACCTTCTACCCAATCTCTTACGGTGTAGCCACTTTTAGTTCTGTCAAACAATAAAAACTTATTATCAGTATAGAAATAATAGTCATTTGCCGATTTAACTGAAAATCCACTATCTGTATCATATTCAAAATCAGAAATGTTTATTTCCGGCTCTAAGTAATCTGTATCATAGTCCAACCCATCAAAGTCATCAATGTAATCACCTTCGCCAAATAAATCGCAGCCGGCTAATTTTGTGTCTGAATCATCGTCTGGCACTTTAACATACGCTTGCTTTACGCATCCACAAGCGTTAAAGAAAGATATTTGCTTTGTCTTTGTTTTCTTTTTTTCCTCAATGTCACAGCACCAACTATCCATAGTAATATGTGGCTGACTTTCGTCAATAATTCTTGGAGCTATATCATAATCAAGATAATCGTCCAAAATACTATTGCCATTGCATCCTATTTCATCAGAAAATAAATCAGATTCGCTTGGCGTATACAAAGAATCATCATAGTAATTGAAATTAAGGTAGTCATCAATATCAAGTGGCGGAGTTTCGACAAATTCGGGGTCTAAATCATAGAAATTTCCAATTATATAGTCTTTTTTGTCTATTGCCCCATCTTCAATGTATTCATCATATGACAGTGTAAAACAAGATTCACGATTCTCAACATCGTCTTTGTCATACATATAAATCCATTTATTTTCAGACCTTGTTCCCATATAGAAAAAAATGCCCTTATTATCAGGATATTTGTCATTTAATGTTTTTTCTGATTCTTTTTCCATTTCGCATTTGTTTAAAACAAATTCAAATCCCCAAGTATCCATATCATCCATATTTGATGGTAATATATAATACTCGTCACACTTTGTTTTAAAGAAACCCTGATAAAAACCGCCATTGAATTTTATTATACCGTCTTCATTATGAGAAGGATATTCGTATAATAAAGTGTTTCCACTAACAGCGTGTAATTTTAATCTATTATCGCCACCTTCTATTTCGTATTTTGACTTTGTAAAGATGTCAACAAAATCCCTATTACCAATCCTATCTTTTCTATATGTTATAAGACCATTATCAATACCAGTATAACCAATATTATTAAACGTACTATTTGTTGTATAAGCACTTTCCCATTGATAATCACTTGAACTGTAAAGCCAACCATCTTCGCTAATGCATTCAGACAATGACGCATCAATGTATGATATTAAACAGTCATCATACATGCTATTACTATTGAAATTGTAATATCCATATGAATCTTTATTAATGAAAAAATCCCAATATTCGTCTTTATTTACCCTAATTTTTAAATTATGATAGTTATTGTCCTTTAAATTAGCCATTTGTCGTTATATTTTATCATCAATAAATATTTATAAATAATAAAAGATGTATTGATGAAAACAATAAAGTTAACTGAAAATCAAATGCGTTTGTTTACTAGACTATTGGAAGACGCTGCTCCTGACTTTGAAGACGGTGACATCAAAGAATTTGGCGACAGCACAGAAAACACGCCAACAGCCACAGTACAAGACGATGAAGGTAATCCTAAATATGGAAAAATGCCTACATTAGATAAGATTTCAAGTCGTATTACCACAGATAATACGTGGGCAAGCACTGGCGCCGGATGGGGCGGTGGGGCTGTGAGATAATTTTTTTTAATAAAGCGATTATGCCATTAATAATAGAAGATGAAGGAAAATTGCTTGGTAAAAAACAAGCAAAAGTACCAGATAAACTTGTTAATAAAATAAAGAAAAACTTAAATCTCTTTGGCAAATATAAAAAGTCAAAGGGTTTTAAGCGTGCCAGTTCTATTGTTGATGATGATTACAACAAAAGGTCAAACAAAAAAGAAAAAATACATAATGGCGATAAAACTTTATCGTTTTCTGATATAAAAAAAATAGACCATGAATTCAAAAATATGAGCATTAACGATGATGATGTTAATGCAAAAAATTTGGGTTTCATTCTTCCTGGTGGAAACGATATGAAAAATTGGGCGCACGACACCCTTAGAAAAATGAGAACTGCTGTTAAAAAAGTAGAAGGAGTTCCACCTGTTCCAAAACTGGAAAAAGAGCCAATTAAACCAAAAGATGTTAATAAAGACATCAAAATGGGCAGTGCCAATGTAAAATTGACAGAATCTGAAAATTTGTATCACCCGTATTATGACGCACTATATGAAAATGGTGTTTATAAAGTATTAAATGATTTTTTATTTGGCGGGACTCAAAAACAACAATGGACACCGTTAATACAGCCACAAATGTACAAAAAGGCGTTATCAGAATTCACCAAATATGGCAAATTCATGCATTTCCCTACAAAATACATATACCAATGGATTGGAATAATCATGAATAATACCGCAAAATTAAACGCAAACACACAATTAGCAGGGCATGATACATCTTTCCCATTTTATGAGCTAAAAGATGTTATAGAGACTTATCCAGAAGAATTTGAAAATTCTTTGAAAAAATTTGGTGGCGAACTTAATGATGATAATTATTATAGCATTTTAGATGATATTGGTCTTTATGATTGGATGAGTATGCCAGATGGTAGTGATGCGTGGTCAGATTATGGGTTGCCTAAATTAGAAGAAATCATATCTGAATATGATGAAAATATGACCCCCGAGCAAACAATCGTTATTATAAATAAAGCACTTGATTGCGTACACCCTAGGGGAGATTTATCATCAATATTCATTGTTGGTGGCGCAAAAACTCTTTCACGTATTTCAGAAAACGTGAAAAGAAACAAAAAAATAGTATTAAATGAAAACCAATTATTAATATTAAAAGAATATCACGACCAAACTGTTTTTAACTTTGATAATGAAGGAAATGCATATTTTGAAAAAAATAATTGGGAGAATTATGTTGATTTTTTAGAATATCTTGGAACGCCAGGTGAATTACCTAAAAGCAGTTGGGGCATGACAGAAATTGAAAATGCTGTTGAAAATGCCAAAAAACAAAATAGCAATTTCTATGAAGAAGATATAGATGAAAGTGATTATATTGATGCTTTTTTGGAACTAGTTTATGATGCAATATTAGGCAATAATAAAAACAATAAAGAAAGAATATTCACAGAGGAGTTTTTCAATATATTTAATGGCATTGAGGAATTCGCAGAAAAAAATAACTACTACATTACAAGTGATGTTATAGAAAGGTATTTAAGATATTCGACTGACATTTTAGATGAAGTTGATGAAATGGAGGGATATTTAACTCCTTACGGTTATTCATTATATCAGACGTTGTTAGAAGAGTCGTTTTATGATAAAATATATGAGTACGATATGGTTAATAATATGACCATTAATGATAGAGGCTTAATATATATTGAACGAAACATAACTATACCTAATTTTAATTCTCCAAAATTCAATTATAATGGAAACAACAATTTTTACAAATACCTTAAAAAAAGTTTCTATGATTTAGGAAATTGCTTTTCTTGGGAAGAGGGAAGAGGAGAATCATATAATGGATTTGGGTTCGGAGAAAATGGAGTGTCAGAAATAAAACTAAAATGTTGGGTTGACCCAAAAGACATTAACTGGGAAGCCACAGTATATAGAAATTGTTATTCATTGAGGGACGAAAAAGAAATATACATAGATAAATCAGGGGCAAAAGTGGAAGTATTTGACGTGATTTTAATGCGCGGAAAAATAAACGGCGTTGATGTGTCTGGCAAATCACTATTAAAAACCCCAATTATCATAAATTATTAAAAAAAAAGGAAAAAAGAACTATTTATAAATAAAATAAAATATTTAAAATTTATACAGATATGGCAATGTTAGAAAACGGTCAGACTTGTCTTGAGAAAAGAGGCATGGATGAAAGAAGTCAAGAGATTGTAAGAAGTGACTATAATATTGAAAATCAATACGGCCCAACACACGCTGATGCAATTAGTGATGGAGACCCACAAGGTAAAGGTACAGGACACGGAGGACATAATGCGTGGCTTCCTGATTGTACAAAACCTACAAATATGATTGACTATAGTAATTTCGATACATTCAACGGCGGTGGTTCATATGATATTTATGGAAGAAATGACATCGGCGGACGTGAAAGAAGCCTTGCTCGTTCAATGTATAACCAAGAAAACCAATATGGTGCAGATTTGGTTAATACAGCAGAAAATGTTGCACAAGGTCAATACTATGTTGGTCAGACAACTAAACACATGTAATTACATTAATTTATGGCGTTAAATCTATGTGAAATTTTACAGAAGGTTTTAAACGAGTCGGTTGGGTCAAACGAAGTAACTGATGCTATCAGAAATCACAATTATGTTGAAATAACATATGTTGATGAAAAAAGCAATGCACCAGGGAAAAGATTGATTCAACCTTATGCTTATGGTATTACTTGCGCCGGTAATGAAGCACTGAGGGCGTTCCAAGTTGAAGGAGACACCTTAAGAGGAAAACCAGCATGGAAACTGTTTTTATTGAAAAGAATGACATCTTGGAGGCCAAGAAAACAAACATTCAACATTACCCCAAGAGAACAAGGGTATGATTCTGCTCCAGAATATAATAGGAATGGTGATAAAACATTATGCCGCGTAATATTTCAAGCAACGTTTGATAATTTGGACGATACATTATCATTTGTAAAGGCACAAAGAGAATTTGTACAAAATGCCCCCAAATTAAGCAACAAAAACAGTAAAGGCCCAGTTCCATTTGCAAGTCAGCAAAGGAAGAAAAACGTGTTCACGTCACAGCCAAACAGTAGAAGATATGCCCAATATGCTAAAAACATAGAAGATACTAGCACTGAATTTGATAGATTTGATAATGATGTTTGGGCAAAAGCAGAGGCAGAAAAAAATCAGCAAAATGACATAATGTTACAAAATAGCGCTCAAAGGCCACAGCAAACACAGCAGGGGCCAATAGACACAAAAAATAATGATACGAAAAATAAAGACGAAGAATAATGGCGATGGATGCAAGCAAATTCGAGAACATAAAAAACAAGGCTCGAAAAATGATTCACGATGATGCGCAAAAAGATAGTGCAATTATAAAAGAGAGACAAGAAGACAGAGAAAGAACATATAGAAGTTTAAAGGGTTCTGGTGCTGCTGCCGTTACTGGTTTTGAAAATGTTGCGCCGTCATACGGCTCAAATGGAACATCAATAAGTAGAATTAATGAAAACTATTCTGATGACAGCGAAGATAGATTGTATTCGGCAATGGATGCAAAAATGAAACAATTTTCAGAAAACAGAAAGCCGCAACAATATGCGCCATCACAGCCGGCAAATGCACAAATTAATAAAAATTTACCAAAAGAAATACTTGAATCTTTCAGTAACAATTATATAGACCAAAGTGTATTTGACCCAAATAAATCAGTGTTGGATAAAATGGGCATTTCTGGTGATTATATACAAGAACAAGAAACTTATGAGCCTAAACAACCGCAACAAACAAACGCCAAAATTGATTATGAAATGATAAAGGCTATTGTAGAATCATCTGTTAAAAAATACGTTAACGCATTAGGCAAAAAAATGCTAAATGAAAGCAAATCTTTAGCAAATATAGATGAAATTAATGCAATACAAATAACAGACAAAAAAATTGCAATAGTCACAAAAAATGGAAACCTATTTGAAGGAAAATTAGAATTTAAAAAAAATATTAAAGGTGGGTCTTAAGATTCACCTTTTTTATTTACTTTAATATATTATATATTATATTATAATAAATAACATAATAATAATATAATAGTTATGGCAGATAAAAAAATTAAAATGCTTGTTATACCGTCAGATAGAACGGGTGTTGGTAAGTTTCGTTCAGTAGACCCACATGTTTACATTGCAGAACATTACAAAGATGATTTTGACATTGATATTGTATACAATCTTCCAAAAGAAAATCTTGATACTTATTTATCACAATATGATTTAATACATATCCATAAGCAATTGGATAGAAATTGTGAAATAATGAAAATGATTAAATTTTTGGGAATACCTGTTATTGTTGATATTGATGACCATTACAATCTTGGAAATGACCACCCAATGTCATTGACAGCAAAAAAGGAAAGATGGCACGAACCAATTATAAACCACTTAAAAATGGCAGATTATGTCACAACAACAACTCCTATTTTTGCGAAGGAACTAAAAAAGCATAATAAAAATGTATTTGTTATGCCAAATGCCATCAATCCAGAGGAAAAACAGTATATACAAGAAAAAACAAAGTCCGATAAGGTAAGAGTTGGAATTATTTGTGGCTCTTCTCACTTGCACGATATTGAATTGTTGGGAGATTTGGTTAATCGGGTTGCCGATAATGTTCAAATTGTACTTTGTGGATTCGACACAAACGGTACAATTACCACATATAATAGAGATACAGGAGAAAAAACACAAAGGCCAATTAGACCCGAAGAAAGTGTTTGGTTCACATACGAAAAAATCATCACAGGAAACTATAAAGGCTTGTCAGGAGAGCATAAAGAGTTTCTTATGAAGTTTATGAAGAATGTTGATGACCCATTTGTTAACGAAAAGTATAGAAGAATGTGGACACGTAACATTACTGAATATGCAACGCACTATGAAAACGTAGATGTACTTCTTGCGCCACTTAAGGAGAACGAATTTAACAAAATGAAGTCTCAACTTAAGACAATTGAAGCAGGATTCACGCACACGGCACTTATTGCACAAGATTTCGGAGCATACCAAATTGATTCAATACCAATGATTGAATTTGGAGGAAAAATAAATGAAAACGGAAACTGTTTGCTTGTTAAATCTAGCAAAAATCACAAGGATTGGACAAAATACATCAATAAAATAGCAGCAGACCCGGAAATGCTTAAGAAATTACAAGATAATTTGTACAATTACGTGAAAGATAGGTATTCAATTGCTGCCGTTTGTGCAGAAAGAGTAAAATTATACAAATCAATCGTTGATAAATCTGTACATAATTAAAATATTTTATTAAACCCACACTTAAAAGGCTTTCTTTGCAAAAAAAGAAAGCTTTTTTTTTGTTTTTTAACTTTTTTTTGTATATTTGCGGCGTAAATTGTTTAATTTTCTAAAAAAAAATACGATTATGGCAGATAAATTGAAAAATTATGAACTTTATTTGAAAAAACTCAATCAACTGGGCATTGACACGACAAAATTGAATGCTGAATTTGGGGAAAAATTGACAAATGCTACATTTAGCATCAATTCAGACAATGGTTTAGCATATGATGGTGCGTTAATCAACACAATTTTATACAAATTAACGCCTTATGCGATTAAAATTAATGAATTGTTTCCAAAAGAGATACAAGTTGATAAAAATTCTCTTATAAAAGTATGCCTATTGCACCAAATTGCAAAAGCCGTAAGACTTGAAAAAAACGATAATGAGTGGGAAATTGAAAAACGCAAATTAATTTATAAATATACACCAAATCAACCTTCAATAAGGACTGGTTTGCACTCACTTGTTATGGCCACAAATTGTGGAATAAACTTTACAGCAGATGAAGCTGAAGCAATGACAGTAAATGATAGGGATTTAAGCGATGACCAAGCAAGATGGCATTCAAGCATAATGGCATCAATTGTCAGACAAGCAAGTGAAATGGTTTATTTAGAAGCAAATAATACCCCAAAAACTACTGAATAATGGAAACATTTAAAAAAAATAATGTAAATGATATTTTCAGAAATATAAATAGATTAAATGAAATATCTGAGGAAGCAAAAAAAATTGATGAAAATGCTTCAAAAAAAATCATTTCAAAACTTACCGAAACAAAAGGCGGTGTTGAAAAAGAAATAATTTCTGATAAAAAAGACTTTATAACATTTGCAAAAGAAGCAATTGGATTAATTCCGCTTGAAATAAAGTTCAAAAAACTAGATGAAAGAGCAGTAATACCAACTTATGCGCATGATGGAGATGTTGGTATGGATTTAACAGCAATTGATGTTGAATATAATGCGGAAATGGATTGCTATTTGTATCATACAGGCTTGGCATTCGAATCAGATAAACATTACGGCATATTTTTATTCCCAAGAAGTTCAAATAGAAAAACAGATGCATACCTTTGTAACCATGTTGGCATAGCTGATTCTGCAATATATAGGGGAGAAATAATTTTCTGCTATAAAAATAGAACATCATTATATCAACACGCACTGGAAAATAAAATTAATGAGTTTTTTGATGAAGTAAAATGTGGTTTAAATACTAAAGAAGCGATAAATTTTGGGGAAAAATCATTTGAACGCACTTTCGAAAATCCAATGTTTTTTGCCCCATATAAAGTTGGAGATAAAATAGGACAAATGGTAGCATTGCCATATCCGAATGTTAAACTTTCAGAGAGACAAACGTTATCTGAAACAGAAAGAGGCGAAAACGGATTTGGCTCTACTGATATTAAAAAATAATATTATGACAGTAGAAAAATTATTTTATAGATTTATTAAAGAAAATGGTCTTTTTAATGCAGTAAAAAAACAAGTTAAAGAGAATAATAAATTTCGCACTAAAAAAACTATTAATCCGTTGCAAGACATAATACCAAATATGTTTTTTATTAATAGATATAGTATTGAAAAACTATTTTATGAAGCATTTAAATATTATCCAATATTTTCAGGAACAAGCCAATCAGGAAATCGAAAGAAATTTTATAAATTAAATAAAAAATGGAAAAAATTTGTTTCTGGCAAATGTTTTGTTCAGCATAATATATCTATAGGTGATAAAATAGAATTTTATGATTGGCCAAAAACTTTAAGGGTGGGCGTTGTTGCGTCACCATATAAAGACGCATTTTCAGTAATTGATTCAACATATGGATATAAAAGATTAGTAAATGTTTTTTCAATAAAGGGTGCTCAAAAAAAAGACCTTGTTATAAATTTATATTATAAAGACGAAAACGGATTTACTTATGGCAAAATTGACGGAAACTACAATGAAATACAGCTATAATGACGTAATGGTTAAACCGGCTGTAATATCAACAATTAAGCATAGAGCAGAATGTAATCCATTCTACGAAAACAATACATTGCCAATATTTGCAGCACCAATGGATTGTGTGGTTGGCATAAATAATTTTGAAACGTTTGAGGAACATGGAATAATACCAATACTACCAAGAACTGAAAATCTTATTGATAGACTTGTATTTGCAACAAACGGTAAATGGGCAGCATTTTCATTACAAGAATTCGAAGCACACTTTACAAAAAGTGATTTATTCGATAAAAAAACAGATGAACCAATTAGAGCACTAATTGATATTGCAAATGGACATGTTGCATATCTGTATGAACTTGTAAGAAACGCTAAAAAAATATATGGTGATGATATAGTAATAATGGTTGGAAATATAGCAAATCCAGAAACATATAGAATATGCGTTGAAAGCCAAGTTGACTTTTGTCGTGTAGGTATTGGAGGGGGCTGCGGATGCATAACAACGAGCAATGTTGGTGTTCATTACCCACAAGCATCTTTAATATCTGAAATGGCAGAAATAAAGAAAGAACTAATTGAACGTGGAGCAAATAAAGATAAACTGACAAAAATAGTAGCAGACGGAGGAATAAGAAACTATTCTGATGTAATAAAGGCACTTGCTTTGGGCGCTGATTACGTTATGATTGGAA
>Ga0247610_10007631_pt1 | contig 11066 bp, 5 predicted proteins | sample 174DNAGHGhighgp2_FD_193483 | JGI IMG/M metagenome (GOLD analysis project Ga0247610, IMG submission 193483) | Sheep rumen microbial communities from Palmerston North, Manawatu-Wanganui, New Zealand - 1742 DNA GHGhigh gp2 | ecosystem: Host-associated > Mammals > Digestive system > Stomach > Rumen ...
GGGAACAGATCGGCAATATTTGACGAGATCCCGGATGAGATGTAAGATGAAGGCAAATCTTGGTCAGAAAGGATCTGACCTCGGACCAATCTCATTTTCATCAACTGACGATTCCTTTACGCCATCAATTGCATCAGCGTCATTGAAATAAAGGTAGATAATGTTACAATATATTTTAGAGAAAAATAATGGAGAGAAGAGGTTAAAATAGGACTAAAAAACCTAAATGGAGGAGGTGAATAAAGAGATTTCGACAAAGGTATTTTGACATTATCTGTCTTTGGGAGGGGACAGATAACGAAAAGAGAGGAGAAGAATTATGAAAAAGAAATTATTGAAAGAGTACTTGGGAGTACTGTTGGCGACGATGATAATGTTGTCTGCGTGTGGCGGTGGAAAAGCAGGAGATGCTTACGGAAATTATACAACTGCGGAATCGGCAGGCGCGGGTGAATACTATTACCCGGATTCGGAACTAACCACAACCGAAAGCATAGGATATACCGTCGATGGCGAGAGTGCCTACGAAGAAGAATTTAATACGGAAGAGTATGATGCCATTGTGGAAAACGGATTTGCTTCAGTGGCGCAAAGTCCCTTGTCGACATTTGCTGCAGATGTTGACACGGCATCTTACGCAAATGTCCGAAGGATGATCAATGATGGCTATCGGCCGGAAAACATCCCGACGGGAGCGGTTCGTACGGAGGAGATGATCAATTACTTCAGTTACAGTTATAACGGTCCGCAGGATGGGGAACCGTTTGGTGTAAATGCAGTGATCGCTCCGTGCCCGTGGAATGAAGAACATCTTCTGTTGCATCTCGGGTTGCAAACGGAGGAGATAGATTTTTCTCAGGCCGGAAATACGAACTTGGTATTTTTGATCGATGTCAGTGGCTCCATGGATTCTGCTAATAAGTTGCCGTTACTACAGCAAGCGTTTGGCCTTCTCGTGGACGAACTCAGTCGGAAAGATCGGGTATCTATTGTGACTTATGCCAGTGGGAATGACATCGTAATAGACGGGGTTCCGGGCAGCGATAAGGAAAAAATTATGGATGCACTGAATGGGCTGTCTGCAGGAGGATCAACCAATGGTGGTGCAGCTCTTGAAATGGCGTATCAGCTGGCAGAGAAGAATTTTATAGAAAACGGAAATAACCGAGTGATCATCGCTTCAGATGGTGATTGGAATGTGGGAATCACGAGCCAGAGTGAGATGAGTGATCTGATTAAAGAAAAACGAGAAACCGGAATTTATCTGTCCGTGCTCGGATTTGGTATGGGGAACTACAGTGACTCGCGTATGCAGACGCTTGCGGATGACGGAAACGGAAATTATGCATATATTGATTCTCTGCGCGAAGCAAAGAAAGTTCTTGTGGAAGAACTTGGTGCAAATATGATCACGGTAGCAGAGGATGTAAAATTGCAGATCGAGTTTAATCCGCTCTACATCTTTGAGTATCGTTTGCTCGGGTATGAGAATCGGCGTTTAAACGCAGAAGATTTCGAAGATGACGAAAAAGATGCGGGAGAGATTGGCGCAGGGCACAGCGTTACGGCTTTGTACGAAATTGTTCCTGCAGGAGAAGAGACAGAAGACAGCGGACTCAGATATCAGCAGGCCCAACTTACCGATGAAGCATTGAACAGTAATGAGTGGCTTACATTGTCAATCCGTTATAAAGAACCGGGAGAGGACACTTCGAAACTACTGGAGTATGCGATTGGTTCCGACCGACTGACAGATGCTCCGGGCAATGATTTCAGATTTGCAGCTGCGGTTGCAGAGTTTTCGCTTCTGCTTCGTGATAGTGACTACAAAGGTGATGCAAGCTATGATCATTTAATAGAGGAGCTGTCTGAGATTAAACTGAATGACGAATACAGGGAAGAGTTCAAGACATTAGTCGAAAAAGTGGCAAATGTTGATAATGGGAATGAATGGTAAGAGGGGCGGAAAGCCGTTACAGGTTATCGGTAAATTGATGGTGAATGAGTAGATGTTTTCGCCATCGGATTGGTCTTTCGAGATATGTGAACTCCCGTGGACATTTTGTTCAGAGAGTTCACATATTTAATCCGACATATGATGAAAACAGAAAATGGTCTCTCACTCAAAATGAAATTGCTTGTTTTGTTCGCTGACATAATGTTTGTTATGCGTATTACCGCATGGGGAGTTATTGTTTATTTGGTAACAAGTCTTGGCCCTCATTTTTTTTCAGTGGAAAGCGCAGAACAATCGTCGGGAGGAGATAGAGAATATGCCGGTAGAATGCCGGGAGCTGTTTGATCTATATCAGAATATAGAATATGATAGCATGGAATTATCCAGGATATATAAGGAAGGTGATGTGATCTCAATTGTTTTCAGAGATGAGACACCGGAGCGTTCAAGCATTGGAGATATGAACAGTGCAAGAGAGTCGTTTTCGGTTTTTTTACAAACGAAAGAGGAAGCGGAAAAATGTGACTTGTTTTTTTGCCCATCTTCCGAGCGGGGAGACTGGTCATATGAGATTTCAAATTATGTGAATACGGATGGACATTATAAGCTGGTAGATTATAGAGGATCGGTTAATGGATGGTGGATATATGGTATGAGATTTGAAAACTGGAAAGAATTAGAGAATAACTTTTGTTACGTCGAGGGGATTTTTTCATGTCAATTGAATGATATGAGCGATATTGCAGATGCAGACCCGTCAGTATGGAAGAATTTGAAATATTTGAACATTTCGTATTATGAGGAAGATGCACCAAATTATGAAAAGGAGTTAAGACGATTATTTCCGGGATGCGAAGACGGATCCGGAAAAGAAGGATACCGACGGTGATGATCTGAATATGCCGGAAATATGGAAATTGTTTATTAAGGATAAAATTTATATGCATGCAATAAACGCAGATTTAAATTTAAACAAAGCGAATAGGAACAAAAAGATATTCCCTCTTATGATAGGGGGGAGGTGATGTAAACTACAAAGTTGGAAAGGAATACAAGATATTTGTAAACAAAACAGATAAAGTATTGATCTGTGGATGCGGGGATGCTTGGTGGCTCATAGTAAAAAGATTGTTATTTACCGGATTATTTATATTAATGTTGTAGCATGTTAAATTGGAGGATACGGAAATGCGAAGAATAAATGCAATCATTGGTGTTTTGTCGGTGGTCTGGGGCGTGTTGTTTTTCCTTTTTTTGAAGTTTTTTCCACAGTCAGCATATGACCTGTTGGGAGCCAGTGCATTTCAGTATTCTGCAGAAGAGATCGCGTTATACGCAGATAATTTGAGGGCTACCATTGTCATTATTCGGATTATAGTAGTAGTATTACTGATGGTTCTATGCATTGCGTCTGTTATAAACTGTAAAAAAAGCGGACGGAAGATCCTAGAAAATAATCTTTTATCCAATAGTGTAAAATTATTGATTGCTGGAACCGTGATTCAGATTATTGGTGCTGTCGGTGTTGCTTGGATATTTGTTGTTGTCAGTGGAATATTAGCGATTATTTACAATCCCGGAATATGACGAAAAAACACGATATTTCAGGCCCAATGCTCCGATCAATGTTATAGTCGGGGCCCTTATCCTGAGGGAACTTACCGGAATGAGCGACGATGAAATGGTCGATGCATGTGAGTTCGATCTGCGCTTTCAGTATGCGCTACATACAACAAGTTTTGAAACACAGCCTATCAGTGATCGCACCTTCAGTCGTTTCCGTGCGAGATGCGCAGCTTATGAGCCAACTTCAGGAGAGGATCTCATTCATAAATGCATCGTAAAGATGCGTTTTTTGAGAAAGGGATAGACGTAAAAAAGTACAGGGAAATGGGGGGCACCCGATCCGATATCATATAAGTAAATAAACCAACTGTAATGATCGGAGGGAAGATTATGAAAAAAAGAGGAGTGAAAAATGTATTGCTTACGAGTGTACTCCTGCTTGCTACATTGATGTCCGCATGTGCACCCGGTCGGGAAGATGCGAAGGATGTGTCCGAGGAAAGAGAGTACAGAGACCATGATAGCGACCGCAGCAGTGGCGGATCCCGGAGAGCTTCGGATGATGAATCGGATTCCGACAGTGATCGACAGGAATATGCGGAGTGGATTCGGGATGAGCAAAAGCCGGAGCTGATTGAAGTGATCCTGTCGGGAGAGTGTGACGGGAGAATTGCGGATAAAGTCAACATCGCGGATATGTATGGAATAGATATTCTTAGCAGCGGCGTCGTCGGTCTGGTCGGCGCACCGGTCAGCGTGACTTTTTATGATGTGAAGGATCCGAAGCTGTGCTTTGTATATGATCCGAGCGAGCTGCGCGGGATACCGGAGCGGAATCTGATCCTGCTGCACCTTGATGAGGAGACGCAGTTTTATGAAACCATTCAGGGAAGCGAGACGGATACGACAGAGCATGAGCTTACGGCTCCGATTGAGGAGGACGGGATTTACTTACTTGCGGATGCTTATCAGTGGTACGGCTGCTGGGGAGCGGATGTATCAGCGTATGCCTATGATGTAAATGATGCAAAGTATGAATCCGATTGGGAGCGGGAATATGACACCGGCAGTATCATGGAGCTTGCCGATAAGGAATGGGCGCAGAATAATGCCCCGTACTTTTATGTGTCTACGCCGGAAGAATTAGCATCCGTCGTGTACTATGTAAATGCAACGGACTGCGGCGAAGTCAGCATTACACTTGAGGATGATATCGACTTAGGCGGCTATCGCTGGATGCCGATGGGATGGCACAGTTCATTATCCCATCCTTTCTCCGGGATGATCGACGGCGGCGGTCATACCATATACGGACTGACGATCGATCTCGGCTTTGAAGATTGCGGCTTTGTCGGATATGGCCTGGGCGTGGAAATGCATGATATCTCCTTTGTGGACGCGAACGTGCACGGCACGGCGTGTACGGGGATCGCCGGCGGCGAGATCTACGGTTCGGCTACGTGGGAAAACGTATATGCGGAAGGGATCGTCGAGGGTGGATCGGATGATTACGGTGCGATCATAGGAAGGGAAGCAAACATATCATTTGAAAACTGCTCGATGAAGGTAACGGCAAACGGACGAAAGTTTAATTACGAGTCCTATCGTCAAATGACCATCGCTACGACACCTGTGAATGAAGTATTCCTGCTGACACTGAATGATGACATGACGATTACGCGGGATGAGCACGAAGGTTTTCAGAGCTTGTCGTGGCAGGTCGAGCACGATGGGAGACAGGTACTTCAGCGCGGCGCGGAGGATTTCTATACGGGAGAGCCGGAGCTTACGCTGGATACGCAGTATCAGTGGATTGACGGTCAGGAGGGAAAGCATACGATCTATCTCGTGGCATACATCAACGGTACGTATATTCGTGTCAGTAACATCATTGAATATACAAAATAAGGGGTTCTTCGATCATGTTGCCGAGCGATGATTTTTCGACATGGACTCTTTAAAGAAAACGATGCAAAAACATACCGAAAAATGACAGAAATGACAAAATTGCATCAGCGTCATTGAAATAAAGTAGATAATGTTACAATAAATTTTAGAGAAAAATAATGGAGAGAAGAGGTTAAAATAGGACTAAAAAACCTAAATGGAGGAGGTGAATAAAGAGATTTCGACAAAGGTATTTTGACATTATCTGTCTTTGGGAGGGGACAGATAACGAAAAGAGAGGAGAAGAATTATGAAAAAGAAATTATTGAAAGAGTACTTGGGAGTACTGTTGGCGACGATGATAATGTTGTCTGCGTGTGGCGGTGGAAAAGCAGGAGATGCTTACGGAAATTATACAACTGCGGAATCGGCAGGCGCGGGTGAATACTATTACCCGGATTCGGAACTAACCACAACCGAAAGCATAGGATATACCGTCGATGGCGAGAGTGCCTACGAAGAAGAATTTAATACGGAAGAGTATGATGCCATTGTGGAAAACGGATTTGCTTCAGTGGCGCAAAGTCCCTTGTCGACATTTGCTGCAGATGTTGACACGGCATCTTACGCAAATGTCCGAAGGATGATCAATGATGGCTATCGGCCGGAAAACATCCCGACGGGAGCGGTTCGTACGGAGGAGATGATCAATTACTTCAGTTACAGTTATAACGGTCCGCAGGATGGGGAACCGTTTGGTGTAAATGCAGTGATCGCTCCGTGCCCGTGGAATGAAGAACATCTTCTGTTGCATCTCGGGTTGCAAACGGAGGAGATAGATTTTTCTCAGGCCGGAAATACGAACTTGGTATTTTTGATCGATGTCAGTGGCTCCATGGATTCTGCTAATAAGTTGCCGTTACTACAGCAAGCGTTTGGCCTTCTCGTGGACGAACTCAGTCGGAAAGATCGGGTATCTATTGTGACTTATGCCAGTGGGAATGACATCGTAATAGACGGGGTTCCGGGCAGCGATAAGGAAAAAATTATGGATGCACTGAATGGGCTGTCTGCAGGAGGATCAACCAATGGTGGTGCAGCTCTTGAAATGGCGTATCAGCTGGCAGAGAAGAATTTTATAGAAAACGGAAATAACCGAGTGATCATCGCTTCAGATGGTGATTGGAATGTGGGAATCACGAGCCAGAGTGAGATGAGTGATCTGATTAAAGAAAAACGAGAAACCGGAATTTATCTGTCCGTGCTCGGATTTGGTATGGGGAACTACAGTGACTCGCGTATGCAGACGCTTGCGGATGACGGAAACGGAAATTATGCATATATTGATTCTCTGCGCGAAGCAAAGAAAGTTCTTGTGGAAGAACTTGGTGCAAATATGATCACGGTAGCAGAGGATGTAAAATTGCAGATCGAGTTTAATCCGCTCTACATCTTTGAGTATCGTTTGCTCGGGTATGAGAATCGGCGTTTAAACGCAGAAGATTTCGAAGATGACGAAAAAGATGCGGGAGAGATTGGCGCAGGGCACAGCGTTACGGCTTTGTACGAAATTGTTCCTGCAGGAGAAGAGACAGAAGACAGCGGACTCAGATATCAGCAGGCCCAACTTACCGATGAAGCATTGAACAGTAATGAGTGGCTTACATTGTCAATCCGTTATAAAGAACCGGGAGAGGACACTTCGAAACTACTGGAGTATGCGATTGGTTCCGACCGACTGACAGATGCTCCGGGCAATGATTTCAGATTTGCAGCTGCGGTTGCAGAGTTTTCGCTTCTGCTTCGTGATAGTGACTACAAAGGTGATGCAAGCTATGATCATTTAATAGAGGAGCTGTCTGAGATTAAACTGAATGACGAATACAGGGAAGAGTTCAAGACATTAGTCGAAAAAGTGGCAAATGTTGATAATGGGAATGAATGGTAAGAGGGGCGGAAAGCCGTTACAGGTTATCGGTAAATTGATGGTGAATGAGTAGATGTTTTCGCCATCGGATTGGTCTTTCGAGATATGTGAACTCCCGTGGACATTTTGTTCAGAGAGTTCACATATTTAATCCGACATATGATGAAAACAGAAAATGGTCTCTCACTCAAAATGAAATTGCTTGTTTTGTTCGCTGACATAATGTTTGTTATGCGTATTACCGCATGGGGAGTTATTGTTTATTTGGTAACAAGTCTTGGCCCTCATTTTTTTTCAGTGGAAAGCGCAGAACAATCGTCGGGAGGAGATAGAGAATATGCCGGTAGAATGCCGGGAGCTGTTTGATCTATATCAGAATATAGAATATGATAGCATGGAATTATCCAGGATATATAAGGAAGGTGATGTGATCTCAATTGTTTTCAGAGATGAGACACCGGAGCGTTCAAGCATTGGAGATATGAACAGTGCAAGAGAGTCGTTTTCGGTTTTTTTACAAACGAAAGAGGAAGCGGAAAAATGTGACTTGTTTTTTTGCCCATCTTCCGAGCGGGGAGACTGGTCATATGAGATTTCAAATTATGTGAATACGGATGGACATTATAAGCTGGTAGATTATAGAGGATCGGTTAATGGATGGTGGATATATGGTATGAGATTTGAAAACTGGAAAGAATTAGAGAATAACTTTTGTTACGTCGAGGGGATTTTTTCATGTCAATTGAATGATATGAGCGATATTGCAGATGCAGACCCGTCAGTATGGAAGAATTTGAAATATTTGAACATTTCGTATTATGAGGAAGATGCACCAAATTATGAAAAGGAGTTAAGACGATTATTTCCGGGATGCGAAGACGGATCCGGAAAAGAAGGATACCGACGGTGATGATCTGAATATGCCGGAAATATGGAAATTGTTTATTAAGGATAAAATTTATATGCATGCAATAAACGCAGATTTAAATTTAAACAAAGCGAATAGGAACAAAAAGATATTCCCTCTTATGATAGGGGGGAGGTGATGTAAACTACAAAGTTGGAAAGGAATACAAGATATTTGTAAACAAAACAGATAAAGTATTGATCTGTGGATGCGGGGATGCTTGGTGGCTCATAGTAAAAAGATTGTTATTTACCGGATTATTTATATTAATGTTGTAGCATGTTAAATTGGAGGATACGGAAATGCGAAGAATAAATGCAATCATTGGTGTTTTGTCGGTGGTCTGGGGCGTGTTGTTTTTCCTTTTTTTGAAGTTTTTTCCACAGTCAGCATATGACCTGTTGGGAGCCAGTGCATTTCAGTATTCTGCAGAAGAGATCGCGTTATACGCAGATAATTTGAGGGCTACCATTGTCATTATTCGGATTATAGTAGTAGTATTACTGATGGTTCTATGCATTGCGTCTGTTATAAACTGTAAAAAAAGCGGACGGAAGATCCTAGAAAATAATCTTTTATCCAATAGTGTAAAATTATTGATTGCTGGAACCGTGATTCAGATTATTGGTGCTGTCGGTGTTGCTTGGATATTTGTTGTTGTCAGTGGAATATTAGCGATTATTTACAATCCCGGAATATGACGAAAAAACACGATATTTCAGGCCCAATGCTCCGATCAATGTTATAGTCGGGGCCCTTATCCTGAGGGAACTTACCGGAATGAGCGACGATGAAATGGTCGATGCATGTGAGTTCGATCTGCGCTTTCAGTATGCGCTACATACAACAAGTTTTGAAACACAGCCTATCAGTGATCGCACCTTCAGTCGTTTCCGTGCGAGATGCGCAGCTTATGAGCCAACTTCAGGAGAGGATCTCATTCATAAATGCATCGTAAAGATGCGTTTTTTGAGAAAGGGATAGACGTAAAAAAGTACAGGGAAATGGGGGGCACCCGATCCGATATCATATAAGTAAATAAACCAACTGTAATGATCGGAGGGAAGATTATGAAAAAAAGAGGAGTGAAAAATGTATTGCTTACGAGTGTACTCCTGCTTGCTACATTGATGTCCGCATGTGCACCCGGTCGGGAAGATGCGAAGGATGTGTCCGAGGAAAGAGAGTACAGAGACCATGATAGCGACCGCAGCAGTGGCGGATCCCGGAGAGCTTCGGATGATGAATCGGATTCCGACAGTGATCGACAGGAATATGCGGAGTGGATTCGGGATGAGCAAAAGCCGGAGCTGATTGAAGTGATCCTGTCGGGAGAGTGTGACGGGAGAATTGCGGATAAAGTCAACATCGCGGATATGTATGGAATAGATATTCTTAGCAGCGGCGTCGTCGGTCTGGTCGGCGCACCGGTCAGCGTGACTTTTTATGATGTGAAGGATCCGAAGCTGTGCTTTGTATATGATCCGAGCGAGCTGCGCGGGATACCGGAGCGGAATCTGATCCTGCTGCACCTTGATGAGGAGACGCAGTTTTATGAAACCATTCAGGGAAGCGAGACGGATACGACAGAGCATGAGCTTACGGCTCCGATTGAGGAGGACGGGATTTACTTACTTGCGGATGCTTATCAGTGGTACGGCTGCTGGGGAGCGGATGTATCAGCGTATGCCTATGATGTAAATGATGCAAAGTATGAATCCGATTGGGAGCGGGAATATGACACCGGCAGTATCATGGAGCTTGCCGATAAGGAATGGGCGCAGAATAATGCCCCGTACTTTTATGTGTCTACGCCGGAAGAATTAGCATCCGTCGTGTACTATGTAAATGCAACGGACTGCGGCGAAGTCAGCATTACACTTGAGGATGATATCGACTTAGGCGGCTATCGCTGGATGCCGATGGGATGGCACAGTTCATTATCCCATCCTTTCTCCGGGATGATCGACGGCGGCGGTCATACCATATACGGACTGACGATCGATCTCGGCTTTGAAGATTGCGGCTTTGTCGGATATGGCCTGGGCGTGGAAATGCATGATATCTCCTTTGTGGACGCGAACGTGCACGGCACGGCGTGTACGGGGATCGCCGGCGGCGAGATCTACGGTTCGGCTACGTGGGAAAACGTATATGCGGAAGGGATCGTCGAGGGTGGATCGGATGATTACGGTGCGATCATAGGAAGGGAAGCAAACATATCATTTGAAAACTGCTCGATGAAGGTAACGGCAAACGGACGAAAGTTTAATTACGAGTCCTATCGTCAAATGACCATCGCTACGACACCTGTGAATGAAGTATTCCTGCTGACACTGAATGATGACATGACGATTACGCGGGATGAGCACGAAGGTTTTCAGAGCTTGTCGTGGCAGGTCGAGCACGATGGGAGACAGGTACTTCAGCGCGGCGCGGAGGATTTCTATACGGGAGAGCCGGAGCTTACGCTGGATACGCAGTATCAGTGGATTGACGGTCAGGAGGGAAAGCATACGATCTATCTCGTGGCATACATCAACGGTACGTATATTCGTGTCAGTAACATCATTGAATATACAAAATAAGGGGTTCTTTGATTATGTTGCCGAGCGATGATTTTTTCGACATGGACTCTTTTAAGAAAATGATGTAAAAACATACCGAAAAATGACAGAAATGACAAAATTGCATCATTGGAGTAAAGAATTAGACAGTTGATAATAAAATAAAAAAGAATGAGTATTGGAATCCTTGGTATAATGCTTTCTGGCTAAAGAAAAACAAAGGAGGAAACCAATACTCATGAACATTATAACACT
>Ga0247610_10007632_pt1 | contig 11065 bp, 11 predicted proteins | sample 174DNAGHGhighgp2_FD_193483 | JGI IMG/M metagenome (GOLD analysis project Ga0247610, IMG submission 193483) | Sheep rumen microbial communities from Palmerston North, Manawatu-Wanganui, New Zealand - 1742 DNA GHGhigh gp2 | ecosystem: Host-associated > Mammals > Digestive system > Stomach > Rumen...
TTTGTAGATGAAAGGCTTATGCCCCTACAGGGCGATTGCCTCCTTCCCAATTTCCCAGGGCGTTGCCCTGGGCTGGAGGCTTATTGCCCCTTCGGGGCGTTATCGGAAAGATGCGGATAATCATTTATGTTAATAGTAAATGATTTGTGGAATGGGTCAGTATTTGTTTGAAGAGGAATCAAAGACTCTTTTGGGACTTGCGATGCTATTGCATAGGGAATTAGGGTGTGGTTTCAAGGAAAAAGTGTATCAGGATGCTTTCGAGGTGTTGTTGAGAGAAAACCACATACCTTATGAGCGAGAGAAACATATATCGTTGATTTACCATGGTGTTGTCCTTCAGCACGATTTCTTCTATGATTTCTTTTGCTATGATAAAATAGGAGTGGAAGTCAAGGCTTACGGTGAGATAACGGGTGTATTTGAGCAGCAAATCATCAACTATCTTCATATAGGCAAACACCAGCTTGGTTTACTTCTCAATTTTGGGGCAACCAGCCTACAATTCAAATTCTACCCCAATCGACCTGACTATAGAAAAAACTCCTGACTACACCGAATTCTATAATTCTCCAATTCTTCGACAAGCGAGATTCTCAAATTCTCTAATTCGTGATAAGAAATAAACATCAAACAAAGATTCTCCAATTCTCTAATTCGTGATAAAAAAAAGAAGAAACGATAATTCAGTGACTTTTTTTGTGGATTCACTTTTAATTCGTAACTTTGCAGTCAAAAATTACAGGGATACATCTTTAAATATATTATTATATGGCAGAAATGAATTTTGGTGGCGTCATCGAGACCGTGGTCACCAGCAAGGAATTCTCTTTGGAGAAAGCACGTGAGGTATTGAAAAACGAGACCATCGCCATCATCGGCTATGGCATCCAGGGACCGGGACAGGCTTGCAACCTGCGCGACAATGGCTTTAATGTCATCGTAGGGCAGCGTCAGGGCAAGACTTATGAGAAGGCCGTCGCCGACGGATGGGTGCCGGGAAAGACACTCTTCTCCATTGAGGAGGCCGCCGAGAAAGGCACCATCGTGTGCATGCTCCTCTCCGACGCAGGACAGATCCAGGTGTGGCCGCGCATCAAACCATTCCTCACCAAGGGAAAGGCACTCTACTACTCACATGGCTTCGCCATCAACTGGAACGACCGCACCGGCGTGGTGCCGCCAGAGGATGTCGATGTCATACTCGTCGCACCCAAAGGTTCGGGCACTTCCCTCCGTACCATGTTCTTGGAGGGACGCGGTCTGAACTGCTCCTATGCCGTCTATCAGGATGCTACGGGAAAGGCTGAGGAGCGCACCATCGCCTTCGGCATCGGCATCGGTGCAGGATACCTCTTCAAGACCACCTTCGAGCGCGAGGCCACTTCCGACCTCACCGGTGAGCGCGGTTCGCTCATGGGTGCCATCGAGGGACTCCTTGAGGCTCAATACGAGGTGCTCCGCGAGCATGGTCACTCACCATCGGAGGCTTTCAACGAGACGGTGGAGGAACTCACACAGAGTCTTGGCCCGCTCTTCGGACAAAAGGGTATGGACTGGATGTATGCCAACTGCTCCACGACGGCGCAGCGTGGCGCTCTCGACTGGGCACCGAGGTTCCGCGAGGCCATCAAGCCGGTTATGGAATGGCTCTACCTCTCCGTGCAGACGGGCAAGGAGGCGCAAATCTCCATCGACGCCAACTCCAAGGAAGACTACCGCGAAGGACTCGAGAAAGAACTGGAGGCCATGCGCAACAAGGAAATGTGGCGTGCTGGCGAGACCGTACGCAAACTCAGACCGGAGAACAACTAAGCATCTTTTGCTTTTTATAAGAATGACGTGGGGGCTTCCGAGAAGCCTCCACGTTTTTTAGATGCGTGGTGATATGCCCGTTGCAAGTCCTTCCCCGAAGTCGTAGGGGCGGGTCCTAAATAAGATTGAAGGTTGAAAATTGAAAATTGAAAATTAGGTGCACACACTCTCCCGAAGTCGTAGGGGCGGGTTCTAAATAAGATTGAAGGTTGAAAATTGAAAATTGAAAATTAGGTGCACACACTCTCCCGAAGCCGTAGGGGCGGGTCCTAAATAAGATTGAAGATTGAAGATTGAAAATTGAAAATTAGGTGCACACACTCTCCCGAAGTCGTAGGGGCGGGTCTTGTGCCCGCCCGAATAATGATCAAATGTTCTGCCGGATTTGCAAGCAAATGTTCTGCCGGACCCGCACGTCGACCTATGGTTGCATCCTGAATAATCTTGGTGTTTTTGCCGCTCCAGAAGACCATTTTTACTTTCTTCATCGTCTCTCCTTATATATATAGGCAGTGCCTCGTGCTTACCTCGCCCATCCTTGACGCATGTCAAAAATCATACGTATTTGGTGAAAAAATGCTCCAAAATCTTTGCTGTGTGCGCAAACAGTCGTACCTTTGCATTGTCAAAAGGATAAAAGATCAGTCAAGGTGTTGGTTGAGGTAGAAAGAAAGTTGGAAAGGATAACATAGAAAAAGCATGGAAATAAAGATATATTGCGCAAAGAAAAAAAGGTATGATAGTTTAAAGGTAAAGATGTAGTCAGGATAACAAAGGTAACCATAAAAAGATTGTTAGAGAGTTTTCAGGAAACGCCTCATGCCGAGAGGCAGCAGCGCAATGTTTAATTTAAAAAAAGAAAGGGTAAAAAGATGAACACAACAATTGTATTGATTTTTGCAACATTGATTGCTTCAGGATTCATATTCGAGAACACCATTGAGAAGAAATAAGACTCGGATATCACATTTGAAATAGAATAGTAACAGATAATTAGAGCGGGCGGAGCCGATGGTCGGTCTCCGCCCGTTTTTCGTTTGCTTAAGCTTTAGCGTTTATTAAGATGAACTAATCGACAAAAATAGTAGAACCTACCTTAAAATACTGCGGCGCAATTTTTTCTTATGTCATTCAACCTTTCTAACAGGGGCTTTTTCTGTCGTGCTACAGACATATTATAGCGAGTTTGCATATTAATGAGCAGTTCTGGATTGATGCCAAGTGCAGCCTCCATCATCAAGGCAAAATCAGTTGTCACCTGACGTTTGCCATTAAGTATCTCATTCAGTTGTGTATAAGGGATAGAGAGCACTTCTGAGAATTTCTTTTGTGAAATGCCTCTTGCTTCCAACTCTTCTTTTAATACATCTCCTGGATGTGTTGTTGTTCTGTTCATATCTTTATTTTTGATAATGGTTTGTTATGTCAATTACGGTGCATATGGTTATAATGGGTTCTGTCCCTTCCTGCCTTACCTTAAATATCAAGCGAAAATGGTAGTCTATGCGAATAGAACAAAAATAATTGTCTAATGCCTCGAAGTTAAGTGAGTTGAAGACAAATAAATCTTCTATACGAGTGGCGGCAATCAGTGTATCTATGCGTTTCTGATATTTGGCGATGACAGACTTTTGGAACCGATATTTTTTGTTTCTGCATTTCCCGTCTTTGTAAAGTTCTTCAAGATAGTCTTTTTCGTATTCTATTACCATATGGCTTTTTTATTTGTGTGCAAATGTAAGCATATTTTTAAAAATTCACAAATTTAGTGAAGATTTTTTGTCGCGTACTTGGTATGGCATTTCGCTTTTGAGACGGGAAAAATCCCGTCTCTACAGTGTGCACAGGCCTCTTGTTGTTGCGACGCTCGGAGACGTCGCCTCCTAGTGCGCACAAACCAAATGTTTCGTGTTGTTTCGTGTTCGTTTCTTGGACAAGTCAAGCGGCAGAGCCGAGCGCGTGTTCGTTTCTTATTTCGGGCGGGCACAAGACCCGCCCCTACGGTCGCACCGCCATTCTTGGCGTGTGGTTTTCAATCCTCAAATCTCAATCCTCAAATCTCAAATCTCAATTTTGCGTCAGTATCAGGTTCACGAGGTTGGTGATGTCGGTGATATTGATTTCATTGTCCTGGTCTACGTCGGCGTTTTCCTTGTAGAACACTGGTGGTATGTTGCCGAGGATGTAGTTGACACTGAGCGAGACGTCGGTGACGTTCACGAAACCGTCGTGGTTGACATCGCCCAAGCGGAACAATTTTTCAATCATGGCAAAATTTTTCCAGACGGGAGCATTTTGATAAGCATTGATACTTCCTTCTGGAACATAAAGCACAGCTGTTTCATAGCAATTGAAAGCGTTGCTGGAGATGTTGATGGGTTTCTCAACAGCCACTCTCAGTTCCTTTATGTTGCTGCATGAGATGAATGCTGCATAGCCTAATGATTTCAATGTGCTGGGCAAATATACGGTTTCTAGTTCCCAGCACGATTCAAAGGCATAGTCGATGATGTTGGTCACGCCCTCTTTCACAACAAGGTTCTTCAGCGACCAGCAATAGGAAAATGCTCCGTAATCGATGGTCTTGACGTTAGATGGTATGACAACCGATGTGAGTCCATCGCAATAAGCAAAGGCCGTGATTCCGATCTTTGTTACGCTTTCAGGGATTGTGATTTCTGTGAGAGAACTACATCCACTGAATGCCGACTCTCCGATGGAAGTGACAGTGGCGGGAATGACGGTAGACTGGCAACCTATCACCAGCTCGTTTTTGGCGGTGGCGATGATGGCGTTGCAGTTGTTGCCTGAGTTGTAAACGGTATTGGCCTCATCTACGGTCAATGTGGTGATGCCTGTGCAATGGTCGAAGGCATCTCCAGACACTTTGGTCAGCGAAGCAGGTAGATGAATTTCTGTGAGCAACTTGCAGTATTGGAATGCCTCCTGTTCGATGGTCTTCACCCCTCTGCCGAAGTCGATGGTGGCAAGACCCCTGCAAGTGGCGAAGGCCCAACTGCCTATGGTGCTTACGCTGTTGGGTATGGTCACGGCTGAAAGAGTGCTGCATCCATAGAATGCTTTTGTCTTTATTTCAGTGATGGTTTCCGGGAGCGTTATTTTTCTCAGGCTGGTGCATTTGTAGAATGCCTGGTTGGCGATGTAGGTGAGCCCTGTGAAGTATTTCAGCTCGTCGAACGTTTCTATATCGGTATTGGCGAACGCTTGGTTGATGGAGGTGACCTTGGTCGCTTCTTCGATGCTCAATTCATTGTCTTTGTCTGTATCCCAGTATTGCAGACATATCGCTTTCACCTTTTGGTCGGAAAATGTAATGTTATCCGCATAGGTGGCCAAATTGAAAAAGAAGAGAGACAGCACGAAGGACAGTCGGATTGGATAGGATGGTTTCATATGGGTGGATATTTAAGGTGAGGCTAACCAATGAATGAATGTTAGCACACCAAGTCTATTAATGAATAAAGTAGGAGATAAACACCAGTGATAAGTGCTCACCTCCTACTTGTTTTTTATGGCTGTTTGCGAAGCCAGGTCAAATCCTTGTCTGGTAGACCGGCTGCGCAAACAACTTGGTCATTAGTCATCCCAAAGACTTTTGGACATTCCTCCAATCTCATTGTCCTCTTCGAATTCCGAGGTGTTGGAAGAGAATGTTCCTGGATCATCAGTTCCGGTTGAGTCAACGATAGCCATGATTGTTTCGACAGCCATGTTGATGATTTCAGTCCTGGGCTTTGAATATGTTTTAAGCATTTTTTATTCTCCTATGAATTATTGGATGATGACTTTTTTGTTGTTGTGAATGTAAATGCCCTTTGTTGGAACATTGACCCTGACCCCTTGGGGAGTATACCAAGCGTCGTCTTCAGCAATGGTGCCATTCGGTTCGATGGTGTGTGAATGGATGCCAGTGGCTTCATCGCCTTCAAAGATGAGTCCAAGGCCGATGTGCTGGGTGCCGCCTTCATCATCCTCGCTATGCAAGCCGTTGATTGTGTACTCGAGAGTATTGGTTTCAGCAGCCTCGTTTTCGTTATTGAAGAGACCTACGGGGATATGGGCATAAGCACGGTTCTCACGCAGGTTGCCTGGCTTGGTGCGCACCCAAAGGGCTGTGCTGCAGTCAGGTCCTCTCAAACCGAAGTTACGGAAGGTGCGGGTGGCGCCGTAGCCACCTTGTCCGCTGGGACCATAGTTGCCCCAAATCCAAGGATCGGTGGGAGCAATCTGAAGCTCATAGCCTTCAGAGCCTATAAGCATGTTCACGTTAGGATTGTCCTCAAGGAGCACCTTGCCAGTGTTAGGATATTTTGTCAAAGTGTTTCCATTTTCAAAATCCTTGGCGGCGATGAAACCACCTGCTTCTGTGAAGTCTTGGGAGTGAAGCACCACACCGGTTCCTTCTGGCACGTATCCGATAGTTTTGCCATTGATGGTGGTGGTGATCTCTTTCAACACGATGTATCCACCGAGGACGAGCCAGTTGCCCTCGCTGTCCTTGAGTTCTGTGCTTTCTTTTGTTACAGCATAGCCTGTGGCGCGATAGGCGTGCATGCCCACGGTCTTACCATTTTCGTCTTCAAGAGTGAGACGCATCGGGCCACTGCCCAGGTTGCGGCTGTAGGTGCGGAGGAAGTGTCCATCGTTGTTAGGAACAACGGGGATGAAGTCGCCAGTGTTGATGAACTCAATCCATCCATTGTCGACGTATCTGCCAAGCTGGTTGGCAGGAACGCCGCTGGCTTCTGCGTTGTAGTTGTCCGGGGCTTTGCCAGATTGGCCATTCCTGCTGTCACTACAGACATTACGCCAGTATTTGAGCAGGTTGCTCTGACGGAGATACACACCAGTCTTGTAATAGCCCTGGAAGAAGTCAAAGTCGTCGATGAATGGTTCGTTGACGTTGTCTCCATGCTCGAAAATCAAACGGGCGCATTTATCCACGTTCTGCACCTGAGTCTGGCTGTTGGTGACGTCATAGTCGAAAGCATTGAATTCGCAAATGCATTTGTCAACTTTGGTTCCTGTGCAATAAGTGATTTTCACCTGTTGGATAGCCTTGGAGTTGTAGAAAGCACCATCGCCAGTGCCGCCCTTGATGACCTTGGGGTGAGAGCAGACGTTCACATTGACAAGCGAAGTGCACTCACCGAAAGCCTTGGAACCAATCAATTCCAGTTCGTGGCAGTTTTGGAGATTGAGGTCAGTGAATCCCTTGCAACGCTGGAATGCCTGGGTCTGGATGTATCTGAGCGTTTCCTCGGGGAAGAAGAATTCAGTAATGGCTTCGCAGTCATTGAAGGTGTGGTAACGAACCCTGTCCAGTTGTGTGGCGGAAAGGTCGCCGTTGGTCAAAGCTTTACAACCATTGAAGCAGTCGCCACCGATTTGCTCAAGGCTTGCGGGGAAGTTGATGGTGGTCAGATTGGTGCAGTTCAGGAAAGCTGCTATATCTAGCGCCCTAATCTTATCTGACAAGGTGACGCTCTCAAGGCAGTTTGATGAAGTTAGTACATCGATTGCAGGTACGAAGGTGAAGTTCTCGTTGTCAGGTAAAATGATGGTCTTGATGCTCGACTTGAAGTTGCCAAGTACGAATTTCTCACCACCTATCATTTTGGTATATGTGCCAGTGGAACCTAATTCATAAATATCTTCTGTTGAAGTATCAGAGTCTACTTTATTGTCCACGTCATCTTCGGGAACAACGATGTATTTCACTCCTCCTCCTTCATGCGCAGGTTTTGGTTCTTCATATACCCAAACATCACTTGGGATGAGGTAGACGATTTGTTCTGTTAAATCGAATCTGTGATTCTCCTCGATATAATGCTTGGTAAACTTAATTTTAAGAGGAACAGGTCCATTAGGCCATTGATTTGGATCATAATAGTAATCATAATAATTGTAAATAGTAGGATCTTCAGAATCCCAACCAGATCCATTTCCTCCTGGGCCTTGACCTTGTTTTATTTGAGAAACAATATTATTGACGTTAACTTGTGGCGCTTCATCCTGATTTAAAATAACATAGGTGTCATCAAAATAAAACCACTTCCCAGTGCTACTTTCTTTTATGAGACCTTCGTATGCATTATTTTGAGATCCTACATATTCACAATTTTTGTCGTAGTCATACAATCCGGTATAATAATAGCCGGTTTGAGCATTTCCTTGCGGAGTACCATTGTATACATTGCCTTCAGAATCAACATATTTACCAGTGTTGTAGGTATATCTTCCATTCTCATCTTCAACGACATCACTAGAGTTAATTAGCTTTCCTTTGTAGTAGAAAAGCCTTCTCTTTTCCACATTCTTAGGGTTTGGGTCTTCGTGCATATCAGGATATTCAACATAGAAAGTGGTGTTGATTTGATCGTATTCCTCACCACTTTCACCGCCAACCTCGGCATAATCCAAATATTTGCAATACAGACCGCTGCAAGCAGACATGTCAACATTCATGGCTGAACCACATCCTTGTAGCACATCATTCATTTCTCCCAACTCTTTGTTGGTGAAAGTGCCTTGGAGAACGAGGTTCTCTACTTGGCCATACCATTCTTGTTGCTTCAAAAGGTTAATTTCTTCCTCTTTCTTGACACCTTCACTGACTTCCAGGGTAAGTGTCGGACTAGTCCATGTTACTTTGATGTGTTCAGACAATTGTTGTGGCTGTTGCGCCCAGGTCGCAAGAGCAATGAACATCATCAGGGTAGATGTAAATAATTTTTTCATAAATGATTAAAATTTGATATTTGATGTTAATTGTTTTACTGTTTTTTGTGTGGGTTTTGCCCTTTCCTTGTCCTTCTTGTTTTATTTACTTGCTTGAAGTGTTTATGGTTTCGTGTTGGAAAGATGTGTATTAGGGATGTCCCATTGCTTGAGAGGGTCGGCATGGTGCCGTGAGAATCTTTCAATGCTGCTGTTAGGCAAGCGAGAGTAGCTTTGTCAAGCCATTTAGACATGTTGAGCCAATTTGACCCAATTTCAAAATCCGTGCAAAGTTAATGCTTTTTTTTAATACTTGCAAGTGTTTTTCTTTTCTTTTGCCCTAAAAACATAGTTAAAAAATATTAACGCCATTTTTGTCAATATCCTTTGTTTTATAGGCAGTTGTATATGGTTGATTGTTAGATGTTTGCCTGTTATGAAGTTAAAAATATTGATTTTCCCTAAAATTCAATTATTTGTCTGAAACGGAAGGACGTAAAGGTCGTTGGGTTTGGTATCGGTCGTTCCTTCGACGAGTAAAGCGGTGGAGCCGAGCGCGACTGTTTCTTATTCGTTGTCAGTTGTTCAAGGTTTCGTGTTCATTGCCAACCGTACCTCGAAGAAATTCGCCAATTCTCTAAAATGATTATCCGCTTGTATCCGAAGGGCGGCCTGAAAGGCCTGCAAGCACATAGCCCAAGGCAACGCCTTGGGTGTCAAGATGTTCATAGTCGCCCTGTAGGGGCATAAGCATTTGTAGATGAAAGGCTTATGCCCCTAAAGGGCGATTGCCTCCTTCCCAATTTCCCAGGGCGTTGCCCTGGGCTGGAGGCTTATTGCCCCTTCGGGGCGTTATCGGAAAGATGCGGATAATCATTTTCTCTAATTCGGGATTACAACAACACCCCTTCATGAAGAAAGTCCTCAATTAGGGTGTCCAATCTGTTGAACCTCTATCATCATATCCCGAGTTAACGAATTGGAGAATTGTCTGAAAACAATCACTTTGGTTATAGGATGTCCAATTTGTTATATCAACTTTTAATCAAAGACCCCACCCCAATCTCTCGAGGGGAGGGGATATGAGATTATTTAATTAAAGTTTTTTGACGCAGCGACTTCCGTCCATTGTAATTCAAACTACGGCGACGCTGGAAGCGTCGCCCCCTAAAGTTACCTTGCAAGAGGGAGTCTCCCGAAGTCCGTAAACTACGGATAAAGGGTCTAAAAACTAAAGTCTACATTTTTTCAATCCATTTGGCAGTTAGCCCTGAGTCTTGAGATGCTGCGGTGCACGAGGTTGCGGACGCTTTGGTAGTTGATGCCCATGATGCGGCAGATGTCGTCGTATTTCCTTTGTTCGATGAAATAGAGGTGGATGATTTGTTGTTGTCTGGGAGATAGTTTCTCGACGCATTTCTCTACTCTGGCGGTGAGTGCCATCTGTTGCTCCATGTGCTCGGCGTGGTATTGTTCGTTTTCCGCGAGCATTCTCATGCTGGTGTCGTTGATTTCGTTGTCGCAGAGGTGGATGTTTTTCCTGAATTCGTCGTTGATACGGTTTCGCAATGAAGCGTAGAGGTAACTCTCTATGTTTCCCACGTTGACGAGTTTTTCGCGTTTGGCAAAGAATTTCACGAAGACGTCGTGAATGCAGTCTTTGATGAGTTCGCGGTCGGAGGTGAAGCGTGAACCGAAGGCGAAGAGGTTGTCGATATGGGTGTCATAGAGGTCGGCGAAGTCGATCATGGGTCTGCTTTCTGGTGCTGTTTTTTAGTAGATGATGCAAAAGTAATATGTTTTTTTGATTTTCTTCCATTTTACTTGAATTATTCATCGTAATTGATTTCTCCAATAGAAAAAACAATTAACTTTTCACACGAATTACCACGAATTGGCCATAAATTTTTTGAAATAAGGTGTCCAATCTGTAACCTGTTCTTTCATAAAGATTCCGTTTCGTTTTCTATGCCAAGAGGTCTTGTCCAACAATCGGTGCGCATATCCCCTCCCCTCTGTAGGGTCAGGTCTTGTGCCTGACCCCTTGTAACCTGTTCTTCTATAAAGATTCCGTTTCCTTTCTATGCCAAGAGGTCTTGTCCAACAACGGTGCGCATATCCCCTCCCCTCGAGGGGAGGGGCTGGGGTGGGGTCTTTGACTCAAAGGTTATTCTTGTGTTTTTCTAATATGACGTTTTCAGCGCTTGGGGGTGGGTACTGTCTTTTGGCGTTGAAGTTACAGACCCCACCCCTGACCCCTTGCGGTCAGGCACAAGACCTGACCCTACAGAGGCGGGGATGTTGCACCCCGAGTGAGCATCTCCTATTTTTGACTAATTGTCTTTTCACACGAATTACCACGAATTGGCCATAAATTTTTGAAATAAGGTGTCCAATCTGTAACCTGTTCTTTCATAAAGATTCCGTTTCGTTTTCTATGCCAAGAGGTCTTGTCCAACAATCGGTGCGCATATCCCCTCCCCTCGAGGGGAGGGGATGGGGTGGGGTC
>Ga0247610_10007633_pt1 | contig 11064 bp, 10 predicted proteins | sample 174DNAGHGhighgp2_FD_193483 | JGI IMG/M metagenome (GOLD analysis project Ga0247610, IMG submission 193483) | Sheep rumen microbial communities from Palmerston North, Manawatu-Wanganui, New Zealand - 1742 DNA GHGhigh gp2 | ecosystem: Host-associated > Mammals > Digestive system > Stomach > Rumen...
TAGATACACCCCTATCACAAACACCCCCATATTTCGCCGTAGATGCCCCTAGGAGCGTTGCAAACGACTTTTTAGTATAAATATACCCATCAAGACCTACAAAGGGGTCTATGAGCCTCTCAGACCCCTTAGCGGCGATTTTGAGATTTTGGGCGGCATTGGCTCTGTTTGCGAGAGAAAAATGCCAAGTCCCAGATACCTCCTCAAAAAAATGCTCATAGCGGCGTTGTAAGCCCCCTAGGAGCGTTGCAAACGACTTTTTAGTATAAATATACCCACCAAGAACTACAAAGGAGTCTACGAGCCTCCCAGACCCCTTAACGGCGATTTACCTATTTTCGCTGTTACCAAAAATGGATACAGTCATACCTTCATGATTCACATTTTCTGAATTGGCAACAATTCCTGCCCTATCTGCGCTCGTAACGGCTTATTATCCGCATTTGAGGGAACAGATTCAGCCATAGGAGCAAAATTATTATAGGCGGGCATCATGGCAAAGGCAATACTGAATTGATAGCCAGTCCGCTGCTTCAAGCATTTCAAGTCAACGGCGATAGGCTCACGCTCCCGTTTCTTGCGAAAAATGTCCTTCGTCAGTTCTCGGAGCCGTTTCTTCCTGCTGTCGCTCCCCTCGCCGTCCTGATAATCCATTCCTGCATATTGCAAGCCGAAAAGGACATCGGAAGAATATTCTATTGCTCCACTCTCCTTGAAACTCTGCATTGAAACAGGCTCTTGGTAATTATCTCGGTTGAAGGAGGACACCGCAAACACAGGAATTTGATAGTCACGGCTGATTTCCTTGAGTTCAAAAGTATTCGTATCGGTATTTTGTTTGTCCGTGGCGTGCGCATCGGCAGGAGCAAGGATTTGTAAATAATCCACGAATACAACAGGCTTTTGTTTCGTAGTCTGTATGTGGCGATTGACAATATCACGAATATGACTTACCTTTAACCGATTTCCTTGATAGCGTCCCTCATAAATGAAAATGTGTCGGGAGTATTTCTCATATTCGCCAATGGCGGCGCTAATAATCGCTTTCTCCTCGTCATTATAGGCAAAATAGCGGCGATTGTTCAAAATTTGTTGTGTATCTCTTGCCAACAGCTTTTCCGTTCCGCCATTATTCGTTTTTCTATCCCCTGCTAGTCGATATGTGTGACGAGAAAGACTTTTTGCGATCAGCTCATACTTGGACATTTCCAACGAGAAAAAAATGACATCCTGCCCTCCTGCGGCTATCTGGTCGGCAAGTTGCAAAGTAAAAGTGGTTTTTCCTAAAGATGATATAGCCCCAATGATATAAAGTCCTTCATGCAAACCGCCGTTAAGATGTTCGTCTAATTCTATAAATCCAGTTTTGGCTTCAAACCCTGTGGGCTGTTGCTCAATAGTCTTAAAATAATTCAGTAAATCTGAAGCGTTATATTCGTTTCCCTTTTGTGCGTTAACAACTTGCTTTGCCTTCGCCTTGAAAAGAGATATGGCTGATTTCAATCCCTCCCTGTCTATCATTAGCCATTGATTGGGGTCTTTAATTTTGTCGGGATATTCTGCCGTAATGTAAGCAATTCGCATAGATTTCAAATCCCGTTCCAGCTCTGCCTGTACCCTCCGTCCAGCCTTGTCGTTATCCAACATGAGGACTAAGACTTTTCCTGCGGTCACTCCGTTAAGTGAATCAATAAGCAGTTGTCTGTTAGCAACGCTACACAAAGCACAAGCGTTCCCACCGACTTCGACAATACTCATAGCGTCTATTTCGCCCTCGGTGACAAATACGAGATTTTCTTTCAATGCCTTGGTGTTAAATAGGCTTGTCCGTCCCGTATTCTGCTTGATATATTTTTGCTGTGTAGTCGACAGATCACTTCTGGTATCTCGTGCAAGATAGTTATATCGATTACGAGGAATGATACAGCGGGGGCTTGCAGGTATTCTTTCGGGATTACCGCCTTTTTGCAATATCGTTTGAATGGCTTGAGGACTTCGCCAATTTGGAGAAAACCCTATATGGAAATAGCGTTGTATATCTGCCGATATTCCACGGTCAAGCAGATACTTAAAATCGTTTTGTTGTTCTGCCTCAAAAAGAAAGGTGCTGTAGTCCGTTGGCTCATTTTTCTGCTGTCGTTGTGGTAGACGAGCTTGCTGTTGCGTCGTTGTTCCATTGTCGTACATTTTTCGAGCCACGGTTATGGCTTCGGCGTTCGTTATCCCCTTTTCTTTAGCTATGATGTCGAACAAATCGCCATAAAAGCCGCAAGAATAGCATTTGACCTTGTATTCGTTCGAGTAATAGTGAAAACAGCCGGTCTTTGCCCCGTTGCCACATATAGGACAAATGGTGTTGCTCCGAGCCGCTTTTTCCACATCCACACCTTGACTTTGTAAATAATGCGGCAAATTTGCCTTCAAAAAGTGAATATCCTGCAATGAGTTTACCTCCTTCTTTTAAGGTTAAGGAATACTTACCTGACATTATTTTGGTTTTCTTACGTAGCTAAACCGTATAGGCTAGGACCCGCATCCAAAAATGCGGGCCGCCTATACGGTTTACCTACGTTAACCTACGGTAAACCTACACTTTTTTTTGCCGATCGCTGGAAGCCGCATAAATACTGGGCTGACGGGCATTTTTTGATGTCGCCTGTGTCAGTATTTTTTACGGTAAGTGTCAGTATTTTTTACGGTAAGTGTCAGTATTTTTTACGGTAAGTGTCAGTATTTTTTACGGTAAGTGTCAGTATTTTTTACGGTTAAAAGTAAGTTTTTTTTACCTGTGTCAGTATTTTTTACGGTAAGTGTCAGTATTTTTTACGGTTAAAAGTAAGTTTTTTTTACCTGTGTCAGTATTTTTTACGGTTATCTATCACACGCTGATTTCCACTCCTAATATTTTGTTTTTGTCTCCACGATATTCTTTGAATTCTTTGATATAGCCTATTTTTTGCCAATCCATCAATAAAGCAACAACAATATCTCTTTTCATACGTAATTTTTCTCTGTTGCCACTAATATTACAATAGCTAAACATGGTAGAAAATAAAATTTTTTTACTATCCATGTTGTTTTTTGTGTTTTTCATAGCTTCAATGCGACGTAATAAGTAGTGCTTTAGAACAACCACATCATCTGCATTGTTCACATTAGTAGCAGATAAAATTGATTTGTCTATTGTGATAATTTGCCCTATATCTTTGGCATATTGATATAATGTGGGAGTTTGTAAAAGTTTCCATCCTGTAGAAGATTCTCCATTAGGAAAATTAACGGTTAATCCTTCACAATAGATTATATTTTGTTTTAGTGTGGTATTGGTAGTTTCAAGTCCTTTTGATTTTGCTTGGTCTGTATAATCAATAAAAACTAAGGACATCATTAATCGTAATACACTTTCATCAACTTTTTCTAATGTTTTTTTTATTCGAGTGGTCTTACCAGTCATTGCTTCATAAATTTGACTTGTGGTCATAATATTGTTGCCGGCGGCATAAATGCTACAAATTGCATCATGTACGGCTCTATCATACGCCGTTATATATTTTGGTATTTTTACATTTTCCATATCTAACGGGACAAAACTCAGTTGCGTTTTTACAGTTATTTCAGGCTCTTTTTCGTTATTTACTATTAAAGCGGTTAATTGAGTTAAATTTCTGCTCATGTCAAAAAGAAAATTGGATAGTTTAGTATTGGGCATTAGCAGAGATTGTGGCTTATTATAATTTCCTATCGGCGCAATATTTCTTTTTGTGGTCATTGCTTGTTTTTCCGTCTTTGCTACAAAATCTTGTAGTTCTTTAAGCATTCCTTGTGCCGTTTTCCCAGTAAAATAATCTGGATGTTTTTCTGCGAACGCTACTGTTAATTTTGCGTAATCTTTGAAGTTGATAATGTTTTTATTGTCATTGTTTTCTTCGACAATATATTTGTAAATTTTATGAGCAACGACTTGAACAGGAATACCAATTTGAAAAGAAGTAGCTTTGGTTGTATATTCTGCAAATGCTCTATCATCCAACTCCGACATGATGTAAATTTTTGTTTTTTCTAAAGTTTTAATCATATCATCGGGAGTAGCTATTGGAGTGGCGTTCATGTTTTACTCCTTTCTAGGGTTACTTTTGCTTCCTCATTTGGGATAAATTTATATATGCCTGAAGCAAAACTCCTTAGCTGTGATAATTTTTATATTTCCATATTTGTATAGAGATAATAGATCTTCATCATCGTTAACAATATATTTTGCTTTGACATAATCAGCACAAGCAGTAAATTTGTCATCATCAGGGTTACGGCAAATAGGTGCAATATTAACATTTTCGACTAATTGCAACTTGGAAGTGAATAAGGAAAATCTTGTTGTGTTGAAATGCCCCTGTTTACGAATAATCATTTCATGAACAGTTGCCTCGTATTCGTCAATTATTTCTTTTGTTGCATAACCCGTTACTTTGCCATTCTTGACCGCTTCAATAATTTCTTGTTGATAGCCGCCAAAGAATACCCCTGATATGACAACGCTAGTGTTAATGACGATTTTCATTGTGCTTCCTCTCTCTTACTGACTTGATTACATCGTCAACATCGCTTTCCTCGTATCCCACCGATGCCGCCCAATCTTGTGCCTCTGAGAGCCACTCAGCAAAATCATCAACGGTGGGAATTTTTACGGGTTTCAACATAATAACATCATTGGACAAGTAAACCGCTAATTTGTCTCCAGTTTTTAAGGACAGTTTTTTTCTCATATCCATTGGTAAAACTACTTGCCCTTTAGATGACATCGTAATTAACTCAATACTCATAATATTTCCCCCTCTGTAAGTAACACTTACACATTATATAATATGGATAATGAAATTGCAATAGGTGACACGAAAATTTTTTATTTTTTTCGGCGAAAATGTACCCAAAATGGTTGTGTCATGGCATAAAAGCAGGATTTTAGCCGTTTCTGTAGAACTCATAACCTATGAATAAACCGTGAAAGAGGGAAGGTTATAACGTGAAAGAATCGGAGCAGAAAGCGGCGGCGGCGCAATTTGCCGCTAAATGGGCGGGGCGTGGCTACGAGAAGGGCGAAACGCAAACTTTTTGGCTTGAGTTGTTGCAACAAGTCTATGGAGTGGCAAATCCCTCCGGCTTTATCGTGTTTGAGGAGCAAGTGGACTTGTCGCACAAGTCTTTCATCGACGCCACAATCCCAGAAACTCATGTGATGATTGAGCAAAAATCTATCGGCAAAGACCTCTCTAAGCCCATCAAACAGTCTGACGGCACAATGTTGACCCCGTACCAACAGGCAAAACGCTACGCCGCTGAACTCTCTTATTCCAAGCGTCCTCGATGGATTGTGGCGTGTAATTTTGCCGAATTTCGGGTTTACGATATGGAAAATCCGCAAGCCGAGCCGGAAATTATCCAGCTTGCCGACTTGGAGCGTGATTATTACCGTTTGGCGTTCCTCGTCAAGGCAACCGACCGCAATATCAAGCGGGAAATGGAAATTTCTTTGCAAGCTGGAGAGATTGTCGGAAAAATTTACGATAATTTGCGGCGGCAATATATAGACCCGGACAGCGATGAAAGCCAAAAAAGCCTCAACAAGTTGTGTGTGCGGCTTGTGTTTTGTTTGTATGCCGAGAGCGCAGGGATTTTTGGACGGCGCAATATGTTTCGGGAGTATTTGCAGACCTTCCGGGAGAAAAATTTGCGTCACGCTCTGATAAATCTTTTCAAGTGGCTCAACACGCCGGACGATAAACGTGACCCTTACGAGGAGGAAGAACTGGCGGAGTTTCCCTACGTCAACGGCGGTTTGTTTGACGATGAAACTATCGAGATTCCCAAGCTAACGCCCGAATTTGTGGACTTGCTTATACACAAAGCAAGTGAGGAGTTCGACTGGAGCGGAATATCGCCCACGATTTTCGGAGCGGTGTTTGAAAGCACGATGAATCCCACTACCCGCCGTGCCGGAGGTATGCACTATACGAGCCTTGCCAATATTCACAAGGTTATCGACCCGCTTTTCTTGGACGATCTCAAGGCGGAACTTACCAACATCAAAGAAATTAAATCCACCAAAACAAGACATGAGCGGCTCAGAGCTTTTCAAGACAAATTGGCGGGGTTGCGATTTTTCGACCCGGCTTGCGGGAGCGGCAATTTTTTGACGCAGAGTTATATTTCCCTGCGGCGGCTTGAAAACAAGGTTCTTGCCGAGCTGTTCGGCGGGCAAATGAAAATGGGGGACTTGGATAACCCCATAAAGGTGTCAATCAGCCAATTTTACGGCATCGAGATTAACGATTTTGCCGTGACGGTGGCGAAAACTGCACTCTGGATCAGCGAAGCCCAAGCCATGCAGGACACGGAAAATATCGTTCACATGAGCCTTGATTTTTTGCCCCTCAAGAGTTATGCCAACATTGTCGAAAGCAACGCCTTGCGGCTTGATTGGCGCGATGTGATACCGCCGGACAAGTGCGACTACATTATGGGAAATCCTCCCTTTGTAGGTTATTCATTGCAATCCAAGGCGCAGAAAGCCGATATTTTGGCGACTTACCTTGACGAGAAGGGAAAACCGTACAAAAAGGCGGGAAAAATTTCAGCGGCGGCGAACGGCAACGGCTGGAAATCGCCCGCGCCTTGGCCACCAATCCGTCCCTGCTGATCTTGGACGAGGCCACTTGCGCACTTGATACCGTCACCGAGAAAAAAGTCTTGACCAACATTCGCCGCCGGGGCTGTGCGTGTCTAATCGTGGCGCACCGGCTCTCCACCGTCAAGAGTTGCGATAAAATAGTCGTGCTGGAGCGCGGCCATATTGTCGAGTGCGGCACCCACAACGAGCTAATCGAGCATCACGGAGCGTATTGGCAGCTGGTGAAAACAGAATAGCGCACAAAAAACCCCGCGCCATAAGGCACAGGGTTTTTTGTGTGTTAGGGTGATGTTTTTAGGGGTATTTGCAGTATTTTTAGATTTTTTTGCCGTCGATAATCTGCCAAGCCTGGTCGATACTGATTCTTTGGCCTTTGTAGGAGTAGATGTTCTTTTCGGTATACTTGCCTCGGTAGGTCATATCTATGCCGTAACCGGCGAACATGGTCTTGAGCTGACCCACTACGCTGTCCCAGTTATCCATGCAATAGACCATGACGCTACCGTCTTCCGGATTCATTTTCTCAAAACCGGGTAATTTGCGATCATAGGCGTTTTTAAGATCCATGCAATAGCTTTCATCCCAAGAACCGCCCACTACTCCGTCCATTTGCTCACTGGTCAGTTTGTTATCGCTTTTAATGCTCATTTTTCTCTTCCCCTTTGCAATCTATAACTGAAAATGTCATTTGCTTGCTGGCTTGTTTGTTTTTTATGCCCTTTATACGACGCAAACAGCAAAGCGTCACAAATTTGGGGTAAAATTTTTTATTCTTTGTGTGCGGGTGAAAGCACAATGCACCACTATTATTTTCCTGTTATATATTCTGCGTTCTATCAAAAAGCACACCTTATGGCTTGCTTTTTCAGTTGTTTGGATTAAGGCGGTGACGCATAAAAAATTTTCATTCTTTTTGCGTCAAAATTATTGTGGTCATTTTGGCATTATCTGCACAACTCACGGCGCATTTGTTTCATACGAAGTTCATCACGTTCAATATCAGACAACATATCCCAATCTTTTTCCATTTCAAAAAAAGAACCTTGAGAATAAGCAATTAAAGGCACACTATAATCGGTGGTGTTGGGTGGCTGTTCCCATGCTTGAGTTTTCTTTTGCGGTGCGTAAGCATAAACATACCCACCTTTAGCCGCAGAATAGAGCCTAGTTGACGGTTCATGCCCTTGTTTTTGTCTTATTTGCTCGTGACAGGATTCAACAACCTCCTTGATTCTTTCTATACCAATCTCTTTTGTTTCAATACCCGATTCCTTAGCCATATTTTTGGCGTTTTGGGCTATTGCCATATACAATTCACGCCCACGAAGTTTTCCCATTTTGTAATTTCTTCCTGTTAGAATCTTATGGGTACAGTGAGCAATTATGCGGTTTAATTCGTCCTGCTGTTGCTGATACCTCGGTTTTATTTCTTTCTCGGCTACATCAATGACAAAATCTAACGCATCCAAAGGAATATGGTTTAATTTATCCAGTCTTTCCGTGTTATATCGCGCGGCTTTCATCTGCGCCCGCATTATCGTCAATTTTGCTTTATTCTCTATCTCTTGATGTGCCAATTCTAAAGCATTATCACGCTCTTTCTTAATTTTTTCGATTTTTTCATCGGCTTGACGCTGAATTTCATCGATGGCAACTTGAGATGTATAACCTAATCGTGCTAATTCGGTTAATTTATTAAAATCCGCTTCCGATACCTCATAATGAGCCTCTTTAACTGTTGCCCCTAAAATTTTTGTTGATTCACACCATTTAGCACGATTTTCTAATTCAGAAATAGTGGAATTAGCCTTATTTAATTTATTCATTGATTCTATAAAAAATTTATCTAATTTTTTTACAGAATCCTCTGCCATAGATGTATAATTCTGAGCAGCTTCTTTTGCGTTTTTAACATAAAACTCCATTTCATTTTTTGTATTTGTGATTACTTCTTGCCGTAGTTTCTCCACATTGGATTGTAAATCGTCATATTCTTGTTGGCTTTTCCTAATCTTGTCCTGTACTTCATTCTGTTCTTGTATTAGTTTATCAAGACTTTGACGAAGTTCGCGTTCCCTCATTTTTTCGTATTCGGCTTGTTCTAAATGTGGACGTTTTTCCCTAACCGTATCTAATTCTAAACCTAAGTTTTTCATTTTTTCGGTAATGATTTCTTCCCACCATTGACGCACCATAGAATCAAAGGCAATTTTACGATTATTGTATCTGCCCATTTTCTTATTGGGGTTTGGTAATTCAATTCCTGACTGTTCCAGTGCCTTCTCTTGTCCAAAATCAAAATATTCTCTGCCTTGCTCGTCTGTTTTTTTAACGTGCCAAACTTTACGTTCATGACAATGAATATTGTGGACTATATTATTCTCATCAGTTACAGCGCCCTTTTCGTCCTCGTGGAAGGCAAAATTCAGAATGGTAAAAGGATTGCCGTGACTGTTTGACCATTCGACCTGTTTTTGGAATAATTCGTGGTAACACTCTAACATCACGGATTTAGGAACGGTGTTAAAATGATTGCCAATTTGGTATATGCTTTCTTCTGGGCAAGTGCGTTTGCTTTCATATTTTGCTTTAGCGGTGCATTTCTCGGCAAATTTATATTGCCGATTTTTTATGTACTTTTCTTTTTGCAGTTCTATAGCGTGAGAAAAATATTCATCATAAAATTTGCGCTCCTGTGTTTCAAAATCTGTTGTAGTATCTCCATACACAGAGTAAGTCAAATTATTTTGACTTTTGTCGGGGTCGATGTGATCAGGTACTTCTTGAACTTTTTCTAAAAATTTTCGGTCGTTGTGGCTCGGACTGCCTCTGCGTCCGTTATGATAGCTTGCTTTTATTTTCATCTTCCGGCATACCTCCTGACAGGCGTCGCAGACCAACCGATAATTTGATAAAATTATCGGCACAGAGTATTTTAGCTTGCTAAAATACATATTGTGTTATTCACAAGCTACTGACACCATATTACCATGTAATTTATTGGTTGTCAATAGCTTGTGAATAGTGGTCTGCGACGCCTGCTAGACAAGTACTAGACAACCAAAAGCCCCTATGATGTCTACCATAGGGGCTTTTGGTTGTCTAGCACATTGAATTTTTCTAAAAAACCGTAAAAAAGAAGATTTTACTATTATTCACTATTCCTTTGATACAAAATCCCCAATATATCGACAACAGTTACAGCAGGAACAGTTGATGTTGTGAAATCCTTTATATTTTCAGTGACGATATAATTTGCATTTACAGCCAAAGCACATCGCTCCTGTAAACAATCCTCAAAATCGGAGAAATTATTGTTTTGCAGTGCGTCTACCACTTCTTCATGAGGAACGCTTACCACCGTCAGAAATTTTATTATCCGTAACAACAGTTCTCGGCGATACTCCTTATACGGCTTACGCAAAATATACCATATCGACGGCAACGTATGAAATGCAATATATGCTTTAACTTTATCTCCCTTGCAAACCTCCATGAGGCAACTCGCAAATTTGTAATTAGGTTCACGTTTACACAAATAGTCCATCAAAACATTAGAATCAAGTAAAAGAACCGTATTTTTCATTTATAGCCTCCCAGCGTTCTTGCTCATAATCAAAATTTTCATCTACAACAATGGGATGATCATTCAAAAATTTTTCCATGTTATTAAAAGCCATAACCTTTTCTTGGTCTAACTTTTGATGAGCTACAAATGCCTCCCACTCTTCCTGAGTAAAAGGCAAATCAGGGTGCATTGTTTTAGGTTTCGGAGTAATATTTTTTACAAAATCCTTGATATTTTGCACAAACATTGACAAATATTGCTCCGGCAAACTGTTTACTATGGCGATTGCTTCTTGACGTAATGCCGACAATTCAACCCCTCCTGACTTAATTCACGCCCGGAAATGCGTCCACATACTTGATTTTTATATCCGGGAAACTGTCCACAAACTGTACCGTAAAATCTTCACCATACTCGACAAACTGCCACTCGCCCACATCATCGGGGAACGAATTGACGATTTTCACCTTCAAATCCGGGAACGAATCCACAATTTTGACCTTGATGTCGGCAAAATTGGACACTACTTTGACCCTGCCGCAAAGCCGTATGCCCTTGTAATATCCGTCGCTACTGACCGCCGAAGCCGCCAATACCGGCGTACACAGGGCTACCGTAAAGAAAAAAGCCATAACCGCAACCACAAATTTTCGCATTTTTTCACCCCATTACACAGCATATTAGATATACCCCTATCACAAACACCCCCATATTTCGCCGTAGATGCCCCTAGGAGCGTTGCAAACGACTTTTTAGTATAAATATACCCATCAAGACCTACAAAGGGGTCTATGAGCCTCTCAGACCCCTTAGC
>Ga0247610_10007634_pt1 | contig 11064 bp, 9 predicted proteins | sample 174DNAGHGhighgp2_FD_193483 | JGI IMG/M metagenome (GOLD analysis project Ga0247610, IMG submission 193483) | Sheep rumen microbial communities from Palmerston North, Manawatu-Wanganui, New Zealand - 1742 DNA GHGhigh gp2 | ecosystem: Host-associated > Mammals > Digestive system > Stomach > Rumen ...
CTGTCGTCTTCGAGCACCTTGGAGACTGGACTCAACACGCCAACCCGCTCGTGAGCTACTTCTCTGGCACGGCCACCGCCACCACCACCTTCCGCATAGACAAGAAAGACGAGCACGCCGACTATACGCTCCACCTGCCACTACTCAACACCACGGCCGAGGTCATCGTCAACGGCATGTCGGCCGGCATTGTATGGTGCTCACCCTACACTGTCAACGTGAGCAGGCTCCTGCGCCAGGGCGACAACACCCTTGAGCTGCGCCTGTGCAACAGCCTGTGGAACCGCCTCGTGGGCGACGCGCAGCCCGACTGCCACCATCCCGTGTACTGGCAAACCCACCCCATAGCCAAGCCTACCGACAAACCCGTACCCTCTGGCTTGGCCGGTCCCCCCAGCCTAACAAAAAAGGAGCTTCGATGAAGCTCCTTTTACTATACAAGAAATCATGCGGCACACACCAACAATGGCAGGATGGCAACAGCCAGAACCACGGCTGAAGGCTACCAGCCGAAGGCCCTCTCGTCGGCCAGCCACTTGCCTTGGGCACGCAGCACCTGCTCTATGACATCGCGACCGCAGCCGTGGCCACCCCTAAAGTGGCTGACATAGATGCTGGCCTGCTTCACCTCGGGACAGGCATCGCTGGGGCAGACGGGACAGCCTACCCTGGCAAGCACCTGCAGGTCGGGTATGTCGTCGCCCATGTACATCACCTCGCCGTCGCTCAAGCCGTAACGCTGGCAGAGCCGTTCGTAGTCGGTGAGCTTCACGGCGCAGCCCATGAGCACGTCGGTCACGCCGAGGCGCTCGTAGCGCAGGCGCACGCTCTCGGTGGTGCCACCGGTGAGGATGACGATGCGCAGTCCGAGCTTCACGGCCAGCTGTATGGCATAGCCGTCCTTGATGTTGACCGTGCGCAGTGGTTCGCCGGTGGCGTTCAGGCAGATGGTCTCTGCGCTGAGCACGCCATCGACGTCGAAGATGATGGTAGTGATGCGGGTGAGGTCGTAGTTTATCACGTCGTCAACAGATTTTTCAGTGTACAATACATTTTGCATGTCGGGCTATAAGCGCGACGCAAGAGGCGAAATGGCAGGACTAAGCAAGAGGGGCAAAGGTCAATACTTACCCACGTGTACGTTTTCCCACTTCAGGCGCTCCTCGTTCTGCGGTTTGCGCTCGTCGGCCTTGTGGCCGAAGCCCACGACGCAGAGCACCGAGAGGTTGTCGGGTATGTTGAGGATGCCTCTTATGACCGTGTCGGCCGACGTGCCGTCGGAGAGGCCGCGAGCGCGCATCTGCGCCCAGCATGAGCCTAAGCCCAGCTCCTCGGCCTGGTACTGCATGGAGATGGCGGCAATGGAGCCGTCCTCCACCCAGCAGTCGTTCTGTTGAGGGTCGCCTAAGACGACAACGGCCAGCGGTGCCGATGCAAGGAACTGTGCGCCCATGTCCTTGGCATCGGCCAGCTTCTGTATGTCGGTCTTGTCGTCGACCACAACGAACTGCCAGGCACGCTGGCCCTTCGACGTGGGTGCCATGAGGGCAGCGCGCAGGATGAGGCGCACCTGGTCGGCATCGATTTCCTGCTCAGTGAACTTGCGGTGGCTGCGGCGCAACTGCGCCAGGTCTTTGAATGATGTCATGGGATGGATGGGATTTGGGGTTGTGATGGGATTGAAGGTTATGGTGGATATTATAAATAAGGTGGGAGTGATGGCTCACTCCCACCTTGACTGTCAGCACAGGAGCTGCTGTCCTGTATCATTCTCTACGCCATTAGCAGAGCTTTCGCGAGCCGTCTCCGATGACCACGTCGTAGACCTTGGGCTCGTGGCCATATTTCTCGCAGAACTTCTTCTTCGCGTCGGAAATGAACTGGCGGTAAAGGTCGTTGCGCACAAGGTTGATGGTGCATCCTCCGAAGCCACCGCCCATAATGCGCGAGCCGGTGACGCCGTTGGCCTTGGCCAGGTCGTTGAGGAAGTCAAGCTCCTCGCACGACACCTCGTAGTCCTTGGAGAGGCCTTCGTGGGTCTGGTACATCAGCTCGCCCACGCGCTCGTAGTCGCCCTCGTTGAGAGCATCGCACACGGCGAGCACACGGTCTTTCTCGCCCAAGACGAACTTGGCGCGCTTGTAGTCCTCCTCGCCCACTTCGGCACGCACCTCGTCGAGCTGCTCCCACGTGCAGTCGCGCAGAGTCTCGAACTTGCCTTCGGGATGCTTGGCCTGAATGTGCTTCACCACGTTCTCGCAGGAGTTGCGGCGGTCGTTGTAGGGCGAGCCGGCCAGCTGGTGCTTCACCACGCTGTCGAGCAGCACCAGTCGGTAGCCGTCGGGCTTGAATGGGAAGTACTCAAACTCGCGCGAGCGGCAGTCGAGGCGCATGAGGCAGCCAGCCTTGCCGAAGACAGAGGCAAACTGGTCCATAATGCCACAGTTGACACCGCAGTAGTTGTGCTCGGTAGCCTGTCCGGCAAGCACCATGTCCCACTGCGACACCTTATTGTCGCCGAAGATGTCGTTAAGGCCGCAGGCGAAGCAGCTCTCCATGGCGGCACTGGAAGACATGCCCGCACCGAGGGGCACGTCGCCGGCAAAGGCTATGTTGAAGCCCTTGACAGGCACGCCCAGCTTCTGAAACTCCTTGGCAATGCCATAGATGTAGCGCGCCCATGAAGCCTTGGGGCCTGCGGGGTCGCTGAGCTTGAAGTCGACGCGGTCCTTGAGGTCGATGGCGTAGGCCATGACCGTGTCTTCGGTGCCATTGGCACGCATCTCGGCCATGATGCCCTTGTCCACGGCACCAGGGAAGACGAAGCCACCGTTGTAGTCGGTGTGCTCGCCAATGAGGTTAATACGGCCCGGAGAGGCATATACGTTGCCGGTCTTTCCATCAAAGTGCTTGATGAAGCGGCTTCTTACAAAATCGATTTCCATCATAATTGGTAAGTTTTGAATAGTTATTTAGTAGGATTACTGATTAAACCTGTCTTCGAGGCCTATGCGGCTACCCCAGTTGCAGAACCAGAATATGTAGGCGTAGTAGACAAACATGATGCACAGGGCAATGACAACCCCTGTGACATCGACCACGGCTCCCATGATAGGCATGAGTATGGCAGCGCCAATAACACCCGTGTTGATGATACCCGAGGCGGCCTTGGTGTGGCGTCCGAGGTGCATGAGACCGAGGTTGAAGATGAGCGGCCACATCACCGAGTGGAACAGTCCTGCGGCAAGCATGAGCCAGATGCCGAACATGCTCTCAGCGAAGACCAGCGACAGGGCTATGCAGGCAGCGCCCAGGCAGAGGCAGCTGGAGAGCAGCACACGGGGCTCGAACTTGGTGAGTATGCCTGCGCCCACGAATCGGCCCACCATCATGCCACCCCAGTAGAAGGCGAGGTAGCCAGTGACGACGTCGCTGTCGTGGATGCCCAGCAGCTGGAAGCGGTAGGGCAGCATAGAGGGCACGCCAATCTCCACACCCATGTACATGAAGATGGCCAGCGCGCCAAGCCACACATGAGGATAGGCAAACACGCTCGACTTCTCGGCGGGGTGCTGGTTGAGCTGCTTGCTCTGCTCGCCCTCGTCAATCTTGGGCAGCTTGAGGAACACCAGCGTCAGGCAGATGAGCAGTGTGAAGATGCCAAGCCCCATGAAGGGTCCAGGCACCAGGTCGGGAGCGGGCGACTTGCCAGCGAGGATGACCGTGGTGATGAAGATGGGAGCCACGGTGGTGGCCACCGAGTTGAGCGCCTGCGAGAGCGTCATGCGGAAGGCGCCGCGCTCTGGCGTGCCGAGCACCATGACGTAGGGGTTGGCCACGTTCTGGAGCATCACCACACCCATGGCCACGAGGCACATCGACCCCAGGAACACGGTATAGACGTTGGCCTGGGCAGTGATGGCGGCCGAGATGCCAAGCGAGTTGACCACGAAGCCCACGCCAGCCACGGCCAGTCCGAGGATGAGCGTGCCCTTGTAGCCTATCTTGCTCATAAGCAGCGAGAAGGGGATGGCCAGCAGGTAGGCGCCGTAGAAGGCGGTGTTGACGTACTGTCCCTGCTGGGCGGTAAGGTTGAAGGCCTTCGAGCAGAAGGTTATCATAGAGTTGTTCATGGTGGTGATGAATCCGATGAGGAAGCACACGATGAACACCACAATGAGCGCGAACGTGTAGTTCGGTGTTTGTCTTTGTGTCATAATATATAAATAAGTAGTTAATGAAATGTCGGAGATAGGTATGGTTGCCGCCCGCAAGCCTCTGGCAGCTTGTGCAGGCGGCAACCTTGGTAGTGGCTACTCTTCCACGCCGAAGCGGAAGATGGTCTTCTGCTTGTATTGCTGGCTGGGACGCAGCACCACACTGGGGAAATAGCTCCTATTGGGCGAGTCGGGGAAGTGCTGGCACTCGAAGCAGATGGCCGAGCGGCGGGGGAAGGTTGCCCCGTGCTGTCCGCTATACCCGTCGGCCCAGTTGTCGGAGTACACCTGCATGCCTGGCTCGGTGGTGTAGACCTCGAGCGTGCGCTTGCTCACCGGCTCGGTGAGCTTGGCGGCGAAGCTCAGCTCACCCTCCTCGCGCTTGTTGAGCACAAAGCAGTGGTCGTAGCCAGCTCCGTTCCTGATCTGCTCGTCGTCGGCATCAATGTCCTGGCCCACGGGCTTGGCCGTGCGGAAGTCGAAGGGTGTGCCGGCCACCTTCAGTATCTCGCCGGTGGGGATGCTGGTCTCGTCGATGGGGATGTAGAAGTCGGCATTGATCTGGCAGAGCTGGTCGTTGATGACCGGCGTAGGATTGGCAATGCCCTGGAGCGAGAAGAAAGCATGGTGGGTGAGATTGACAATGGTCTTCTTGTTGGTGGTGGCCATGTATTCGAGCACCAGCTCGTTGAGGTCGGTGAAGGTAAACTCCACGGTAACCTTACACTCGCCGGTGAATCCCTCCTCGCCGTATGCCGACGTGTAGTTCAGAGCCAGCGAGCGCGGTCCCATCTGCTTGGCATCCCACACACGGGCGTGAAAGCCGGTGGGGCCGCCGTGCAGGGCATTGGGGCCATTGTTGATGGCCAGCTGATAGTCCTTGCCGTTGAGTGTGAACTGTCCTTTCCTGATACGGTTGCCATAGCGGCCGATGAGCGTGGAGAGGAAAGGCTCTGGAGAGTTGATTACGTCCTGTATGTTGTCGTGGCCCTGGACAACGTTGGCCACGTTTCCATCCTTGTCGGGCACCATGACGGCGCAAATGGCTCCGCCATAGTTGGTGATTGCCACCTCGTAGCCCTTGCGGTTGCGGAGGATGTACAGGTCGGTTTTCTTACCGTTGATAGTGGTCTGGAAATTTTCTCTTTTCAGACCACAGAGATTCGCATTTTCTGTTGTGTTCGCCATAACTGATTGTTTTGAGTTTATAGTTGCTGTGCAAAATAACAAAAAATAAACCAAACAAACGAATTAATGGCTGTAAAAAACGTTTAGAGGGTGTTAAAAACAACTAAACGCAGGATTTCAGGAAGTCGGCCACGACGTAGGAGCTGCCTCCCACGAAGATAAAGTCGGAGGCTCCAGCAGCCTCTGTAGCAGCCTTATAGGCTTCGGCCACAGTGGGATAGGCGTTGCCGCCGAGTCCGAGCTGCGCTCCAAACACCTGCACCGACATTTCGGGCATGGCGCGCTTGGTGCTGCCCTTGGTGAAGTAGTAGGTAGCCTGCTTGGGCAGCTGCGACATGACGCTGTACACGTCCTTGTCCTCGAGTATGCCGAAGACGATGTGCATACGGTCGCACTTCACCATGGCCAGCTGCTGGCTGAGCTGCCGCCAGGCTCCCTCGTTGTGGCCTATGTCGCACACCACGGTGGGATTGCTGGCCACGGTCTGCCAGCGCCCCTGCAGGCCGGTGAGTTCCTTGACGTAGAGCAGGGCCTGGTTCATCTCGCCCTGCACGGCTTGGCGCGTGGCCTCGCGGCTACACTGGCAGAGATACCCCTGACGGGTGAGCACCAGGAGCACGGGCAAGATGGTGTTGACGTTTTTCTGCTGGTAGAGGCCTCCCAGCCCGCACTTGAACGGCGGTATGTGCTGGCAGGTAAACATGACTCCGCCGTCGGCCAAAGGCTCGGCACTCGTCACTTCCTGATGCTCCTCGGCAAAGATTACCGTGGCACCAGCCTCCTGGGCCACGGCCTCGAACACCATGCGCGTCTCGGGTGTGGTCTCGCCCACGATAGTGGTAACGCCCTGCTTCATAATGCCAGCCTTCTCCATGGCTATCTGCTCGAGAGAGGCGCCCAGGAGCTGGGTGTGGTCGAGACTGACGTTGGTGATGACACTCACTATGGGGGTGATGATGTTGGTGCTGTCGAGCCTTCCGCCCAGCCCCACCTCTATCACGGCGATGTCGACATCCTGGTCGCTGAAGTAGCTGAACGCCATGGCCGTGGCCATCTCGAAGAAGGTGGCCTTCTGAGCCTCGAAGAATTCTTTTTCTGCCTCGATGAACGACGTGACATACTCCTCGCTCACGGGCTGGCCGTTGATGCGGATGCGCTCGCGGAAATCTACCAGATGGGGCGAAGTGTAGAGCCCCACCTTGTAGCCGCACACCTGGAGTATGGCGGCCAGCATGTGGGACACGGAGCCCTTGCCGTTGGTTCCGCCCACGTGTATGGTTTTGTACTTGCGGTGGGGATGGCCGAAGTGCTCATCGATGGCGAGCATCGAGTCCAGTCCCACCTTGTAGCCGCTCTGCCCCTGGCTCTCGTAGTTGGCCGTATGGGTGAACATGTATTCACAAGTCTCCTGGTAGTTCATATAAGCTGGTGTTGTGTGGATGGTGCTTGGTCAGCGGTGGTTTGGCAAGGCCGGCGTTGCTGTAGGGAGTGGGAGCCTATCAGTTGAAGTAGTTCTTGAAGCGCTGGAAGATGGAGTCCTTGGTCTGCTTGTCGCCGGCAAAGTTGTCGCTGAGCTTTAACTTCTGCAGCGTCTCCTTTTCCTCGCGGCTCAGTGTCTTAGGTACGTAGACGCTGATGTTGACCACCAGGTCGCCACGCCCCGAGCCATAGCCCGGCACTGAGGGCAGACCTTTGCCCCTGAGGCGTAGGGTCTTGCCAGGCTGGGTGCCATTCTCTATCTTCACCTTGAGCTTTGAGCCTTCGATGGTGGGAATCTCCACTTCGCCGCCAAGGGCTGCCGTGGGGAAATCGAGCAGCAGGTTGTAGATCACGTCGTTGCCGTCGCGGAGGAACTTGTCGTTCTCCTCCTCGTCGATGAACACCTGTATGTCGCCGTTGATGCCTTTGTGGTGGCCGGCATTGCCCTTGCCCGGCACGTTGACCACCATGCCCTCGGCCACGCCGGCAGGTATGTTGATCTCGACCACCTCCTCGCCCTTGACCACGCCTGTGCCTCCGCACTCGTGGCACTTGTGGGCTATAACCTTGCCCTCGCCGTTACATGTGGGGCAGATGCCCTGGGTCTGCATCATGCCGAAGATGCTCTGCGTGGTGTGCGAGATGACTCCACTGCCATGGCATGTGGGGCACTCCTCGTCGCCGCTGCCGTCCTCGGCTCCAGTGCCGTGGCAGTGGGAGCAGACGACGTCCTTGCGCACTTTGAACTTCTTGGTCACGCCGCGGTTGATCTCGTCGAGAGTAAGCTTTACCTTGAGCCTGAGGTCGCTGCCGCGGTGCTTCTGCGTGCGGCGCCCGCCACCGAAGCCACCAAAGCCATGGCCTCCGAAAATGTCGCCGAACATGGAGAAAATATCGTCCATGTTCATGCTGGCACCGCCGAAGCCCTCGAAGCCGCCCATGCCGCCCGGAGCGTTGAACCCAAACTGGTCGTACTGCTGGCGCTGCTTGGGGTCGTGCAGCACGTTGTAGGCCTCGGCAGCCTCCTTGAACTTCTCCTCGGCCTCCTTGTCGCCGGGATTGCGGTCGGGGTGATACTTGATGGCTATCTGCCTATAGGCTTTCTTAATCTCGTCTTCGGTGGCCGTCTTGCTGACGCCAAGCACCTCGTAGTAGTCGCGTTTTGCCATTATGGTGTGTATGCTAATTATAGTTTCTGTGATGTGGCTACTGTCCTACGGCCACCTTGGCATGGCGTATGACCTTGTCGTTGAGCTTGTAGCCTTTCTGCAGGCAGTCTATTACCTTGCCCTTGTTCTCGTCGCCCATGCCCGGCACCATGGCCACGGCCTCGTGGACGTCGGTGTCGAAGTCGGCATGGTCGGTGTCGATGACGCTCACGCCCTGTGCCTCAAGAATCTTGAGGAACTTCTGGTGTATGAGTTCCATTCCCTCGCGCAGCACCTGCGGGTCGTCGGTCTTCTGCCCGTTGTCGATGGCGCGCTCCATGTCGTCGATAACGGGCAGTATGGCCGTGATGGTCTTCTCGCCGCCATTGAGTATTAGCTCGGAACGCTCCTTGAGCGTGCGCTTGCGGTAGTTGTCGAACTCTGCCACCGAGCGCAGATACTTGTCCTTGAGGTCGGCAATCTCGGAAAGAGCCACGTCGAGCGGGTCCTGCTCCTTTGCCTCTTCCACTTCTACCTCCACCTCTCCGTCAGCCGAATCCTCGGCTGACTGGGCTTCTGACGTATTGTCAGTCAGTTCCTCGTCACCTTGTGTAAGGTTGATATCTTCTTCTTTCATAATCGTATTAATTATAGTGTTTTCCACACCGTCTGCAAAAACCGTGCCGAATTGGCGGCCACGGGCCTTAGAACTCAGAGGTAAAGTGGAATTGTATGTGCTCAAAGTCCTGCTGGGCCATCTGTAGCACGTAGCCAGAGTCGGCGAGGAACACGTCGCGCCCCTCCTTGTCCTTGGCCATGTATTGATACTTGCGCTTCTTGAAAGCCTCCAGCTCACCCTCGTCGTCGCTCGAGATCCAGCAAGCCTTGTACAGGTGTACCGGCTCCCAGCGGCAGCGTGCGTTGTACTCGTTCTCCAAGCGATACTGTATGACCTCGAATTGCAGCTGCCCCACGGTGCCAATGATCTTGCGGTTGTTGAACTGGTTGATAAAGAGCTGGGCCACGCCCTCGTCCATGAGCTGGTCGATGCCTTTCTGCAGCTGCTTGGACTTCATGGGGTCGTCGTTCTCAATATACTTGAACAGTTCGGGCGAGAAGGAGGGCAGGCCGCGGAAGTGTATCTGCTCGCCCTCGGTGAGCGTGTCGCCAATCTTGAAGATGCCGCCAGTGTCGGGCAGTCCCACGATGTCGCCGGGCCACGCCTCGTCGATGGTCGACTTGCGCTGGGCCATGAACTGTGTGGGCGAGGTGAAGCGCATCTGCTTGCCCTGGCGCACGTGCAGGTAGGGCTGGTTGCGCTGGAAGCGTCCGCTGCACACCTTGCAGAAGGCTATGCACGAGCGGTGGTTGGGGTCGATGTTGGCCGTGATCTTGAAGATGAAGCCCGTGAACTTAGCCTCCTCGGGCTGCACCATGCGCTCCTCGGCCTGGGTGGGCCTGGGGCTGGGCGCTATCTCCACAAAGCAGTTGAGCAGCTCCTGCACGCCAAAGTTGTTGAGGGCCGAGCCAAAGAACACCGGTGCCACCTCGGCCTGGCGATAGCTCTCCACGTCGAACGAGGGATAGACACCGTCGACCAGTTCGAGGTCTTCGCGCAGCTTGTCGGCATCGTGCTCGCCCACGCGCTCATCAAGCTCGCTGGAGCCAAGCTCCACGCTCACCTTCTCGGTGACACGCTGCTTGTCGGGGGTGAACAGGTCGAGCTTCTGCTCGTAGATGTTGTAGACGCCCTTGAACTTCGCTCCCTGGTTGATGGGCCAGCTCAGCGGCCTGACCTTGATTTCAAGCTCATGCTCCAACTCGTCGAGCAGGTCGAACGGGTCGCGACCTTCACGGTCCATCTTGTTGATGAAGATAATGACAGGGGTCTTGCGCATACGGCAAACGGTCATCAGCTTGCGCGTCTGCGTCTCCACGCCCTTCGCCCCGTCGACGACAATAATGGCCGAATCGACGGCGGTGAGCGTGCGGAAGGTGTCCTCGGCAAAGTCCTGGTGGCCAGGGGTATCGAGAATATTGACCTTGTACTCCACCCCACCCTCCTGGGGGCTGTAGTCGAACTCCATGACCGACGTAGACACCGAGATGCCGCGCTGCTTCTCAATGTCCATCCAGTCGGAGGTGGCGGTCTTCTTGATCTTGTTGTTCTTCACTGCACCAGCCACTTGTATCTGCCCGCCAAAGAGCAGGAACTTCTCTGTGAGCGTGGTCTTACCAGCATCGGGGTGCGAAATGATTGCAAAGGTTCTTCTACGTTCTATCTCCTGGTTCACCTCAGTCGTTTTTTGAATTTCGAGTGCAAAGGTACGAATTAATATGCGAAAGACCAAACTATTTTCCGTTTTTCGACTCCCAGCAGCCCCTTTGCCGCGTGTCCTTCCCTGTCTGGGGAGAAGAGCAGAGGCTTCCTCGCCTGACTTACAAAGGGAGCGTTGCCGTTAGGGCAGTTTTTTTTCATACCAATTGGCCGTTAGCTTCGACAGTCGCCACTCCTTGAAAAATAGTCAGTGCTTTACGAAAAATAGTCAGTGCTTTACAAAAAATAGTCAGTGCTTATTGAGAAAAAGTCAGTGCTTTTTTGGAGAGCCAACGACGGCCTTGACTTACAACCAGTTAGAAACAAAATGGGGGAACCTTCTCAGGCTCCCCTCATTGATGCTTTCCCGTGTATCACTTGTGTGTGTTACCATTAACGGGATAAAAAATTGATTGTCATCACGACAACCAATTTTCAATTAACCTTAATAATCTAATACCATGAAAAACACTTTGCAAATATACCAAAATAAAACAGAATCTCCAAATATTTCTGCAATTTTGATAACACTGTTAATTGTTTTTAAGAATTTCTCTTCTGCATTTTACAGCTGTTAACTAAAAAGCTGCCTCTCAAGTTATCCACGGCCTGGCCTCAGGTCGCGCACGCGAACGGCCTTGCCTTCCGACTTGGGCAGGCTGCCCTTCTTCACCAGCTTGACGGTGGGAGTGAGCAGAATTTCGTCCTTGAGGGC
>Ga0247610_10007635_pt1 | contig 11063 bp, 10 predicted proteins | sample 174DNAGHGhighgp2_FD_193483 | JGI IMG/M metagenome (GOLD analysis project Ga0247610, IMG submission 193483) | Sheep rumen microbial communities from Palmerston North, Manawatu-Wanganui, New Zealand - 1742 DNA GHGhigh gp2 | ecosystem: Host-associated > Mammals > Digestive system > Stomach > Rumen...
GTCGTGTGAGGGCGAGGCAGAAGAGCAGGCGGTGGTTGAAAATGTTGAGCCGCGTTACGTGTACGGCATTGCAGCAGATGATTATACCATAGATACGTGCCGCGTGCACGCGGGCGAGACGCTGTCAGGCATACTGGGTCGCCATGGTCTGAGCAGCAAGCAATGGAGTGCAATGCAACCGCTACTCAAGCAGCACCCCGAACTGTCGGCTATACGCGAAGGCGGGCGATATTACGCGTTCCGCAACGATACAGCATTATGCTACTATGCCTACAAGATCAGCCGCAGAGAGACGATCATTGCCTCGCTACAGGACAGCCTATATGTGTGGCGAGACACGTTGCCAATGCATATAGAGAGCAAGAAAGCGGAGTTCACTATCACCTCCTCACTATGGCAGGCTATCAGCAGTCAGGATCTGCCGGTGGAGTTGGCGTTGGAGTTGTCGGAGATTTATGCATGGACGATTAACTTCTTTGCCCTGCAGCAAGGCGACAGCGTGCGTGTGCTGTACGACGAGCAGTACATTGATACCACACGCGTAGGTATAGGCAGGATATATGCGGCACATTTCTATCACGGCAAGCGCTGGTTGCCGGCATACTACGCTGATTCGGCAAAATTGAGTCCGTATCTGGCAGAGCAGATTCCTGCAACGAAGATACACAACTACTACGACGAGCAAGGCAACAGTCTAAGGAAGACTTTTCTGAAAGCACCGCTGAACTACAAGCGCATATCCTCGCACTTCAGTTACGCGCGCAAGCACCCTGTATATCACGTTGTTCGTCCGCATACGGGCGTTGATTATGCTGCGCCTGCAGGTACTCCGGTGGTGGCATTGGGTGATGGCGTAGTGACATTCCGCGCCTACAAAGGCGGTGGCGGCAATACCATCAAGATTCGCCACAACAGCACGTACGAGACGGCTTATCTGCATCTGTCGAAGTACGCCAAAGGACTGCAGGTCGGTCAGTACGTCAAGCAAGGCGATGTAATCGGCTACGTGGGTTCGACAGGCGCAAGTACGGGTCCGCATCTGGACTTCCGCGTATGGAAGAACGGCACTCCGGTTAATCCGCTGACACTGGAGTCGCCATCTGCCGAACCTGTACCGGCAGAACTGAAACAGGCGTACGACAGTCTGGCGAGGGAGTATAGCAGAATACTATTAGACGACCAGACTGCCATATAATTAGATAATTATAAAACACAACATATATGTTATTCTACGAAATCAAAGTTCATTACAGCCGTCAGACCGGCGAAGATAATCCGGGTAAGGTGAAAGAGACCTACCTGGTAGAAGGATTCACGTGCGCTGATGTAGAAGAGCGCGTGATGGAAGAAATCAAGCCATTTGTGTTCCAAGGTGACTGCGAGGTGCCGAGTTGCAAGAAAGTGCAATACTACGACCTTATCCCTGCAGCCAACGGCGAATATTGGTACAAGGCACGTGTGGAACTTATCACCGTTGAGAACGACAAGGAGACACGCAAAGCAGTAAGCATCCTCGTTCAGGCAGACACGATGCTTGACGCATTGCACGCGCTCAAGCAGCACTTGGCATCGCTGGACTGCGAAGTAATAGGTTTAGCCAAATCACCGGTAGTAGATGTAATCAGAGCTACAGCATGAAAAAGATAATATTAACAGGTGACCGTCCGACAGGCAAGTTGCATATCGGGCATTATGTAGGTTCGCTGCGCAGGCGCGTAGAGTTGCAGAACACGGGAGAGTTCGACAAGATTTATATCATGATTGCCGATGCGCAGGCATTGACGGACAATGCCGACAACCCCGGTAAGATTCGTGAGAACATATTGAATGTAGCCTTGGACTACCTTGCCGCGGGATTGGATCCGGAAAAAGTGACCATCTTTATCCAGAGCGGTGTGCCGCAGTTGGCAGAATTGGCGTTCTACTACATGAATCTGGTAAGCGTGAGCCGCGTACAGCGCAATCCGACCGTAAAGACCGAGATCAAGATGCGCAACTTCGAGGCGAATATTCCTCTGGGATTCTTCTGCTATCCTGTGTCACAGGCAGCAGATATCACATTGTTCCACGGAACGGTTGTGCCAGTAGGCGAGGATCAGAAACCTATGATTGAGCTGACCAACGAGTTGGTGCGGAGGTTTAACAGCGTATATGGCGAGGTGTTCGATGAAGCGCAGATCCTGCTGCCGGACAACGCCGTATGTATGCGTCTGCCGGGCACAGACGGCAAAGCAAAGATGAGCAAGAGTCTGGGCAACTGCATCTACCTGAGCGATCCTGCAGAGGTGGTTGAGCAAAAAGTGAAGAGTATGTACACCGACCCCACTCACCTGAAAGTGAGCGATCCGGGACACCTGGAGGGTAATGCGGTGTTCACATATCTGGATGCGTTCTGCAAAGACGAGCATTTTGCAAAGTACCTGCCTGAATATAAGAATCTGCAGGAGTTGAAAGACCACTACACCCGTGGCGGTCTGGGAGATATGAAGTGCAAGATGTTCCTGCTGAAGATTATGCAAGAGATGCTTGAGCCTATCCGTCAACGCCGCGCCGAGTGGGAGCAACGTTTGCCGGAAGTTCGCGAGATTCTACGCCGCGGCACCGAAGAAGCTTGTCGCGCCGGAGAGCAAACGATGCAAGAAGTTCGCAAGGCAATGCGCATCGATTACTTTAACAGCGAGTTAACGCTGTAGAAAGCATAAAACGATAATCGCAGAAGTGTACTACTCCACCCTTTGTCCGGTGAGCGTGTAACGACAGCCATCACGCTGGATAAGGAGTTGGCCATTGGAAATCAGCATTCTTGGATTGTCGGAAGGTAGTTGTGACGAGTCGGTGAATACCGGCTCGTTGCTTGTTAAAGGAGTAGGATCGCCCTCTCCCCACTGCGAATAAAGCCAATCGATACGCCAGTTCATACGATCAAGAAAATCCTGCTTGCGTTTGTTCATATCACCGTTGGTGCGCACGTTGGTGTTACGCCAACGCTCGGCGTCACGTTTGGCGGCAGTGGAAACAGCGCTGACGAAAGAGTTGATGTCAGCCAAGACTTTGTTATGCCCCTGTTGGCGGTAGAGATACCATAGTTTCATCAAGCGCTCGTTGAACTGTTCGTTCTTGCAGAGTTGCTCAATCCATATTTGCGAAAACGTAGGTCCGTCGTAGATGAAACGTTCCTGGTGGCGGTCGTAGGCATTACCGAAATCCCAAACGGGACCGAAGTGCCAGCGCGGGAAGACTTTTTGTCCGCGGGTATCCGTAGAATCGCGGTCCTTGTACAGGAAGCAACTGCCGTGGTACGATTCGCAATCTTCCATAATCTCCTGCACCAGATAGTAACGTGCTGCATCGGTAAGGTCGAGTATATCCTGAAGATCGGCTTCTGTTGCCAAAGGGAGATCGTAGATGGCGTCGTTGAGTTGGTTGAGTTGGTTGGTGATATAGTTGCGCTGCCGGGTAGAAAGATCTTCCGGTGATTGGGTTGTGAACATCACACTTTCGCCGTTATGTTCCTCAAGCATTATATTGCCGTCGGACGAATAGTTGTCGATCTCGACCAGCCATCCGCCGGTGATAAGATCGGCTTTGGTTTCGCCGTCCTGCTGCTCGTGAATATTGACGCGATCGTTGTCGATACGGATGGTTTCGGTAACGAAATACAAGCCTTTGTAATCACCGTTGAGCATGAGTTCAACAGGTACCTGATTCGGTGTATAAGGCAAACCGATATGCCTGGAAAGAGCGTAGCCGACCGTATTCTTGAGAAAGCCGAGATAATCATCGGCTCCAGCCATCAATGCCCAGTGCTTGCTCTTGTGCATGCCAAGGAGTTTTTGTCCCTGTCCTTGTGCAAAAACGATTTTATAGGGTTTCTTGTCGAACCCGGTCCATGTCCAATTTCCTCTGCCGCGAATGGTAAGAGGGATCTGGTTGGACGCACTCCCGAGAGCCGGATAATCGCCATAGGCGGTGACATACATGGTGGCTTCGATGGGTGTCTCACGGCTGACGTCCTGCTTGTTTTTGGTGGTGATATACATCACAGGCAGCGTGCCGGAAGGAGAAACAGCAAACAATCCGGCAGTACAAGCCAACAAGAATAGGGATAGTACGGAACGACGCATTAGCATATTGATTAATTAAGTATTATAAGCATTTGACCACGAGTAAAGTCTAGGATTAGCCCGATAAAGGTCCGATAAAAGTTCGATAAACCCTCGATAAACCCACGATAAACCCCCGATGGAACGGAACGTTTTTTGTTTATTCTTCGCCCAAGAGGTCGGGTCGTCTTTCGCGGGTGTGCTGGAGCGACTGCTCGTAGAGCCATTCGTCGATCTTAGCCTGGTGTCCGGAAAGTAGAATATCGGGCACCCGCCAGCCTTTGTACTCTGCGGGACGTGTATAGACGCCAGCCTCCAGCAAGCCGTCCTGGAAAGAATCGGAGAGGGCGGAAGTCTCGTCGCCAAGGGCGCCGGGTAGCAGACGAACGATAGCGTCGGTCATAATAGCCGCAGGCATTTCGCCACCGGTGAGTACGAAATCACCGATGGTATATTCCTTGGTGATCAAGTGGTCACGTACACGCTGATCAACGCCTTTGTAGTGTCCGCAAAGGATGATCAGGTTCTGCTTGAGAGAGAGTTGGTTAGCGACTTGCTGGTTGAAGCGTTCGCCGTCAGGAGCGGTGAAGATAATCTCGTCGTAATGCCGCTCGGATGTCAGTTTGGTAATGAGTCGGTCGATAGGTTCGATCTGCAGAACCATTCCCGCACCGAAGCCGAACGCATAATCATCGACCTTGCGATGTTTGTCGAGGGTGTAGTCACGCAGGTTGTGGACATAAATCTCGCACAGGCCTTTGTCCTTGGCACGCTGCACGATGGAGTGATTGAGCGGCGAATCAAGGAGTTCGGGACAACAAGTTATGATATCTATTCGTAGCATAGTTTTTGTTCGATCAGCCAAACTTGGCTGATGTATTTAGGGTACAGGATCATAGCCGGAGCCACCCCAAGGGTTGCAACGAAGTATGCGTTTGATACCAAGCCATCCGCCCTTGAATATGCCGTACTTCATTACCGCCTCGACCATATATTGGCTGCAGGTAGGCGTATAACGGCAGGAGGGCGGTGTGAAGGGCGAGATGCACGTTCTGTAGAAGTACACCGGCAAAAGGAATATGTGGCGGATAATAGTACGCATGGGTGTAAGGATCAGCCAAATTTGGCTGATACATGGGTAGAGTCTATTATTTTGGCTATGAGTTTGCTCATGGCACGTTCGATCTGCGCATAATCGGGCAGTTCTTTGTCCATGTTATAAATAGCGATATGCAACGCCTCTCCCTGCTCCTCCAGTTGCTTGAGAGGTTGGCAGTTGAGTCTGAATGCTTCGCGCATGAGTCTTCGCAGGCGGTTACGATCCACCGCGTGCTTGTGGAGCGACTTGGGCGCCCACACAAGAACCTGCGTCTTCCCCTCCGCACGCATCACATGCGCACGCAAAGGCCAAACGATAACACGTTTGCCCTTTGAACGTGCGGCAGCGATACGCATCTCGCCGCACAGACGCATGGATTTAGGGAAGGAGTTAGACACTATCAAAGGTTAAAATGGTTTTACTATGTAAAACGTTACTATTCGCTTAAGTATGACTCGATGGCGGCGAGCAGTGATGGGCAGCCGGGAGCAGGTGCTACACGGTTAACCGTATATCCTGCATCGGTGAGGGCTTGCGCCGCATTGGCTCCAAAGCACACAAACGCCTTATCTTCCTGTTTGAAATTCGGGAAGTTACTGAGGAAAGCATTGACACCAGAAGCGGTGAAGAATGCTACGACATCGTAGTCAAAAGGCTTTTCCTTAGGCCAGGAATACGTCTGCTGGCGGAACATAACCACGGGTTTGACCATGACCTTGTGCTCGGCAAACATATTGATGAGTTCGTCATTATAATTCTCGCCAACAACCATCATATATTTCTCTTGCGGCCTGCGGTTCATAGCCGGCAGGACATCTTCGAATGAGTTGTGCGTGCCGAAGAAGATTCTTCGTTTGCGGAACTCAATATACTTTTGCAAATAGTTGCCTACCGCCTCGCTGATGCAGTAGTAGTGCATTGTTTCCGGCACAGCGACATGCAAATCTTCACACATGTGGAAGAAATGATCCGCACTGGTTTTTGAGTTGAGTATAACCGCGGTATAATCCAAGATATTTACATGTTGGGCACGGAACTCTCTTGCTGACAACCTCTCCAATTGTACCAACGGTTGAAAATCGACACGTACGTCGTGGTGATGTTCCAACAAGTCGTAGGGGTTGTGTTCACCTGCAGGACGAACCTGAGTGATTAGAATCTTTTTTGTCATTATATTGAAGTTGCTATTAAATTCTCACATTAAATACATGGCATAAACCTGTCTTCCAGCCTCGTAGAGCAGCAAGATCGGCAACAGTTCTGCAGTAAGGAGAAAGATAAGTACTCCCAACAATTCCTGCACAGAGGCGTTGAACAGACGTATCCATTGTGCAATAAGAATGAGGATATACGCACCAATCAGTACAGCCAGCAGGGTTATCCACCAGGCGTTGGGGGCAGTGTATGCCATGAACATTACTATGATCAATGCCAAATAAGTCATGAGTGATCGCAGCGAGAAGTAACGCACATACGCCAGACTTGCGCGTCTGCCGAGGCGGAAGGTGTACTGCATAAGCAACGCTATGACCACTCGTGCGAGATCGATGAACACGGCAAAAACTATCAGTTGCTCAAAGAACTCCAGGCCATACATCGGCGAATCAACGAGGATTATATATACCGCCAACGCCGGCACCGAGGTATTAAAGAGCCATTGTGCGACCTGGGATCCTATACTGGGTACCTGCTCAGCCGTGTTGCCGGCAAACTCAGCAAAACTATTGCTGACCACAGCGCGCAAGTACCGCGGTTGCATCATGCAACTCAGCCATACGAGCACCACGAGCGCCAAGCATATCCAAGGCAGCCATGTGGCAGAAAGTGCGGCAGTAATATGTAATCCTTCGTACAACATTCAGCAGTCATTACACGGTTCGGGCTTGCTGGCGCATGTGTTCGCCCCACTCAGCCGCAGCATAGACAGCGCTGAGCACCTCTTCGGGCGAGTTGACCACGGTGAACATCCGATTGCGGTGCACGGGTTGCATAAAGTGTTCAGCCACCATTTTGTCCAAGGCGGCAATGACAGAATCAAAATATCCGTTGGTATTCACTATCACCACGGGTTTGCCGTGCAGCCCGAGTTGTTTCCATGTAAGGCATTCGAAGAGTTCCTCCATCGTGCCTATCCCACCGGGCAGTGCTACCATAGCATCCACCATACGGGTGATGGTAGCTTTGCGTTCGTGCATCGAAGCGGTGACAATCGTCTGTGTGCTTCGCGGGTTGTTCCATCCCTGCTCCACCATGAAACGCGGTATAACACCGGTGATTCTGCCTCCTTCGGCCAGCACGCCTTCAGCCAAATGCTTCATGAGCCCTATTCCTCCGTCGCCATAAACGACCTCAACCCCCTCTTGAGCAAGAAATTGCCCAAGACGATAGGCTGCGGTGTTATACACCTCAGGCACGCCATCGGAAGCAGAGCAATATACGGCAATACGTTGGAGCACAGAATTCATACTAATCGGGTTACACAGAAAATTTCACAACAAAAATTATGCCACGAGGCAACTTAAGAGTTGAAATGTGACGTTTACTGCATCAGTACCAACTTTCCGTAAGGTTTGTCACGCCTTACGGCAGCGTTGTGAACGGACTTATTCGCCAGTTTGACCAGGTACTGTTTACCGCGCTGGAACAACACCGCAGGCACGCGGCATTCTTCCACTCCCGGGTTGGGGGTGACAGAGGTGACAAGCCGGCCGTTCATGTCATAGAAGTACAATACATCACCATCCACAAACAAGCCACTAATATACAGGCAGACATCGTTATCACGCGTAATGACAGTTATCTTGCCACTCTTCTCGCTTTCTCCGGCACGTGTAGTAATGAATCGCGGCAAAGTAAGAGGAGAACTATGCTGTTCACAGCCTTTTTGCTCCATGCAGCACAATTGGTAGGAATAGAGCGAATTAGGACTCAAGCCAACGACTCGCACAGAGTCAGCCGGGGCAAAAATCGGGTAATCCGTATCACGATAAATGTACTCGAACGTCTTATCCATATTTGCCGTATAGCCATCCAGGATAATACCTCCCGAGCCATCAGACTGCCTGCACGTAAATCGGAACTGCACATATCCTTCATCTGTGCTGAAGGAATAGGTCTTCACCGCAGACTGCGTAAGAGAAGACAACCTGAGTTCAGCAACAGTGCGCCACTCACCATCATTTGTGGCAGCCTCAAACAGCAATTCGCCTCCGCTATCTCTATCGCTTGCAATATACGATTGTGCCAACCAGAATGACACTTGTGTGACAGGAGCGAGATAGCGCTCCGTAACCACCTGATCACCGGCAGCCGTCATAAGCAAAGCAGTACGTCCGTCGAAAGAAGTGGTAGTGGTTCGCAGGAAATTGCATTGCCAACCGCTGGCTGCAATATTCTCGACAGTAACAAATTTCTCAAAATCCTGCTTAACCTGTTGCGGTTCATCGCTCCACTTGCATAGCGTAAGGTAATACGCCTCGGCATCTTCCTGCTCACGCCATCGTGCGACAAACGCATAGGGAGATATCTCATCCGAATCAAGAATTTCAATCTCAGATATCAGAGTCGGGCGTTCGGCATAGCCTGTCAAGGACAGTACAGATGAATAGTTTCCGGCTGTTGTACCCAAGACCATGTTAGCCGTCTGGCGTCTACAAAGCCGTGTGCCGGTATAACGAAGGGTGGCAGTAACAGTCATCGAATCGGATGTTACGGGGAACCACAAGGTATCCGTGTGCCATGTTTCGCCATCGGCACTGATAGAAAACATGGGATTAGGAATAACAACAAACATCCGCTCGGCCTCCAGTTCGACACCGGTTATTACGAGTTTTTGCGGTTGCGGACTGCTCTCTCCGTCCAGGACATAATTCATGAGTTGCGGCATATCGGCAGGAGACAGTGTAAATCCTTTGCCATCCGATCCGCCAAAGTGAAACGCCATCTGCAGGTCGTTATGTTCGCGGATTTGCGACAATTGCATATCCACCAGTTCCACGCCGTTAGCCTGCTTGGGTACAAAGGAAGTTACTCCTACTGTTCCGGGATACGTGTCGGAAGCAGAGGCAAAATTCGGATTTTTGTTGTACGCTTCGCAAACATCGTAGCCAAGTGGTGTGAAGTTGTTGTAGGTGTTATCGTTCCAGCGGCCTGAATTGTGACAGATATGCGTTATGAGCAGTCCCACTCCGGGGATTGCAGCAGCAGGTGTATCCCATCCTGTGTGCTGCCGGTTCTCCACAAACCAATACTCAGAAGGAACAGGATTCATCAGGCTCAGATTATGATGGGAAGAAGCAATGATATATGCCTCACTTTCCTCGCATAACGGCGAGAGCAGATAATCACCTGTCTGCTCCAGTTGTACGGGCGTAAGCCAGCCTAATGCGAAACGCTCGAAAGCGGAATAGGAAGGCGGTGTGCAACCATTGTTGTTATAATTACCGCCAGCCATAATATCCCACTCACCTACTGTATATACAGAACCGTTGGCCGTATTATACAAATCAGGCAAGCCCAGCACATGTCCAAACTCATGACAAAATGTGCCGATACCGCACATCGTGCCCTTACGGCTGACAGTCAGTGTAAGTTCAGAGGTGCAGGCATAATCATACAACCGCTTACCATCAATATTCACGCTGGTGTACACCGCCATACGGTGAGGCCATACTGCGTCTTCCGGGCCACCTTCAGCGGGATTCGTACCGGCGTAGTAAACAAACACATTATCAACGACGCCATCGTTGTTGAAATCATACTGGGAGAAATCCACTCCGTCGTTGTCCGCCAGCATACAGGCATCGATAATCATCTGCATAGCATTACTATCATTTCCGCGTGCATCGTTGGCACCATAATACGCCCGCGGATGCGGCAAGGTGTAAGGTCCGTAAACATCAAACGTGGGAAAGAACAGGTTGTATGAAGATGCACGGAAATAGTCAGCAGCCGAACCTGTTCCGCCATTATCCGCATAGCCCGGCTCGTTCAGCAGACGCGTAAAAGACTCGTTGGGATTCGGGACAGTGAAACTGATATCCGAATAATTGACCAGTATTACAATGCTTCGCACATTGCCTGTGAGCGGGAACGTTGCCTTCCTGTCATGACGAATACGATTCTGCTCTGCGATACGCGCTGCATGTGCACGCGTGGATGCAGAGACTGTATCTTCACGATAGTGAAACCACTCGTCACCGACCACACCGGATCCCGGCCATGCGCCTACAGCATATATATCAGACGTTGTGGCGCAAAAGAGTATTAAGAAAAGTAATACTATACGTATGGTTCTCATTTCGAATTTTCGATGAATAATGCTATTTTCCAAAATTATCAGACGCAAATTGTTTGCAAAGATACAAAAAAAATGCCAATTTTGCAAATATTTGCAGTTTTTTACGACATATATTTGGATATATGGCATATTTTTTGTATTTTTGCAAAAAATATAAGTCAAATACGGATAACCTGTAATGTTAAATTAAATATTAACTGTATGAAAAAGATTGCACTTTCATTTACCCTGCTGTTAGCCGCAAGCGTGCTATCGTACGCGACGGATGGTCTGCGCGCGTTCAACCTGCGCGGTGGCGGATTCATCGTACTGGACGAACATGACGAGATTATGGCCATGGGTGACCAGGGCACAGTTGCCGACATGTCTGACCATCTGCACAAGTATCTTGGTGATGAGCCTATCCAGATTCTTACCGAAGCGCCGAAAGCCTTTATCCAGCGTGCCAGCAGCATTACCGACTCCGTTGGTCCGTTGCTGGGCGGCATAATGTTCGACCAAACAGCTCCCTACAACCGCCATACGCCGATGTACAACGGGCAGCACTGCCTGACAGGCTGCG
>Ga0247610_10007639_pt1 | contig 11061 bp, 11 predicted proteins | sample 174DNAGHGhighgp2_FD_193483 | JGI IMG/M metagenome (GOLD analysis project Ga0247610, IMG submission 193483) | Sheep rumen microbial communities from Palmerston North, Manawatu-Wanganui, New Zealand - 1742 DNA GHGhigh gp2 | ecosystem: Host-associated > Mammals > Digestive system > Stomach > Rumen...
CCTGGGTTCCGACGGCGGCTTCCGCAGTATCTATGTCGATGAGATTGAGGTGGACGAGCAGAATATGGTTATCCATGAGTGCATTCCCACCAAGAAGGGCATAAGTGCCATCAAAAAATTGGATCCCTATGCTAAGCAGTCTGCCGCGACGTCTGCGGCCACACTGGGCATCATATTCAAAGCCACTGATAAGCCTGGTCATATGACTGCGGCCAGGGGCACTCCCTGCATCACCGCCAACAAGCCTAAGACCGGTATTATTGAAGTTCGCGACGTGTCGTTCACTTCCGGTGGACAGACCCTTTCCTGCCGCCTCAAAGGGAAAGGAAGAATCGCTTTCCGTCTGGACAAACAGGATGCTTCTGACTTTGCCTCCTTTTCAGGGACAGGAGATGACTGGACCGACCAGGAAGTATCCTGTACCCTGGAAGACGGGACCCATACTCTTTATATTGTCATCTCCGGCAACATGGAACTGGACACCTGGCAGTTCATTCCATAAAGAATTGGATTCTTTTCCGAAAAAACACTATCTTTGCACCGAATTAATTCAGAACGATATGAATTTAAGAGACATCAAGAAAGGTCTTAAAGAATAGTTACCATTGATGTCTGTTAAACAGGTCCCAAGGCTATTTGGACGCCTTGGGACCTTTCTTTTTACGGGGCAGAAGGTATTTCCCGATCAATCATGCTGGATTTTTGTCATTCAGATGGGCACTTTCGTCATCGGGAACCCCTGTTTCGTCAAATGAGTCCCTTCAAAGTATTCGTTTATGGGAGATATTCCATAAATTTCGCTAAAAAAATGCCGCTTTTTATGGAAAGGAAAGAAAAAAACATTTATGTTTCTCCCTCTGTAACTGTTCATATTGTTCAGATGGAGAATCCTGTCCTGGATGCTTCCATGCCGGAAGGGACAATTCATAATTATATTTTCGATGGTAACGAGTGGGAGGACTTGATATGAAAAAGTACTATACCTTAATCCGGACCCTTGCATTTGCTGTGATATTGACAGGGTGCGGCAAGATAGAGCCCGAAACAAGTTCCGAACCGAAAGAATCGCCACGGGAATGGAAAGTTAGCATCCAAGCCTCCACAAGTAACGGGACGAAGGCTTTGAGCGAGAGCGGCAATACGATAAGCGCAGCATGGGAGGCCGGCGACGTTGTCTATATCTGCAACAGCAGCAACACCTTCGGACAGATGACAGCAGAAAGCAGCGGTACGGTCACCACGCTTTCCGGCACGGTTACCAAAACTATGACCGCAGGTAAAACCTATACTTTGCGGTACCTCCAGAAGGGTGAGAATCTCTTGAACCTGCGCTCGCAGAAAGGCACTCTGGCAGATTTGGCCAAGAACCACGATATGGCCGAAGCGACCGTCACCGTAAAGAACGTGAACGGAACGGAAGTCGTTTTCGAAGAGAATACAGTCAACTTCGAAAGCAAGATAAGCATTGTCAAATTCACTTTTGACAGGGTCATCAATTACGTGTCCGTCATTTGTTCCAACTTAAAGACATATGTGCGACCGGGGTACAGCTCCAATTACAGTTTTATCGAAGTGAATCCCGAAGAGGCGACCCAGAACGTTTATGTGGCCATGTCCACCCTGGAAGCGCAAAAATCCATTTTCCTGTTTCTAGCCAAGGATGCGAACGGCTTCTATTATATAGCTGCCAAGCGCGCGCAAGTGGAAAACGGCAAGAATTACGGCGTAAACGTAAGCCTGCGGTCGATGCCCGATTATGTTGACCTTGGAATAGTCCGGGACGGCAAATCCGTCTGCTGGGGAACGAAAAATCTCGGAGCAAGCAGCCCCGGCGAGGCTGGAAACTACTATGCCTGGGCAGAGACGTCAACCAAGACCTCATACTCCTGGGACAACTATGCATATGGCTCCTACTCATGGATTACGAAATATGACCCGGACCGCCCCGATCAAGGCGTTGTAGACGGGCTGGCATCCCTGCTGCCGGAAGACGACGCTGCGACCTCTGCCCTGGGCGAAAAATGGCGGACGCCAAGCCTCAATGATTTCAACGACCTTCTTAACAGCGCCAACACAGAGGCGATTTTATCCGGTGCATATGGAAGATGGGGATATACCTTCCTCAGCAAAATTGACGGATACACCGGCCGGTTCATTTTCCTTCCGGTAGGCGGATATTACAAAGACGATACACGCCAGGATGGCGGTTATGGTTATTACTGGTCCGGCCAGATTGACCAGACATCCTGGACGTCATCCTCCTTTGCGAATACGTTCAAGTTTTCGAACAGCATTTATTCTTCCCCTTCGACATCCCGGATGGAACGTGCTTACGGACTGTCTGTACGTCCGGTTTATATACAGTGATTGGAAATAATTGCGTATCTTCGCTATTGATGCGCAAAGTCAACCGATACCTTCTCCCGCTGCTCTGCCTCCTGACGTTCCTGCAGGGGGCAGGAGCAGTGCCGATGTGGGAAAGCAGTCTCAGTTTCAGGCGTTTTACTACCATCGACGGCCTTCCGCAGATGCAGACGGAGACCGTCTGGCAGGATACGGAGGGGTACATCTATGTCGGCACCCTCTCGGGCTTCGTTCGCTACGACGGCCGGAACCTTACACCCTTCCTGGGCGGACGGCGGGAAAACATCGTCCGCTTTTCCCAGGTAGGCGACGAGGTGCGCGCCATGGGTTTCGTGCGGCAGTGGAGCGTCCGGGGAGACCGCTTGAAGCAGTCGCAGATAGACCTTTCAGGGCAGAGACTACTCAATAACCTGAATGCCGCGGACTTGCCTTCCGACCACATCCTTCTTGAAGACCGGCAGGAACGCGGACGCCGGCTCAGCCGCCTGACCGCCGGAGGAATGGAAACCGTGCTGGAGTCCCCTCTTCTGGACGACATGACGCCGGACCGGAAGCTGTACATCGACACGTCCGGAATTTATATTCCCACTCCACAGGGCCTTATCCGTACCCGCGACGGGAAAACAGAAAAAGTCTCCGGCAAGCCCGACGTCTTCTCGCTCATCCGCACCGGAGAGGACCTCGTGGCCCTTTCCGGCGACGGCATCTACCGAGTTGGTCCTGAAAGTCTTACCCTTGTCGCAGAACACCATTTCGATGCGCCCGACCAAGGTCTATCCGTCCGCCGGGACCACAAAGGAGACCTTTTCATTGCCGACGCCCATACTATCTGGCGATTCGACGGGGTAGCACTTTGGCAGCTTGCATCGGGCTTCAACCTCATCCGGGAGCTATTCATCGACCGCTGGGACCGCCTCTGGGCGGCCACCTATCAGGGCCTCTACTGCTTCTACCACTGTGGTTTCACCAGGACTCGCCTCCTGGACCGGAACGATATCGTCCGGGCAGCGGCCGTCTCGGACGGGCATCTGGTGATGGGAACGCTGAACGGCAAGGTGCTGGTGGACGGGGAACTTGCCGCTGAAAGCGAAGCCGATTACTATGAACCCTGGGCTGCCGTCATCGGCGATAAGACCTATCTGGCCGGAGGCAGGGACGTTGCCTGCGTACAGGGACGCCGGGTGCAATGGCTGGGCCTTCCCGAAGACCGCTACAGCTTCGTCGCCGCCGCCGGGAAACAGCTCATCATAGGTGCTTCCCGCAGCATCCTGGCATGGGATCCGGAGCGCCGCTATCTGGATACCCTCACAACGGAGATTGTCCGCCCCTGGTGCGCCGCCCCCGGAATGGACGGACGGCTCTGGGTGAGTGGCAATCCCGGTCTTTACTGCCTGACGGGGACTTCGGGCAGCATTTCCGTCAGGAAGGTGCTCAGCACGCCAACTACACCGGTCGTTACCGCGATGGCCTCCGGCGCCGACGGTATTGTCTGTTATGCCCTGGGTGACGAACTCTTTGTCATCTCCGGCGAAGAGATCCGCCCGATGACAGAACTGGCGTCCGCCCTTCACGGGCACGAAATTCGCTCCGTACACATTTCGACGGAGGGCTACTTAGTCGTAGCGGCCATCGACGGTCTGCTGGTTGCCAGACTGAACGCGGATGGCTCTGCCGGCGACATCCACTGGTTCGACAGCCGGAGCGGGTTCACCACCATCGAGCCGCTCATGGGCTCCATGGCAGAAGCCGAAGACGGAACACTCTGGCTCGCAGGACTTGAAGAAATGATTTCCTTCCGTCCGGCGGCTCTTCTGACCGACAATCAGTTATCAACGGTTATTCCCATCCCCCGCCCCTGGTGGCAGCAGTGGTGGGCCGTACTCCTGTTTACAGGGGCTCTCTCGCTTGGCGCCTGGCTGGTGGCCCGCCGCACGGCACGACGCCTGGCTGGCAGGAAGGTGGCTGCAATTGAACGGGAAAAGAAGCTGAAGGAGCTTCAACTCCAGGCTATTCGCCTGAAATCCATCCCGCATTTCCACTCCAATGTCCTTTCCGGCATCGAGTATTATGTGCTGAACAAATCGGCCGACGAGGCCTCCCATTACCTGAAACTCTATTCGGATTTCACGAGCCGCACCCTCGCCGACATTGACCTTCCGTCGCGGCCGGTATCGGCCGAAGTGGAATATATCAAGGGCTATCTTGAGTTGGAGAAGCTGCGCTACGGCGACCGCCTGCAGTTCAGGATTCATGTAGACCCGCTCGTGGACCCCACGACCCAGCTGCCCACAATGCTCCTTCATACCTATTGCCAGAATGCTGTCAAACACGGCATCGCTTCCAAAAAAGGCGTCGGCACCATTGAGGTGGCCGTTGCCGTGCAGCGGCGATGCGGCGTCGAGGGGGTGCTGGTGAAGGTAGAGGATGATGGAATCGGACGCACCGAGGCAGCCCGCACCGGGGGTTATTCTACCGGACAGGGATTGAAAATACTCCGGCAGCAGATTGACCTGTATAACGAGAGCAATGTCCATAAGATTGAGCAGGAGGTACAGGATCTGTTCGATGCCGACGGCCATCCTGCCGGTACCTGTTTCGAAACCTGGGTCCCGCTGGACTACATGTATTGAGATTGCCATGAAAAGACTGAAAACGATTGTTGTGGAAGACGAGCGCCTGCCGCTACTGGCGCTCCTTCAAAAATTGGAGGATCACAGCGTGCAACTGGAAGTTGTGGATGACTGTGACAATTACCAGTCGGCCCTGGAGAGCATACTCCGACACAGACCGGATCTGCTTTTCCTGGATATCCAACTGGGAGGCAGGGATTCCATCCGTCTGCTGGAAGAGTTGCGTCAGACCATTCCGCTTCCCTACGTGATTTTCACAACGGCCTATTCGGACCGGGAGTACCTGATGAGCGCCATCAAACTGTCGGCCGTGGATTATTTGCTGAAACCCATCGGCAAAGCGGAACTTGCGCACGCCATCGCCAAAGCAGTGGACAGGGCCCGGATTGCCAACCTGCCGGAGCCTACGGAAAAAATGTCGTTTAAATCGGTCAACAGTAAACTCTTCCTGATGGTCGATGATATCGCTGGTTTCAAGGCCGAAGGCAATTACGCTACCCTAATCTCTTTCGAAGGGAATCACCTGGTTCTTGAAAACCTGCTGTCGCTGGAGGGGAGACTCCAGGGCAAAGGCCGCTTCGTCAGGGTTGACCGCTGCACAATCATCAATATCGAAAAAGTCAGAAGCATCAACCAGCGCCAACACAGTTGCACGCTTATGTCACAAGATAGCCGCACGGTGGAGATTCCCTTGTCAAACAGCGGAATGAACACCCTCTCCGCCGTCCTGGAAACTTTTTGATGTTGTGAGGAAAAGCTCCTGGGGGTATAACAGAAGTTGTTTTGACGTCACAAACGGTCCAAATGATGGGACGTCAGGCGCGAAAAAGGGGGTAAAACGCTACCGACGGTCCCGCGATTGGACCGTCAGGCGCACCTGGGCTTCGACAGTAGAGGTGTATGTGTTATCCTCCTATGGCCATTATGAAGACAAATAGGGGGAGTAACCAAAACATTCAAATAAAATTGCTATCTTTGCACCGAATTAATTCAGAACGATATGAATTTAAGAGACATCAAGAAAGACATTCAGTATGTGATCGGCGCATTCATCGACGACTGCACCCTTTTCCTGAACATGAACCCCGGCAAGAACGCCGAGGAAATCACCGGCCTCATCGACAAAGCCGTTGACCTGTACAATGATCTGCGTGACAAGGTGGTCAAGAGCGCCGGCGCCGAAAAAGCCAAGGTATGCTTCACCAGCATCCGCAAGGAACTGTTGGAGAAGACCGACGCCCTGTACGATGAACTGAGCGATGCCGTCAAAAAAGGCCTCGGCAAATAAATCACCCGCATAAAACATTTGACGCGTGTCTTGCAAGGCACGCGTTTTTTTGGTACTTTTGTGGGTTACCAACTCAGACAGCACTATGGCCAATCTGTTCAACTTCGGCTTCTTTGGAGACCAGCCGCACCGCGTTTTCAATTACAAACCCCGGTATTATGACCCCGAGGAGGAAAAGCGCCGGCAGATGTTCGGCGAGGTGGACGGCACCAATGAGGAGGCCCGGAAAAAAGGAGACTATGTGCCCGGGAGCAGCCTCCGGGGGGCTTTCCGGGGCGGAAATTACCAGAAAACCCGCAGCGACATGCGGGTGGCGCACACCGTGATCACCATCGTTACCCTGGTGCTCATCGTCCTGGTGCTCATTTATATCTCCAAATTCTTCGAACTGCTGTAGATTCTTCGCTACGCTCAGAATGACATTACATTCAGAATGACACTACGCTCAGAATGACAAGATGGAATTAAGGATACTGCCGAAGAATATCGCCGATATGATTGCTGCGGGGGAAGTGGTCCAGCGGCCCGCCTCCGTCGTGAAGGAACTCATGGAGAATGCGGTGGACGCCGGTGCCACGGATGTGAAAGTGGTGATTACCGATGCCGGCCGCACGCTCATCCAGGTCATCGACAACGGCTGCGGCATGTCCCCTGACGACGCCGTCCTGTGCTTCGAGCGGCATGCCACCAGCAAACTCGCATCGGCCGAAGACCTGCACCACATCCTCACCTTCGGCTTCCGCGGAGAAGCCCTGGCCTCCATCGCCGCCGTGGCCGAAATCTCGCTCCGCACCCGCATCGCCTCCGAAGAGGCCGGTGTAGAGGTGGTCATGGCCGGTTCCGAGAACAAGGGGACCCGCGAGGTGAGCTGCCCGGTGGGCACCAACATCAGCGTCCGCAACCTCTTCTACAACATCCCCGCCCGGCGCAAATTCCTGAAGAGCGACAACGTGGAACTGCGCCACATCGTGGAAGAGTTCCAGCGCGTGGCCCTCACCCGGCCCGACATTGCCTTCTCGCTCACGCACAACGGCCGGGACATCCACGTGGTAAAGCCCGCCAAAAGTTATAAATTCCGCATCCAGGACCTCCTGGGGTCCTCCGTCGTGGGAGACATCGTGGACATCAGCGCCGAAACCAGCATCGCCACCCTGCGGGGCTATGTGGGAAGGCCCGAAAGCGCCCGCAAGACCCTGGGCAACCAGTTCTTCTTCGTGAACGGCCGCTATTTCCGCAGCCCCTACCTGCACAAAGCCGTGATGAAGGCCTATGAAAACCTGATTCCGGAAGGCAGCACCCCCTCCTACTTCATCTACTTGGAAGTGGACCCCGCCACCGTGGACGTGAACATCCACCCCACCAAGGCCGAAATCAAGTTCGAGGAAGACCAGCTGCTGTTCCAGACCGTGATGGCCGCCGTGAAAGAAGCCATGGGCCGATCCAGCATCGCCGGAGCCCTGGACTTCGACAACCCGGAGGCACGGGACATTCCCGTCATCGGCACCCGGTTCGAAGAATATCGGCCCTCCAGCACCCCTACGGTGGGGGTGGACTGGAATTACAATCCGTTTGAGCAGGAGGGAGATTCTTCGCTGGCGCTCAGAATGACAGAAGCGACCAGAATGACAGAAAGGCCCCGAATGACCGAGGGCACCCGGCGCTATACCGACCCCAACCCCAATTACGGGGCGCTGTTTGAGGACCGGACGCTGCCCACGGCCCAGATGCTCATCGTCCAGGGCCGGTACATCCTCACCCAGTCGGCCTCGGGCATCATGGTGGTACACGTCCGCCGGGCACGGGAAAGGCTGTTCTACGACCGCTTCCTCAAAGCCCTCGGCGAAAACGCGCACGTCTCCCAGACGGCGCTTTTCCCGGTGCAGGTGAACGTGGGAGCGCAAGGGCGGCTCATCCTGGACGAACAGGGAGAAACCCTTCGGAAACTGGGCTTCGACATCGCCCCCTTCGGCCCGGACACCGTAGTGGTGAACGGCGTCCCGGAAGGCTATGACCCGACGCCCGGCCATGTGGAAACCCTGATCGGCGACCTCCTTCTCATCCTCTCCGACCAAACCCGCGGCCTCCCCGAAGTGATGGAACAGTCGCTGGCGCAGAAGTTTGCCGTCCTGGGGGCGTCGGCCTCCGAAAAAATGACATCCCCGCTGGAGGCGCAGCGTCTGGTCGATGCCCTCCTGCAAAGTGAAAACCCCGAATTTACGGCCGCCGGACGGCGAATCATCTCCATCGTCCCGGCCGATGAACTGGAAAAACGATTCTAAATGGCCCAAAACCCGCTTGAAAATATCCCGGTCGTAACCCGAAACCTGCTGTATGTGAACGTCATCATGTTCGTGGCGACGCTCATCAACCCCGCCTTCATGAAGGACACCTTTTCCATGGCCTTCCCGCTGAGTACGGAATTCCGCTGGTGGCAGCCCCTCACGCACATGTTCATGCACGACGGTTGGATGCACATCTTCTTCAACATGTACTCGCTGGTGATGTTCGGCATGGTGGTGGAGCGTGCGCTGGGCACCCGGAAATTCATCTGGTTCTATCTCATCACCGGTTTCGGCGCCGTGCTGCTGCACACCGGCGTGGAATTCCTCGAGGTCCGGCATCTCATCGGCGAGTATCCCGGAATCGACCCCCAGAGCATCTACAACAGCATTCCGGGCGTGCTGGGCGCTTCCGGTGCCGTTTACGGCGTACTGGTGGCGTTTGCCATGCTGTACCCGCAGGCCAAACTCACCCTCATCTTCCCGCCCATCACCCTGGATGCCAAATGGTGGGTGATCATCTTCATCGGCATCGAACTCGTTACCGGCATTACGGGCACCCAGATGGGGGTGGCGCATTTTGCCCACCTGGGCGGCGCGCTCTTCGGCTGGCTGCTCATCCGATACTGGCGCAAGACCGGCAAGTTGTACCGCTAAATGGCTGACAAGGAAAAAAAGAAGCGGCACTGGCTGTCCCACCTATCGTTCGGCACCGTATCCCTGGTGCTCAGCGTCCTTTTGCTCCTGGCCTACCTGTCGGTGGTGGTAGATCCGGCCAAGGCCTGGTTCTTCACCCTTTTCGGCCTGCTTTATCCGCTGGTGCTGCCGCTCACCGTCGGCCTCTTCGTATGGGCCCTGGTGCGCCGCTCGCACATGCGGGGGCTGCTTTTCGTGGCGCTCATCCCCTCCCTCTTCTTTGCCGGCCGATACGTCCAGTTCCGCCACCAGGAGCCGGACGGAGAGCCCACGCTGAAAGTGGTCTCGTACAATGTCGGCCTCTTCGCCCACGGTCCGTCCGGGGCCAAACGGCCGGCCCTCGCCGATTCGGTGAGCCGCTGGCTCCTCGCCCAGGATGCCGACATCATCTGCCTGCAGGAGTTCCATCTTCCGCTGGATGTCTCCATGGACCGCTGGCTTCGGCAGCATTTTCCCGGCTACAAGGCCGATTATTACGTGCTTACGGGCGAAAGCGGGCACTTCGGCAATGTCACGCTGAGCCGCCGTCCGGTCAGCGGAAAGGGGAAAATCGACTTCGAGAAATCCACCAACCTCTCCCTCTGGACCGACATGCAGTTGGACAGTTCCACCGTACGCATCTACAACTGCCATTTCGAGAGTTACAACATCTCCCTTTCCAACCTGGTGAAAAAGGACGGCGCGATGGAGGAGACCGAGCAGAAGATGCGGCGCTCCATCACCGAGCGGCCCAAACAGGTGGCCGAAGTGCTCCGCGGCGTGGACAGCGCCCCGGTGCGCAGCATCGTACTGGGAGACTTCAACGACAATCCCCTGTCGTACACCTACTATCGGCTCCTGAGAGGCCGGAACGACAGTTTTGTAAAAGCCGGACGCGGCTTCGGCGCCACTTACCGCACCCTGTGGCCGCTCCTGCGCATCGACTATATCCTGTACCCGAAAGACTTGAAGGCCGTTTCCTACACGGTTCCCCATGTGAAATACTCGGACCATTATCCCATCATCGCCACCTATTATGAAAGCGGAAGAAATCCTCTCTGAAGCCCTGCGCACCTTGCGCGAAGGCGGAACCATTCTCTACCCTACCGACACCGTCTGGGGCCTGGGCTGCGACGCCTGCAATGCAGCGGCGGTGGCCCGCATTTTTGAAATCAAGCAGCGCTCCGACAGCAAGTCCCTGGTCCTGCTGGCCTCCGACCTGGATATGGTGGCGAAGTTCGTGAAAGAGGTTCCCGACATCGCCATCGACCTGGTGGAAGTGAACGACGCCCCCATGACCATCATCTACCCGGGCGCCGTGTGCTCCGAGACGGGCGACAAATGGCACCTGGCGGCCAATTGCGTAGCGGCCGACGGCACCGTGGGCATCCGGATTCCGCTCATGGACTGGTGCCGGCAACTGGTCTTCAAACTGGGGCGGCCCATCGTGAGCACATCGGCCAATATCTCCGGCGAACCCACGCCGCAGCGCTTCTCGGGCATCCCGCAGGAAATCAAGGATGCCGTGGATTTCGTGGTCCCGCCCTCCGTGGACACCCAAAGCACCGGCAAGGCCTCCCAAATCCTCAAAGTGGGCCTCCGCGGCGAGATTGAGATTATCCGGAAATGAAACGATTCCTCATCGCCTTCATCCCCATTGCCGTGCTGGTCGCCGTCCTGGCGGCCTCCAGAGGCATGATCGGCATGCTCAATACGGTGTACCTGATCAACATCCTCTCGCCCCTGATGTCCTTCGCCGTGGCGCTGATAGGGTGGAAGATTGAGAGGAAATAATAGATATAACGATGGAACTGTTTTACGCATA
>Ga0247610_10007640_pt1 | contig 11061 bp, 9 predicted proteins | sample 174DNAGHGhighgp2_FD_193483 | JGI IMG/M metagenome (GOLD analysis project Ga0247610, IMG submission 193483) | Sheep rumen microbial communities from Palmerston North, Manawatu-Wanganui, New Zealand - 1742 DNA GHGhigh gp2 | ecosystem: Host-associated > Mammals > Digestive system > Stomach > Rumen ...
GAATCGAAGGCGATTTTGTTCCTCGACGAAGCCGACAGCCTGATTCGCGACCGTAGCGGTGCAAACCACAGCTGGGAAGTGAGCCAAGTGAACGAAATGCTTACGCAAATGGAGAACTTCAAGGGAATCTTTATCGCCGCGACCAACTTTGACGGTACGCTTGACATGGCGTCTCGCCGCCGCTTTGCGCTCAAGGTCAAGTTCGGCTACCTTAAGCCCGAAGGAATTGAATCGCTCTGGCGCGGATTTTTCCCCTCGGTGGCCTGCCCCGATGCCGCAAAGAATATGCGCATGCTCGCTCCTGGCGACTTTAATGCCGCCTATAGCACGCTCCGCTTCTACGACGAAACCGAACTCACCGCCGACGCAATCTTGAGTGCGCTCAAGTCCGAAATTGCCTACAAGGACGCCCGCGAAGGGAGAACCATGGGATTGTAAAGCTAAATACACGGCACCATGTAAATAGGCAAACAGGTTACATCGTCTATTTTTTGGTAGTCCTTTGTGTAGACAATGTATTTTTCAGGAAGTTTTAGCCTGTATTTTTCAGCGAACGCGTTGAGAGATTTGTGTTGACGGTAGCTCGAAGATTTGACTTCGATGGGGCAAATCTTGTTCTCGCGGACTAGTAGAAAGTCCATTTCGTATTTTCGTTCTTTGCCGGATTCCTTGTCTAATGTGGAAAATTCGTGAAAATAAAGGTCGTCACCCTTTGCCCGGAGCATCTGTGCTACGATGTTTTCAAAAATCATTCCCTGATTAATTCCTAGTTTGTCGGCAATCAGAGTTTCATAGAGTTCGTCTGATTTCTGCATCTTGATTATCTGCGAGACGAGAAGCCCTGTGTCGCCCATATACAACTTGAATCGTTCGCTTTTTCTGTAAAGCTCCATCGCAACGTCAGGTACAGTTACGTTGGTACATATGTTGCCAATCATCGATTCCCTGATAAAGTTGAAAGCGCTGATGTAATTCTTGTAGCGGGCATTCTTGTCGATGGCAGACATCTTGAAAATCGGATTCCTGCGGTTTAACTGTTCTGGCAGATGCTTGAATACGATAGATGCGTTCTCGTTGTTTTCTGAGTCGTGCTTTTCAAGATCTTCTTCGTAAAGCGTAAGAATATTTCGCTTGATAAAATCAATCTGTGCGTATGTATCGCCGGCAACAAAAGATTCCACAGCTTGGGGCATGCCACCTACGGCCATATAGGTGCGGAAAGACTTCATTATCTCATAGTGTGCGCGTCCACCGACGCCTTTTCCTGTATTGAACGCCTCGCGAACGACATCCATTGTCACTTCGTCACCTGTCGCCCACAAAAATTCCTCGAAATCCATTGGGAACATTTTCAGACGGTATTCTTCTGAAGGAATTAGAATGTCCTTCGTATTCTTCTTAATGGAAATCAGGGAACCTGTTTCGATATAGTCATATCGACTGTCCTGGACTAGATACTTGATTGCTTGCCGCGCAAGCGGAAAAAGCTGTATTTCGTCAAAAATGATGACCATTCGCCCCTTCTTGGGCTTTTTCTTGGTAAAAAGGAAGAGGTTCCTAAAGAAGGCTGTCAGATCGTCGAGTCCTTCTTGGAACAATTCTCTGATGTTGGGGCCGACTTTTGCAAAGTCTACGACAAGGTAGTCGTCGTATTCGTTCTTGGCGAATTCGAGAGCCACGGTGCTTTTACCAATGCGGCGTGCTCCTTCGATGAAAAGTGCCGTTTTTCCCTTGGAAATAGCTTTCCATTGGAGCATCTCTTTGTAGATTTTGCGCTTGAACATAGGAAATCCTCTACTCTAAATATACTAAAAATTCCCGAAAACACAAAATCTTTTTGCTTTGTTTTTCCCGAAAATGCAAAATGTTTTAGGTCGATTTTTCCCGAAAACGTAAAATCTTTGACCTTTTTGTCTTAAAAATATGCGGAGAAAAATCCCTTTAATCGGCCGGAAAATGCGGTTTTTGATGAAAATTTGGCTTTATACGACGGTATTTGTCGCGTGACGTATTTAGATTTAAGTAAACATTTATAGGAGAAAAAATGAGTAGAACGGAAAAAGTTCATACGCATAGATGCCCATGCGTGCGCTATATTGAATCTAGCTGTCAAGCCAAAGCTAAAGCAGTTAGGTCTGCCGCCAAAAACGAAATCAGAAAGATGCAGGATCCCGATGATTTAGATTTCCCTCTCGAAAATAGCCGCCGGGGCCGTCCTGGGCGTACCTATAGCGCAGGATATCTTGATCCTACTGTGAACGAGGCGAATTATTTAAAGAAGGTTCTGTCGGTCAAGCAATCTGTAGCGAATGGATCTGTGCCGTGGGATACTTGTCTGTTTGCTAGTAACGCCTTTCATAAAGATGTTTTAAATCGTGCAAAACAGAAGGACCCGACATTTAAAGGTGACAGGAATCAAGCAATGTTGTTGCTTTCTAATGAGGAATTGGCTGAATGCGTTCATCGTTTTTATGCAAGTAAGGGCATCAAGGGCCGTAAACGGTAATTGACTTTTTTTGAGGGGTTGCAAATCAATCCTTTTTATTTATATTAAAAGAGGATTAACCCTGGAGAAAATATGGCGGATATGACTCGTGGCGAAAGGACGGTGCAACTCTTTGCGAAGGTGATTTCAAACCCCGACAAGAAATTTACTGTTAGCGACTTGATGACATCGTTTGAAATTCCCGAAGGAGAACGTCGCAATGTTCAACGTGATATGCGTTTCCTCTCGGAGATGGATGGCGGACGCTACATCGCTGTAGAATCGGTGGGCCGCACGGCTTACTATACCTCGGCGCTTCACAATGCAGAAAGATTGCTGTTCCCGAACTTCGAAAATACGATGCTGCATTTCGTGTTCCTGAAACGCATCGCGAATATCTATCCGGCCACTAGCGAAATTATCACGCAACTTCTGGAGCGCATCGAAAAAAGTCTGCCGCACAGCGAGCAAAAATCGCTCCAAATACTCGGCAAAGCGTTGAATACCAAAATTCTTTTTATGGGTGCGCCTCCGGATTTTGAAGAAGACTCCAGCGAAAAAATCCGGATAATTTTACAGGCCATTCATGAACATCGTAAAATCGATGTGACCTACAAAACGGAAGAAGGCGAAAGACAATCGGTTCGAATCCCGTTAATGATTATCATCTACGAAGACGACCTTTATGTAGGCTGTCAACGGCAGGACGGTGATACCTATACGCTCAAGTTCCGCAGAATCAAGAGCGTCAAGCTCTCAAAAGAGCCGTTTGTCGAAGATCCGAAGGTCCTCGACAAGCTCCGCAAACAGGTGGTGTCCGGAGCTGCATTTATGGGGAGTCAGGAGCCGAAACTTGAAGATATAGAGATTGAGTTCAAAAGTCGGACAATTCTCTATCTCGAAGAAAATCCGTTTAACCGTTCTATGAAAATTGGCAAGCCGAAGAACGGAAAAGTCACGGTGAAACTGAAAGCCGAAGTAAACAAGCTCCTGTTCAACTGGATTGTCTCTTTTACGGATTCCGCCCGCGTCATAAAGCCCGTCTCTTTACGTAATAGTCTTAAGGACTACGCAAAATACCTGCTGGAAAATTACGACGAGTAATTTTATTTGTCGCTTTTGTAAAAAGGAGTATATATTAGTGAATAGATTTTCCCTAGAAAAGAAGGAGTATGGAAAATGAGTAAAAAAGATCCAATTGTAAATCTTATTGAAGAATTTCTCGAAGATAAAAGAGAAAACGAGGAAGATAAACTTTTTGAGAAAGATATTGATGGAAAAGACTTTCCTCGGAATCGGAATACTAATGATTCTCAGAAACTTTCAGAGGATTATATAAAATACGGAAAGGTATACAACGAATTTTCCTTGCAACATGAATTAGGTGAATTCTTGAAAATGAAGTTTAAGAATGATCCAAATTATTCAGAATTTAAGGATTTTAAGGTCCAATATGAAAGAAATGTTGAAGATTTCTTTGATGGAAGAAATCTTAATAAAGACGAAAAATTTATAAAAAGCGAAATGGATATTGTTATTTTTAAAAATTTTAAAAGGGATTCAAAAAAATATGCAATTGAGTTGAAATTTCCGGCAAATAAGACTCCTAGTAAGAGAATGCCTCATTTTTTAGAGGATGTCATATTTATGGAGAATGTCAAAGATGAACTTAAATTTACAAGAACTTATTGTTTGACATTGGTTCCTAATAATAAGAATGGAGAGGCATTTCGAAAAGGTCAACCGAATGATAAAGAGCATAAGTTTTATAAGTACTTCCGTGGTGATATCTGTAAAGATACAGTTCAAGCAATAGCACCCATTAATTCAGGCTATACAACAGAGAAGTATCTTAGTAAACTTAAAAAAACGATTCCATTTTCAATAACAAGAGAATATGAACCTATAAAATGGGAATACAAAACCGATTATTGCTTCTATTATTTACTTCCAATTCCTGATCTTAAAAAGGAATAACTACTATGCCCAAACTTTTCACCAAATCCGCATTCAAAATCGCAACGCATTGCCCGATGCAGGCGTATTACTATTATAATTCGGGAACCAATGAGGGACAATATGAAAACCAATCTGCAAATGACGATTTTCTGAAATCCCTTGCGGAAGGTGGATTCCAGGTTGGCGAATTGGCGAAGATTTATTGTGATGTCCCGCCGGAAAATGACTTAGAAGGTTGCAGTGGTTACGAGAAACCTTTGGAACGTACGCGTGAACTCTTCAAACAAGAGAAAGTGAATATTGCTGAAGCCGCCTTTCGCTATGGTGATAGTTTTGTTCGCGCCGATGTGGTGAAAAAGGACGGACATAAGATTGAACTGATTGAGGTCAAGGCGAAAAGTTGGGATCCTAAAATTCAATTTGTCTCTGTAGCGCAGGGAGGCAAGTATAAAGGTAAGCAAACCGCGAATCCTGATGGTCGCGACTACCTTTACGACGTGGCGTTTCAAAAATGGGTTGTCGAAAATGCTTTAAAAACGGATTATCCTGATGAAGTCTGGGAAGTGCAAGCATTCCTGATGATGCCGGACAAGAGTAAGGTGAATACCATCCCTAGTTTGAATGGTCTTTTTAAGGTCAGACAAGAGGAATTCGAAAAAGATGGCAGAAAAGAAAAACGCGCAAAGGTAGAAATAGCTCCCGGTGCTCTCGAAATATTAAAGAAACCGCACGAGCGTATTTTGACGCCGTTCCCCGTTGATAATGATTGCAAGCTGGTTATCGAAGGCAAGACTGCCGAACAGGCAGATGTGTTAGGTATGCCATTTGTCTCGTTTATTGAAGAAAAATCAAAATGGTATGTGAATAACGAGAAACACTATTGCTCTTTAGGCAGCAAATGTTTCGAGTGTCCTTTTAGATTGTCGGATGATAAAGAAAAGGATGCAGAAAAAACAGGCTCTGCTGATAAACCAAAATTGAAGTGTGGTTTTGAAGAATGTTGGCGCGAGGTTCCGAAACGTTACACAGATGATTTAGAAAAACACTCTATAAAAGCATTAAATGGGACCGGATTAACCCATTCTCCAAACACAAAAGATGATTGGATTCGTAACGGCATCTATTATATAGACGATATTGACGAATCGGTGTATCCTCGAAAAAATGATCGTAAGAAAACAGGATGGAACAATAACGAACGAAAGTGGATTCAGATTGATGGCGTGAAAAAGAACCAAACGGGGCCTATTATCCTGAAAGATGAACTCCGCACCGAGATGGATAAAAAATGGCATTTCCCGCTCCACATGATTGATTTCGAAACAACAGCTAGTGCTCTTCCGTTTTTTGAAAACACCCGCCCCTATGAACAAATTGCTTTCCAGTTCTCGCATCATATTATCCATGAAGATGGACGTATTGAACATGCGGGGCAGTTTTTGAAGACTCAGCCAGGCAAATTCCCAAATTTTGACTTTATTAAGGAGTTGAAAGAGCAATTAGGGAAAGATGGTGGAACGATATTCCGTTATGCAACTCACGAAAACTCGATTTTAAGAGCCATTCGTCAGCAACTTCTTAATTCAGAAGAATCCGAAAAGGACGAGCTGATAGCGTTTATAGAAAGTATCACATACCCGACCTCCGAAGAAGCTGATACATATAAAAAGGCTGGTATATCCGTAGAACCTGGCACCCGCGATATGATTGACCTCTGCGATATTGTCAAGCGCTTCTATTGGCATCCAGATATGAAGGGTTCCAATTCTATCAAGCAGGTCTTGCCTGCCATCTTGAAGAGCGGTACATACATCCAAGAAAAGTATAGCAAGCCCATTTATGGCAGTGAAATCAAGAGCTGCAACTACACGGCAGACAATCCGATTGCGTTGGTTCAAAAGAATGTGACAACGGGAGAAATCCTGAATCCGTACAAGATACTACCGCAATTTAAAGATGTCCAGAGGGAACTCGTTGAGGAACTAACAAAATTGGGCCCATGGACTAAGGATGAACTGACACGATATGTGCAGAATACATCTGCCGAAGAGATGGGTGCCGACGAGGACACCCGCATCAACAATGGCGGCTTGCCGTTGGTTCTTTTCCGCAGCTTCCAAGCGCTCAATCCAGATGGTGATTGGGAAAAGGAATTGGCTGCTTTCAATTTGAATTACAATGCACTTCGTAAATGTTTGCTCAAGTACTGCGAACTCGACACCATGGCGATGGTCCTCGTGTGGGAATATTTTGCCTATGAATGTGGGTTGCTTAAACGATAATTTTTATAAGGAGAAAATCTTATGGCTATCAAGAAAACGGAAACAAAAAAGACAGCTAAAACGACTGCTGCAAGGCGTACGACCGCAGTAACCGCCCCTGCCCCAGTCACGGCAAACGATAGGGATGCGTTGTTGAAACTTATCCAGTTGTCTATAAAAAAATATGGACCTAAATGCGATCTAAATTTTATAAACGTGTCAAAAATTAAAGACATGAGAGGCCTGTTTTACCGTTCTGAATTTAATGGTGATATCAGTAAATGGAATGTGTCCAAAGTGACTGATATGGGGAATATGTTTGCTTCGTCAAAATTTAATGGGGATATCAGCCAATGGAATGTTTCTAAGGTGACGAATATGGGCGGTATGTTTTCCTCGTCCCGATTTAACGGAGACATTAGTAAATGGGATGTTTCTAAAGTGACAGAAATGGGTTATATGTTTGCCTATTCCCAATTTAATGGAAACATTAGCAAATGGAATGTCTCGAATGTAAAATGCATGATAGGCATGTTCTGCCGATCGAAATTTAACGGCGACATTAGTAAATGGAATGTTTCTAAAGTTGAACGTATGGTAGAAATTTTCCAAAGCGCCCTGTTTGAGGGAAATTTAAATCAATGGGATGTCTCTGCCAATTGTAAGATTGAAGGTGCGTTTGATAAATCAGCTCTTGAAAAGAAAAATAAAATTCCTGTTTGGAAAAAATTTGACATTACGGCAAAAAAAATCGTTGCAGAAAATAAAGATCATTTGAGTTCCTTGATAAGTCTCGCTATATCTAAATTTGGCGTAAAAGTAGATTTGAATTTTATTGACGTGTCAAAAGTGACGGATATGTGTAGCCTTTTTTCTGGATCAAAATTTAATGGGGATATTAGCAAATGGAATGTCTCGAATGTGAAAAAAATGGCTTATTTGTTTAACGAATCTTCTTTTAATGGCGATATTAGCAATTGGAACGTGTCTAAAGTAGAAGATATGGATGGAATGTTTTATTGTTCCAAATTTAATGGCGATATCAGCAAGTGGAATGTATCTAAAGTAAAAAGTATGAGTCAAATGTTCCAAGGTTCTAAGTTTACAGGAAACATTGACTCTTGGCAAGTGAATGCCGATAAATTAACGTCAATTTGGTATTATCCCTTTAAAAACTCTGCGTTAGAGAAAATGGGTAAACTTCCCAAATGGTTTAAAAGTAATTCAAAGAATAGGAAATAAGTATGACCGAAAAAATTGTTGCAAAAGATACGGAACATCTAAAAAAATTGATTAAAGACGCAATGAGAAAAAATACGTTTGCGTGCGATCTGAATTTTATTGATGTTTCTAATATAACGGATATGAGAGGCTTGTTTAGTTATTCCAAATTTAATGGCGATATCAGTAAATGGGATGTATCGAATGTGGTAACTATGAGTGGCATGTTCGAAAGTTCCTGTTTTAATGGAGACATTAGCAAGTGGAATGTGTCAAATGTGATAAGCATGTCATCCATGTTCGCTCATTCAAAATTTGATGGTAATATTAGCAAATGGAATGTCTCTAATGTGACGAATATGAGCTGTATGTTTTGCTGCTCTGTATTTGATAAGGATATCAGTAAATGGGATGTTTCTAATGTTACGAATATGCAGAGTATGTTTGAACATTCCTGTTTCCATGGCAATATTAGTAGATGGAATGTTTCTAATGTGGTGCAAATGTATGCTATGTTTAGAGGAACCTTGTTTGATGGTGATTTAAGTAAGTGGAATGTGTCGATGGATACGGACGTTTCTGAAATGTTTACGGAATCGCGGTATTCCAGAAATGGTAAAGCGAAAGCTTTTTTGAGCAATATTTATAAGAATGTGATTGACAAAGCTAAAAACACATTGGGCGTTGTGACGGCTAAAGATAGAGAACATTTGCTAAAGCTTATCGATGCGTCAATGTCGTTATATGGTGCTGATTGTGACCTCAATTTTATTGATGTTTCTAAAGTGAAGGATATGAGTCACCTGTTTAGTGGCAGTCGCTCAAAATTCAAAGGTGATATTAGCAAGTGGGATGTATCCCATGTAGCGAATATGAGTCAGATGTTTGCGAGTACTGAGTTTAATGGTGATATCAGTAAATGGGATGTATCGAATGTGATTAATATGACTTCTATGTTCTGGAATTCTCGCTTTGATGGTGATTTGAACAATTGGAAAATCAATGCATCGTGTTTGTTGTACCATATTTTTGAGAAATGCCAGACGCCTAAAAAGAAAAAGTGGTTGAATACGGTGTATCAAAAAAGAATGGATGCTGCACGAAAAAAATCAAATACCGTTGTTGCTAAAAATCGTAATCATCTGTTGGCATTAATTGAAACAGCGATTGCTTTATATGGAGAAAAATGCGATTTGAATTTTATTGATGTGTCCAAGGTGACAGATATGAGCAAGTTGTTTTTCTCGGGAAACGCTCAATTTAACGGAAACATTAGTGAATGGAATGTTTCTAAAGTTAAGAATATGAAGTCAATGTTTCAAAATAGCATATTTATGGGAGACCTTAGTAAGTGGAATGTTTCTAAAAATGCGGATATGACAGATATGTTTACATATTCGCTTATGGAGAAAAAAGGCAAACTTCCCAAATGGTTCAAGAAATAATCATTTCCTGCACATCTCAAAAATCCGAATTCCATCCTTGACGAAACCGCTGAGCTGTACATGCAGCCTAGGATCGTCAGGGGGAAGGGGCTTATTTCCATTGAAAAAGGTCATCATCTCTTCGTCATAGGTGGTGGCCCTTTCTTGCTGGTTGGTTTCATTGTTGCGTATAGTCCAAAATGTTTCGCTGGGGTCTTCGTCGTTGCAAGCGGCCTCTACTAGCCAGTGGTAATTAATTTCATTTGTTTGCATAAACTGGAGTGGGTCCCAGCCGTTTGCCTTGAAATTGAAACACGAAACTGACAAAAAGTGCAGATTCTTAAACGCTTCGTTTTTTTTTGCGGCGTTACCGTAAATAATATCGTCTAGACTAAAATAGCCTACTTCACCTGGAAAAGTTTTCATCACAGTGTCGGAATAATCAAAACTGTCCGGCAAATCCTTAAGCAGATTATACAGTTTGTCAATGTCAGCTTTTGATCCGAGAATGACGTCAATTTGAGAATTGTGGGTGCCCATTTGCAATTTCCCCTTTTTAAAGATTCATTAACTCTCTTAACAATATAGTTATTCTGTAAGACAAATAATTACGTATTTGAAGATGAATTAAATTACGCAAAGTGTGCGACTGTATTTGTCACATAAGGCTTCTATATTTTTAATTGGCGAAGATTTTTTGCGCTTTGCGATAAATTTTGAAATAGGAGCTTGCTTATGGCGGACAATTTGCCAGAAATTCCCAAAATTACCGTGAAAGACCGCGAACATTTGATGCGTCTGATTAGCGAAACAATTGAAAAAGAAGGCCCGAATTGTGACCTGAATTTTATTGATGTCTCTAATCAAACGGATTTGACAGGTGTTTTCTCTTATCCGAACGGAAGTTTCAATGGCGATATTTCTCAATGGAATGTTTCTGAAGATGCCTATATGAAATTAATGTTTTGTAGATCGCCCCTTGAGTTGGAACATAGAATTCCGAAATGGTACAAACCATAGGAACTTTACGGTTTGTGCAACGTAAATTCGTGTGCATCCGCAATCGCGCGGATGACGTTTGCGGGGATGCCGTTCTTCTTGGCGAGTTTGGGCCAGCTCTTTACGGCATTTTCAACTTCGGCTAGAATCTTCTTGTAGCGTCCTTGCCTTAGCCCTGCAAATTTTGCGACAGCGTAAAAATCATCCAGCGTGAAGTTGTCGCACTTACCGTTGAATGTCATCTGGTGTGTTCCCGTCCATGCGCCTTGCGGGTTGTAGGCGAACGTGACATCGAAAGCGGGCGCGAGCGACCATACTCCGCGTTTGTCCATCAGGAATCCGATGTTTTTGGGGTGGTCGTCTTGGTTGCGTGCGCATATGTTGAATGCCGCGCGGCGGTACATCTCTTCGAGAGTGTCATAGCCGAGGTCAAGACGCTTGACAATGTCGATCGCCTGTTCGTAGCTGTATGCCCCCGGCAGGTTGAAGTCGTAGTGGGCGAGTGCGCAGAGTGACTGGTAGTGCAATTTTTTCCCGCCTGCGAGACGGTCAAATCGCCGTGTCATAAAGTGCCTGTGCCCCGCACATTCGTACAGCCTGCATTCAGTCATGTCGATGCCCGCGAGCTTCGCCATTTGCGAGTAGGTGTATTCGATGGCTCCGTACCCGAACATGTCGGCGCCTTCCTTGTCGCTGTTGTTCTGTACGTCGT
>Ga0247610_10007641_pt1 | contig 11061 bp, 10 predicted proteins | sample 174DNAGHGhighgp2_FD_193483 | JGI IMG/M metagenome (GOLD analysis project Ga0247610, IMG submission 193483) | Sheep rumen microbial communities from Palmerston North, Manawatu-Wanganui, New Zealand - 1742 DNA GHGhigh gp2 | ecosystem: Host-associated > Mammals > Digestive system > Stomach > Rumen...
AGCGAAGCTGCTATTACATTATTCAAGATAATCAATCGATTAGATATTCTTTCACGCGAGATTAAAATTTTTCTACCTGGTTTCCATGTAACAGGTAATAAAGAAAAAGACTCTGAAGCTGAGGTGAATGCTCGTATTAATGAAATAACCAGCTATAACACTCAAGAGAATAACGCGGATTATCATGGGGTGAATCCTATTTATCACACATATATTGAGTCGCATGGTGATATTTATTTTAATGATGTGGATTTTTCAAAATTTATGCTTGACTTTGAAGACTCCTGCTCCAAGTTTGAATATTGTGGCCGAACGGAACTTGTCGTCCTTCCTACTGCAAATGGGAAGATAATGAATGACGCCATTGTTTCTTTTAATCTAGATGACTTTAATTCCACAAAGAGAAGGAATGATATTGAGGAGTTTATTCTCTCCGTTATTAAACTCATTCGTAAAGATGAAGATAGAAATACTTTGGATTTAATATCAAAGATTCAAGAGACGTACGTGAAGCTATTAAAAGACAAAGAAGATGAAGATTCTGCAACTGTTGTCCTACGCTTGGATAAACGTCTCTTAGAGTATATGAAATGGAGGGAACATGATGAAATATTCTTTGTTAGTTACTCCACTAAAGATGAGTTTAATGCGTATGCATTCAAGGCTCTTTTAGAAAAACACGGTAAGAAAGTTTGGATGGCTCCAGATGGAATTCCTGCAGGGTTTGATTATGCTAGTGTGATACCTGCAGCTCTTCGGATAACAACTCGATTTGTTGTCTTGCTTTCTCATAATTCAGCTCTATCTGATTGGGTGAGAAAGGAAATTGGTAAAGCGATTACAAATAAGAAAAGACTGGATGGTGTTTTTCTTGACGATTTCACTTTCGATGACGTTAGAAATTATGATCACTTAGACTTTCTTTTTGAAAGTATTCAACTTAGATATACAATTCATGAATTATTTAATAATGTAAGTGTATTGATTAATTTTTTAAAATAGATATTTAAATAATATAGAGTATGGTACCCATAGAATCTTTGTCTAAAATGTTTAAAGCCATTGCCGATGACATGCCTTTACTTTCTTTAGAGGAATACAGCACCTCAGATCTTCAAGAGTTTCTGAATTATATAAAAACTCATGATGCGAAGGATGTAGTATTTCGGTTGCGATCAGGTAGGTTGTTTCCAATAATTATTCCTATACCTAGTGTGTTAGAAATGGAAAGCCTTGTAAAATTAGAACAAGCATTGGAAAAAGAGATAAATAATCGTAAAACAAAACAGGTTTAACTATTATTTGCGTATGGGTATAATGTGGATAATGTCTCCAATTGCATCTTTTTTCAAGATGTTGATGGAGGTTTCAAAAGAAAAAAATGAGGGTTCGTCCTTTAAAGATCAAGAGAAGATAGATAAAACTCCTAAGTAACAATTGGTAACTATTTGGCAATATAACATAAAAGCTTAAAGTTTGAAATAGAACTATTTTGGGCATAAAGGGATAGGTTTTTATAAATTGTTCAATAATAAAATGTTTTGCAGATATGAAAACAAATCTATTAAATAATAATTGGCGGTCTGCCACTATTTTTATTAGTAGCACATTTGTTGATATGAATGAGGAGAGAGATGTTCTAAATAGTTACGTTATACCAAAACTAAATGAACATTTCTATTCAAGAAGGATAAATGTTCAATTAGTAGATTTGAGATGGGGGGTACGAACAGCTGAGATTGAGGACGAGGTTGTAAGAGACAATAAGGTTTTATCTGTTTGTTTTGATGAGATTGATCGAAGCCAACCTTTTTTTGTTGCTATATTGGGCGATCGTTATGGATATGATTCATTAGACAAAAACATAATTGATTCCATTGCATATAAATTTAATGGGATATCCTTAAATGATAGTTCAGACTTGCACAATAAAAGTGTAACTGAGTTAGAAATACTATATGGTGTTCTTCTCCACCCAGAGAAGCAACTATCCAATAGTTTTTTTTGTATGCGTCATGCTGATTATTCAGGGGTGCCTAAGGAAATAAAAGAAGAGTATACGTTAGGTAAGTCAAAAATGGATTCTCTTCGTGGTAAGATAATTGATTCATGTGACAAGTTTGGTTATTCCCAAAACATCATTGATTATCATGTTTCAGAATGGGATGATGAAATGAAACGATTTGAGTCCTTTGATAAAGTACACTTTGGAGAATTGTTATTTGCAAAGCTTATAGTTTCGATTTCAGAATACTTTGACACAATGGACGAAGAACACTTCTCTTTTCCAGAACAATTGCTCTATGAACAAGAGACTTTTTTGGAGGATATCGATAGTGCCAAAGGAATGGAAAGGGGAATAGAAAGGCTTTTAGATTGTTCTAGTAAGATAATTATTGTTCAGGGAGAGTCAGGTATAGGTAAAACGACTATATGTAAACATTTAGCTAAACATTTAATTTCAAGATTTGACAACACCAAACATATCCTTTATTTTAACGCCGGGCTATCTGCGAGATGTCGTGATATAAAAAATATACTTATCTGTTGGATATGGCAGGTTAAAAAATCACTTGGTGAGGATATCAATGATATAGAAAAACTTAAAGTAGATGAATTGAACGATGCCTTTGAACTATTGTTGCAAAAGGGAATAAAACAAGGTCATGAATTCTGGTTTGTTTTAGATTCTTATGAGTTAATCTATAAGAATGCTATTTCAGAGAGTCTTCCATTTCTTAAGTTTGCAAAGGAGGTTTATATTGCTACACAAACTGACACAAAGATGCAATTTCATAAAGATGTGGCTTGCCAGACGATGGTACTGCCTGGTCTTGATTTGAATGAGGCAAAGGAGATGATGATGGAATTGTTTGAGAAACATCATAAAGAGTGGTATTCAAATCTTTGGGATATTATACAGAACAAATTTGAGAGTTCAATAAATCCTCTATGGATTGAATTGGCGGTTGACATATTATCGTCGCTTACCTCAAGAGACTATTTGAACATTAAAACATTACAGTCAAGCACAAATAATGGAGGAGAAGCTCAAGAAAAGTATTTAATTTCATTAATAAAAGATTTTCCAGCAAATGTCCCTCAGATGTTTGGCTATTTATATAACAAAGTGCTCGACGAAGATGGTTGGCCTATCCAGGAAGAATTCTATTTAGGATATATTTCACTTTCTAGGAATGGAATACGCGAATCAGATTTAGCAGCACTAACGAAACAGACAAATAGTTGGGATCCATTGTTGTTCGCTAATATCCGCTATCGCTTTCATTCCTGTATAAAAGAAAAAGGAGAGGATAATTGCTGGGGATTTAGTCATACTATTTATAACCATGTGATGGAATCATATATTCAGGAAACAGGAAAGCGGATGAGTGCTGATTATATCAATTTGGCTAAAAAGGTATTAGACGATCATCTAAGTGCTTTTCTAAAATCATATGTGAAAGAAGATGATAAAGGGGTTTATGTTGATTACCTTGAAATGCTACATGGTTCTTTGGGACATCATTATGTTCATTGTGATCGGCACTATGACTTGCGAATTAGCGAGTGTGTATATCATTTAATTCGGGGTAATGATAAGGAATCTACTGCGATTTTCCTTCTCAATTCCGATGCACAAGATGATATAAAAGAGGAATATTCTAATGCTATACGGGAAATAGCAGATTATATTATTGATAATAACGATGTGGACCTGAGTTATTTCCAAGTTCCTAAAGGTATGCCTATACCGGAAATAGGATATATGAGTAATGGTGCAATTGGATGGTTAATGGATTTGTTTCATGTCAATCTGCCGATAGACAATTGGAATTTGGGGAGATTAATGAAAATCTTTGCGTTGGAAGTGAGTAACCATCTGCAAGAGAGGGGTGAAATGATGTCATGTTATCATCTTAATCTTCGTTTATTGGCTGAAATCAATCAATTGAAGGGTATAGTTCCCGAAGAAGAAAGGTTTGGACTTGAAATGTTAATTAAATCCAATTTTATTACAACGCAGCGTTTATTAGGTCACTCATACGATCTTTTTTCTCATCATGAGGGAACATCGGAAAAGGATATTGCTATTAGCAACGATGATTCCGATGATGCCAACCGGTCTGAAATGTATTTGATAAATACGTTAATGGAACAGATAAATCACATTCAAGAAGAGAAGTTTTACGGAAACCATGTGAAAGTCATTTCTCAATGTAATGAAATACTAAATAATATTGGGAAGTATTCTGGCAAAATCCCAGAAAACATAATAAAAGAAGGAATGGATAAGTGTCATATGTCTATGGCAGATTCGTATCTAGCACTTGGGCAGTGGCAGCGGGCTCTTGATATATACAAGACATTGAATAAAACTGTGAAAATAGGGAGTTCTTCTTGGTCCCTTTTACAAGAGCGGTTGTTCCAAATTTATTTTGGACAGCGGGATCCACTATGCTTAACCGTGGCGGAAAATTATTTTTCTAATGCAAAAAAGGAATACTCTGCAAATAAATCGCTTTATGAAAACAATGAAAATTTAGCTCAGGCATATATTTTGTTTTTGAGGGCAATGGGTGTTGTTCATAAAGGGAATAGTGAAATAGAGGCGATTTTAGCTCAGGCAGAACTTTTTTTTGAACATCTGTTACATGAATATGAGCACAATACTCAGTTGCTTAGGTCGTATAGTTATCTTCAAGAGTTTGAAGGTGAGTTTTATAATGGTATTAATCAACCTGAGAAGGCCGAATTGTCACTAAAGCATCGGCTTGAAATCTGTGAGTTTCTTAGCGGAATTGAACCATTGAGTTTTAATGCTTCACGAGATTACGCGAAGTCAAATGAAGATCTTGGACATTTTTATTTCTCACACCATGATTATTTAAAGGCTCACGATTATTTCAACGATGTTGTACAAATAATTAGTAAATGGAATGACTCTGAAGAAAAAGATAGTCGTCTAGCTAGTGTATATTTAGCAGATGGTGAAATTCTGATGAATGTTGATGAGAGAGACTTAACAGGAATTGTTGGTGTCCGTAAGAACAAAGTTAGAAATAAAGCTCAACTGATAGCAGAAATTGACTATTTGTTTACCGAAGCATTGAAGATATATAGGCATCTTGCAATTAACGCTCCACAAGACTATGAACCGTGCAAAGTTATGATGCTAAATAAATTGGCTATTTTCTATTCAGATAATCAACGTTTTTCGGAAAGCGAAGAATTATATACGGAGGCCATAGATATTCTTAGGCATCTTGATGATAATGATCCTTCGTCCTTTACCTCTCAGTTAGCAGGAAGCATTGGAGGTTTGGCTTATTTGAAAAATCTCACAGGTAATTTCTTGAAAGCGGAAGAGTTGGCAGTCGAAGGACTAAAAATAGACCAGAATCAACTTTTTATTTACACTAATTTGGCCGCTGCTTTACTTTTCCAAGGTAAATATGATAAGGCTTGGGCCATTTATAAAAGGTATAAAGAAGAACTACAGGAAATGTTTCTTGATGATTTAATTCAATATGAGAAATTGGGAATTATTCCAGTCGAGCATATGAATGAAGTGGGGGAAATTAAAAAGATGTTATCTTCAAACGAAATATAGCAACTAAACAAAAGTACCGTATAGTTGTTCTAGGACTATCAATTCTAATTGCGGGAGAAATATTATAATTTCTTCCGCATTTTTTATATAGGTGCTGATAGTTATTAATGAAAAAGAGAATCCATATCATAAACGACAAAAAAATACGAGATGAAAAGAATGACAATTATCAATTATGATGCTCTGTTGAACAGAATTAATGAGTACGCATACAAAGCTGGGAGAGTGACAACACGACCAGTATTACTACTTTTCTATGTGATGAAGAGTAAGGAGACACCGAGAAAGGACAAGATGCTGATATTCTCCACTTTGTCGTACCTTGTACTCCCAATAGATGTTCTTGATGCAAAGAGGTTACCAATTATTGGCTGGTTTGATGAAATAGCATCGTTATCAATAACCTACCAGAGAGTTTGCAAGAACATTACACCAAATATTGAAGAAAAGGTTGATGCTATTCTCAACAAGTGGTTCCCAAAGTACACACCCTATGAATTGACAGCTGAATGATATGGTGAAGAGAGTCGTGTTTTTGACAGGAGAGCATATCGGTTCAGATGCTGTTGAGAGTCTGCATCTCTATAGAAGGATAGTCAGTTTTAAAAAGTGTGGCGATGTGGCGATCATCACTCAAAGCAGTGATACTTATGCAGAACAAGTCGGTTGTAATAAGGTTGTACATCTGACAGTAAATGATGGTGACCTTCAGGAAGCAGAACGTGTAACAAATCAAGCAGACATGTTTGTTGTTGTGGGGATGCCTCCCAATATCAATCCTTCATCTAAGTTGTTGAATGTGACAAAACCAGAGTGTTGTATAGCCGTTATCAATAAAAGTTGTTTGGATCTTCCGAAGGATTTCCATCGTGAGCATGTAGTACGGATGAAGGATATGAGTATAGGAACTGGACTTATGTTTTTGTCTATGTACCGATGGCTATGTGATTTGGTTGAGGAGTGAATACGATAAAGAATGAAACAATTATGAAGAAGTATTATTTACTAATGATTGCTTTGTTGTCAGCCAATGTGATGGCACAAGAATTTGTTGATTCCATTGATGTGGATAACGACAATTACATTATTGAATATGTGGAAGATGGCGATACAGTTCGTGCAGATACCATAGACCTGTCTACTCCCAAAATCCCCCAGATTCCATTAGACGAATGTGATAGCCTGATGGTGAGTTCACCTGGTGACAGATATGGCGTAATCTGGAAGGCTGGTAGGTGTGGCATCTACGACATTGTCAAATGGGAAAATGTTACGAAGATAGAATACAAAGATCTTTGGTTTTCTTTTCGCAGGGAAATAGAAGGCGAGTATTACTCATATTTTGGATGGGATGAAGATGATTCCAAGGGTGTTATCGGAGTGGCTGAAGTGAACAACCAGTTTATTGCAATCAGCATGCCAAAGAAGAATGAAAATGAAGAAGAAACAAGCAAAACCAGTCAGAGTAGTAAGTAATAGTTATATGTGCATCTTATTTATTGGTAACTGTGATTTTATTTGGTTTCTTTTTGATTTCTATGGTGCGTATGCATTCATTGCAGATTTTGATATCAATTGTATATTTGGATTCGCCATAGACTTGACACAGTGACTTAAATGTAGTTAATTCGTGGAGCTTTAAAGCTACACTTCCATTTTTTATTGCTATATTTGCATCAAGTATATATGGTATGGGCAAAGAAACGAAATATAAGAATGTAGATGTCCTGTTAATGGATCCAGCTTATTCTCGTTGGATTGCTACAGATAAAGATACAGAATTGGAATGTGTAGATTTGGTGGCCGAAACTCTCGTTGATGGCCTGTATTACGTGTTCAGGGGGCGTTTGGATGAGTATGACGAGGATTCTGATGATTATCTAACAGAAAAAGCTCTTCAAGTGTTTGGCCTGGATACTGGACGTATTGGTGTCTATGACTATTCCAAGGTTATTACTGAACAGCCGAGCTTAAAAGATTCTATAAAAAAGAAGAAATTATTTGCAGCTGTTATTCGGAATTTTTCAGGAACAATATCTTGTTTAACAGACGCGCAAGATGAAGTTCATATAGTTGGAGTCTCAGATGATGGGAAGAATGATTTTTTCACCATCGAATATCTGTGATGAATATTGTTGTAAAAAGAGGTTATTGACAAATGGTATGGCAAACAACGTCAATCATATAGAAAAGTTAAGAGAATATGCTATTAACCATTTCAGGAAGGGAAATTCATCTATTCATGGGGTTTCCCATTGGGATAGAGTTGCCCGAAATGCGGATGCTTTAAAGACAAATAGCGTTGACGTACTTGTTGTTAAGGCGTTTGCCTATATCCATGATGTTGAAAGAGCTAATGAGAGTGATGACCCACAGCATGGCCCGCGGGCAGCAATCCTCATCGATGAAATACGGTCTACCGTCCTGTCTTTCCTTGACAATAAAGAAATAAGCCAGCTTAAGGTTGCCTGTAGGTTGCATACGTCAATATTTAGGACAGAGGATGCTACTGTTAATGCATGCTTTGATGCAGACCGCCTTGACTTGGGACGAGTTGGTATAACTCCGAATCCAGATAAGATGGCGACTATACAGGGACGCATTTTAGCGGAGAAAATGATGGAGTTCAATCTTGAAGAAGATTGGCTTCTAAATGGCGGTTGAAAAGGAACATTATTTGTATGAAATATAATGTAGATTCAATTATCGGATGCGGAAAAGTCCTACAAAGAGCGGATTTTGTGTTCTTTTGGGGACATATTGCACGGGCAGAGAAGCAGATGAAAGCTTGTCTGAGCCAGTGGTTCCTATGTAGTTTCCTGGTTGATGATATCTATTACAACTGTGCAGAGCAGTTTATGATGGCAGAGAAAGCCCGCCTCTTTCATGATGAAGATGCTCTGCAAAAAATCATGCAGGCTTACGACCCTATGGAACAAAAGAAACTGGGTCGCAGGGTGCAAGGATATGATGATGCCATGTGGAAAACCTGTTGCTTCGATGCGGTGGTAAGAGGCAATGTGGCAAAGTTCTCTCAGAACTTGAAACTACGTGATTATCTCATTTCCACTAGAGATAAGATACTGGTAGAAGCCAGCCCGAAAGATGCTGTTTGGGGCATTGGTCTTGACGAAGATTCCCCCGATGCTATCAATCCTATAAGATGGCCAGGAACAAATCTCCTTGGGTTTGCGCTGATGGAAGTAAGAGATATTATACGAGAAAATGAAGAGCTTTGATAGATATTGTGAGTATTGGCACTCAATAACAACAGATATGTAAACGAACAGAAATGATTATTTGTAAGAACGCCGTGCTTAATACAGATGGCACAAGTTGCTAAGTAGTGAGTTTGTCGGGTATCAACTCTACTACGATAGCAGAACTGAGTAAAGATACCCGAAACGTAATTACGAGTTGAAGCTCACTAAGAAAATGTAATTAGTACGGAATCAAACGACATTGCCAATCTGTACCTCTAATAATTGAGGACTAAGGTCGTATTAGGAATCATTGGCGTAGAGATAAGAACCACAGTTGATAACAAGGCTCATTTAGTGGAGCCGAAAAATGAATACGACAATGTTAGAGTTAAAAGGAAAGTATTGCAAGGATTGCAAGATATTCACCGACAATATAGAGTCAGGTGCACTTTCGTTGGTGTACCAGTTTATGGACAGCCCGATGTTTGAGGGTGCTAAAATCAGAATTATGCCTGATGTTCATGAGGGTAAGGACATCGTGATCGGTTTTACAGTACCATTTACTGACCATGTGAATCCCGACCATGTTGGAGGAGACATCGGTTGTTCGGTATCAACAGCCATCACAGATCTGCCTATCAATGCAGAGGATTATCCTGCTATTGAGCGGTTGATTCGTGAGAAGGTAAAGTTTGGTATGACGATTCATCAGAAGTCTGTCTATCCGCATTCAGAACTTTACAAGCATCTGCAGACAAGGCTTCAGCAAGCTCGCCAGCAGTGGCCAGAGATGGTAAGCATGATGGATGTTTCGGAGAAAGGCATTACGGCCTTTATGAAGCGCATTGAGCAGACAGAACACATGTTCTATCACAGCATCGGTACCGTTGGAGGTGGAAACCACTTTATTGAAGTAGGTGTAACTCCAGAAGGAAATTATGCTTTTACCGTTCACTGTGGCAGTCGCAATCTCGGACAGAAGGTGTGGAAGTACTGGAAGAACGAGGCGATGAATCAGGAGGGAATGACCAATGGATATCTGGTTGGTGAAGCTATGAAGGGTTATATCACAGACATGGTAGTGGCCCAGGCATATGCAGAGTACAACCATCAGATCATAGACCAATTGGTGATGGAGGCAATCTGCGAGGGTAGCGGTAAAAAGGCCTACGTCGTTGAGCAAATCTACACCACCCACAACTACATCGACTTCTCGATGAAGATGATGCGCAAGGGTGCTGTTGCCGCTCCGGAAGGAAAGAAGCTGGTGATACCGTTCAATATGCGCGATGGTCTGATTATCGCCCGTGGCAAGGGCAATGAGGATTGGAACTGCTCGGCACCGCATGGTGCAGGTCGTTTGCTTTCACGTTCCGATGCCAAGGAACTAATCGACCTTGATGAATATCGTGAGTCGATGAAGGGAATCTACTCGACATCGGTCGGAACGGGAACCATCGATGAAAGCCCGATGGCCTATAAGGACCCGAAGGAGATTCTGCGTCTGATAGAGGACACGGTGGAAGTTGAGTATTTCATCCGTCCTGTCATTAACTTGAAGGCCACCAACTCTTATGACTCCAGTGTGGAGATAGATGTGAATGAAGAACAAGATTAAGTAATGGAGGCTCGCCCCGTTCCCCGCAATGGGGCGAGTTTTTAGATAAATAGGACTATGTACAACAGAGAATAAACACCCGAAAGAATAACGGAGCTGAAACCGAATGAGATATTCGTGTTTGGCAGTAATCTTGCTGGAGCACATGGTGGCGGTGCAGCACGATTGGCATACGAACGATTCGGTGCGGTGTTGGGGCAAGGGGTCGGCCTGCAGGGACAGAGCTATGCGATACCAACTATGCAAGGTGGCGTGGAAACTATCAAACCATACGTGGATGAGTTCATTACATTTTCTCAATCACGTCCGGACTTGAAGTTTTATGTTACGCAGATTGGCTGTGGTATAGCTGGCTTCAAGATTGCGGAGATTGCTCCACTGTTCCAAGATGCCATTGATGTAGTGAATGTCATTTTGCCAAAGGAGTTTGTTGATGTAATAACTACGGATAACAATTTTAACCTAGAACGGTTTGTTGAAGTTCAGAAGTTGTACTATGAACAGGCTCTAAAGGAGATTCAGGACGGTCTTAAGCGTTCACACTGGATATGGTTCATATTCCCTCAGCTTTCTATTCTGGGACATAGCTGGAATGCCAAGTATTATGGCATAAGTGGATATGACGA
>Ga0247610_10007643_pt1 | contig 11059 bp, 8 predicted proteins | sample 174DNAGHGhighgp2_FD_193483 | JGI IMG/M metagenome (GOLD analysis project Ga0247610, IMG submission 193483) | Sheep rumen microbial communities from Palmerston North, Manawatu-Wanganui, New Zealand - 1742 DNA GHGhigh gp2 | ecosystem: Host-associated > Mammals > Digestive system > Stomach > Rumen ...
ATGATGTACACGAAAAAGCATCACATACTCCTTACCCAGTTGTTTTTCCCATTTATTGATATGAATTGGAGGATTCAGCGAATAGGTTTTTCCATAATCGTCACTGTCACGCCAAGTGGGGGCATAGAGTATGACTTTCTTGTTTAACGGTAAACCCAGTGCTTTTCTTTTCGCAACAACATCATCAGGCTTGACCTTATATAGCACATCATTTCGTGGAAGCCCGCTTGCCAGCATGATAGCCTCTGGGGCTTTAAAACTACGCATTAAGACTCTTTTATGGAATTCACTCTCATAACAGAAAAAGTTCAAATGGCCGAAATCATAGTCATTACGACCAGGGACATCATTTCCGACAGCATTCAGGCTACAGCCATGCCATGTGTTCAGATAGGTACAGCTTCTTTTCTTATAGCATAACGTTCTCTCTATATTCACACTCGTTATCCAATAGTTCGCCTTAAGGGTCATATAAAAATAAGTCAGCGTGTCAACCTTAATTTTCATGGGTGAACCCGGAATATCTACAGATGGGTCTTCCAAAGCCCAAACCATCTTAAAGTCTTTAAAACGTGGCTGACGAATCATATATTCGTAAATTGCCCGAGGGCTGTCATTGTACTTACATCCTAAAGCACTGAACAAGATCATCTTGTCATCAGTCTTAACAAACTTTCCCCAACACCGCATCACGTAACTAGCTATTACTCTAGCAAACTTTAAAACAAACTGATGATGCTTCAACTCATAATCAATTATTGCTCGAAAACCTTGCATAACAGTCTACAATTACTATCTTTAGAAAATTCTTTTATCGCAAATTCAAATCCTCTTTTCCCTTTAGCCTTTAGTACATCTGAAGATTCACAACAAACACTTTGCATAGTTTCAGACAATGAGAGAGGATCTTCTGGCTTAACCACCCAGCCAGCACCACTTTTCTCTATGCATTCAGCCGAATCACTATCAGCATCAACACATGCTATAATTGGTTTGGCAGAAAGCATATAAGCTACCAATTTACTTGGAACCGAGAATTTAGCAAAGCCCTTTCTTACAGGAAGAAGTAGCACATCTGCCATGGCCTGCATTTCAGGAACCTTACCTGCCGGTACATCCCAGAATTCTATATGACAAGAATAATGCCGGGCAATCTTCTGCAAATTGTCTTTTGCGGGGCCAGAACCAGCAATGACCAATCTCGTACTTTCATTATTGATCATAGAAAAAGCTTCTAGCAAAGTTTCAATCCCTGCTAATTGTCCAATGTTACCCAAATACATGAAAGTAAAGAATGTGCTGTTTTTACGATCATTTTTTGCTTGAGCATTTTCAATGAATGGTTTCTCGTCCTGCCAGTTTCTCACCACTACAAACCGTTCCCTTGATAGATTTCGGCTCTCTGACAGATAATTCGCCATTTTCTCTGAATTGGTTTGAATCTTGATGGCATGAGAAAGGACAAAATAGTCGATTGGCCTCAACAAAAGCATGGTCAACCATTTCAAAAATGAAACATTTGGCATTTTTGAAGTAAGGGATTCTGGATAGACATCTTGAACTGGCGTGATATAAGGTATACCATACTGACATGCAGCCTTAGCAACCTGATACACACCAAACAAATGCCACGAATCATTATATATCAGATCTATCTCATCATGATTGCCACGAATATACCTAGCACACCATCGGCCATGAGAAAAACTCTCACGAAATCTACCAAGCAGAGAGGATTCAGGACATGTGTAGGAGTCAAACTCTATCACCTTAAAGGGCAATTCCATGTAATTATAATCAGGAAAAGAAAAGCCTTTTGGTCTTGTTGGACGAGGTCGGAGTACGGTTACTTGATAGTGCCGGGAAAGTGCTATTGCCAAGTCAGTCTGAAGCCTGGCTGATACTACTGTTTCCGGAAAGAACACACCACAAACAAACAATATCCTTTTTCTGTTCATGTCCTTATGAATCATGACATCCCCAATAAATTCCTAACCTTCCATTTTTGATTCACAAGCTTGGCTAATGGTTTCCAAAGTGCCTCAGAAGGGAACATCTTTGCCAGTGCGAAATCTCTATATACATCAGTCATTGCTCGTGACCAGGCACCATTCTTTCGGAATGTATATCTCTGATCATAATCACCCATGTTGCCAGATTTTGATATTTCTTCATATAAAAAAACACCAGCCTTCTCATTGGGTGCAATCAACAGATAATCTTCTTCGATTCCCAAAACATGCTGTTCTATCCACATCACAGCACATGCGAACTTCTCCATTCCTAAATAATGAACGGTTTTACAAAAGTCATTTTTCTCTTCCTTCGAGAATCCCATCTTCATTAAATAATAATAGTCGATTAACTGACGTAATCCAATACCTTCATTAAAGAAATGACGCATCATGTGAGACAAGAGGAAAATGGCATTGAAAGATTTTGTCGGGATACAAACTCCCTCCCCCAATTCTGGACAAAAATGAGAAAACTGCTCTGGCTGATTATTCTTATAGAACCTTTGCAGTCTTGCATTATAAATAGGACTGGACATTTGAGACGGCAAATAATGTACCTCTACCATTACCTCTTTAAAATATGGAAAGTCTATATGATGATATTGAGCAAAGGTATGAGGCGTGATTGAATGAACATACTTGGTAATGCTTTTTCTGGAACCTTCGACCCATATATCTATATCACCAGAAACTCTACTTTCAGGAACCGGATACATCAAAGAAAGGCCTTGACCTTTCAAGATACATGTTCTGAATCCTGCACACTTCAGCATATCTGATAATTCCTGAACTTTCTTTCTATAGACATTGAAACGACGATGTTGTCTCTCTATAACAACACCCCAACTTAAGAAAAGTCCTTTCCCGACAATATCAGGGTATTGTAGCCTTGAAATTTTCATCCCCTCATAGACTACGCCAAGAATAGCCTGCTTCACCGAAAAATCCAATAAAACACGCCAGTCAATCTGACTGATGATTTCCTTTGGAGCACTTTCTTGCCTCAACGCATTCTGCAGAAACACTAATATTGGATTGTCTTTTATATGCTGTTCCACTTTTTCACTGGTGATGATTAGTCATCCATTGTTTTAATACTCTATATGAATCTTCATGGACTTTCCATGCATTACTATCCACAGTAGAACTTGCCCCTTCAAGATGAGTAACCTTAAGACGAGGTGCAAAGAAAACAGGAATATTCAACAAACGACACCGATGTGCCAAATAGAGTTCCTCATTATACAAAAACATATCTTCATGGAAAATCGGATATAAAGCCATAACAGCCTGATAAGTCATAATAATAAATGAACCATGAGCAGAAAATACCCTAACCTGTCGCAAACTGCGAATTCGAGTCCAAGCCACTAACAGCTCTCTTAACAAGCGGTTTAAAGCAAATGCCATCGACATCAGGACATTACTTCTCATTTTATATGATATATCAAGGAGCTTCAGATAAAGCCCCAACCTGAAAGGCAAATGAGGATTCTGCTGATGACCATTTTCCATCCTGACGTCAGCCGCATAAACAGCTTTTTCATCTTTTGTTTGGCTTAGATAAGCCAGATCCTTAATAATGATGTCTGAATTTGACAATATCAGGAAACGGAAGTCAAAATGGTCCATCGCGTATTTGCTTCCAACATTATTACCCACTCCATAACCCTTATTAAGCACAGGAATATAAACGGCATCATTTTGCAGTGCTGTCAGCCTGCACGCTTCTTCTGTTTCCTTGTCATAGAAACTATTTACGACAATAACACGGCAAGTGTATGACAATCTAGAGCTGGCAAAAAATTGTCTCAACACATCGATATTCTTATAGACGAGAACAACGAACACAATATCGTAATATGGTCTATGCTTTTCCATTGCCACCACATAACAAGGCAAAAATATCCTTCACATTTTGCTGGAATACACCATACTCCCCACGAATCATCTGCCTGTATTCCTCAAAATCTGCATAATGTCTCTCATAATCAGTAATACACGACTTTATCTGTCTGACGATATCAGGAATACTCCCGATAACATCCTCATATTTATATGCCTCAGGTATAGGAACATCCTGATAGAAACGAGCTGAGCCACGGAGTCCTGTCAATACACAACAGCCAGATACAGCTGCCTCCCTAGGAATCCTGTCCTTACCAGGATGATGGCCAAAATCAATATATACTTTAGATGTCTCAAGAACATCCCTCATCTGTACGGGTGTCAATCCTTGAAGAGGGAACCACTCCAACTCAGGAGTCGCTTTAATGATTTCTTTCGTGAAAGCAATGCCCTTCGACGGATTATATAAGACTCTGTCTCGTTTTTGATCATTCAGATGCTTTTGTACAGTAGAAAGGAAATCATCATCAAGATAATCTGATAAATACATAATATGAGAATGATCGACAATCTTCTGAAGGAAATCTATAGCATAATACGATTGGGCAAAATGATAAATATCAGGCTGCTCTATGCGAAAACGGCGCAAACCAAACAGATTTATGATTCTACCCTTAAGCGTATGCTGAGTAAGATGATAATTGTCAACACTCATCCACCAAATAGCCCTTTCAGCTTTCTTTACACCTCTTAGTATCTCCACATTCGTCTCTGGAGCGACAACAATGTTTCCTACCGCATCCTCCAGTTTATCATCAAAGGGAAGATGATATTTTTCATAAAGCGGATTAACAGGGTAAGTTTTCTGCTGAGTTAATCCGTAATAATAATACATCCGGGCATCATAACCAAGTTTCCTCAACTCAAAACATAGTTGATGGGCAAGTGTAAGACCTCCCGTATGCTTACATGCCAGACAGCCAATAAATATCTTATTCAAAATGAAAAACTAATGATTGATGTTGGTCTTTATATATTTCACCATTATACCATAGAACTGGTACAGATATTCATTCCTCAGTGCAGCCATGCATAGGACATAAATGGAGCCTCCTGCAAGTATATCGGCTATTAATACCCATAAAGGCATTGCTTTCAGATGATGATTGATGAAAAATAGCAACGACGCGACGAATAATGTACTTATTACTATATGAAACAAGTTTTTGTCGAAAATTGTAATGTTTATCAATCGATGTGCATAAACAAGCATGGCAGCAGAGACAAAGAATTCTGCGACTAAAGAAGCAACGGCTGCTCCCAAATATGAAAAATGGGGTATTAGAATAAGATTAAGTATCAAATTCGATATTGCCCCTAATGCTGTGCATAAAATAACAATATTCTGGTAATCCATAGCATACAACACCTTAGTACCCATAATGCCGGATATTCCAAGGAAAATGATGATTGGCGCAAGTATTTGAATCGTCAAAATAGAGGGGTAATATGCGGATCCGCAAAATACTGGTATCAATACTGGCGCAATGATTATAAGCATAACAGACAAAGGAACCAATACTATCATCGTAAACGCCAAAGAATCTTTTGTAAGTTTGCGGAATAATACCATCTCATGCCTGTTGTAATAATTTGCCAAGCGTGGCAATATCACCGCACCCAATGCAATAGAAAAGCCACATAAAGCTCTGACTATTCGAGTTGCAGCAGCATAATACCCCACATCTGAATTTCCCTTTAGGAACCCAAGCATGACAGAATCCAAATTGATATATATACTAATGATAATATTAAGCATGAAAATCTCCAAGGCAGGTTTTAAGTGACGCCTCATATTCAGCCTATGAAAATTAGTTGAGAAGATATTTACGAATTTACGCAAATGAATGAAATTAAAGACATAGTTTCCTGCCTCTGCTATCATTAGCAGCAATGCATAAATGTAGATATCTGACTGACTTTTCACAAAGACGAATAATGCTATCAGAGAAATCAACCGCACAATAAGTGACCTTATGGTTATGTACTTGAAATCTTCTATGCCTTGATAAAACCATTCACAACTGATGGCGTCCAGGAAGAGATGAACACTCAGGATGAGGAAAAGCAACAAGTTTGATTTGAACTGGCCTACCGACAAACCTGTCAGCAGAAGGACAGAATATGCAGCCAACGTAAGGGAAAGATAAAGAAACAGTATTTCTCTGGCCGTCTGATTCCGCAATTCCACATTGTCCCTGACCTTTGCAATTTCCTTAACTGCATACAAAGGAATCCCCAATGCCGCAAACATGGCAAAATAATTAATGACCGACTGAAAGAATTGTATCAAACCTACCCCTTCTGGCAACAATACCCTCGAGATATACGGAAAAGTAATGATAGGATACAGAAGCCCTACAACAATATTTGTCAGGTTCAATACAAAGTTGGCCTTAATTGTACGCTGTTGCATCTCTATTTATCAGATACTGATGAGTTGATAATCAATCCAAAATATACCAGTGGCACTTTTGAGGAAGAAAAAGCCATTCAGCAGTATATACGACAGAGCTGCAGAAAATTGCAAATTCTGGGAACGCAGATACTGAACTGTATTAGGTAATATCAAAAAAGTAAAATTAGAAAAATACAATGACATCCTGCCTATCAGTCCAAACCCTAATCCTGCAATATAAAGTACACAGGCTAAGATAAGTACCAAAGAACAGAGCCTGTTAATTCCTTCCTCAAAAAAATGTTCTTTCATGACAAATAGTCTGAACAATAATATGGCCGACAACAGGGCTGGCATTTTCCAGTTTCCTCCCTCATAATTATCAGCTTCAACAATATAGACCAGATATTCCGACAAAAATCTTTCTAAGATATATGGCAAGATAACATCAAAACTTACCACCAAAACGAGTCCTCCAAGAGCAAGAGCCAGCGAAAGGATTTTCACGTTATTGATACCATATATGAAGTAGACTGGAAAGAAGATTATTGATGTCGTATGTATTGTAAAGGCAATCATGCATATCAGTAAGTATGGCAATATCTGCCTTTGGATAATAAAAGGTATAGAAAAAAGCAAGATTGCAAAAGCCAGGAACCCTCTGAGAATAAACAGTGACTGTGGGAACGAGTCAGTCATCAAAACCAAGACAGAGAACCAAAAAATGGGGGAAAACCTTTTGATGGAAACATAAAACGAAAAGAACATGAAACAACTTGTAACGATGAAAAGCACCTGAGTAAAAGGAAACAGATCAGCAATCGCCTTCAAAAAAAGTGCAAATCCCGTCTCAGTCTTCAGTTCTTCATAACCTCTGCTTATTACATCCCATACAGACATCTGTCTGGCTTCTTCTATGGCTCGAACATAATAAGGTGTATCTTCTAGTGTCAAAGGGTCTCTAAAGGCATGAAAGAAGAGCATTACCCCTAGAGCCGTCAGCAGATAGATTAGTTGACGCTTATCTGTCAACAATGTGACAGTACACTTCTTTACTGGCATGAAAACATATTCTGCCACATTAGTATATGCGACAATCGCCAGGACAACCTCAAGGAGAAACAACAAATAGAAAAGATGCATCAAACCTTATCTGAATGGTTGACAATGATGACAGGGGATAAAAGACGCCCTTCTTCTGCAAGATGATTCAATTCTGAGAAAGCTGTCTTTGGAGTCTTATCAGGACGGCACACATAACAGGTTATATCTTCCAGACCATCTATCAGTACGTCACTGTACTTACCAATTGCTGAAGAGTCAAGGACGATAAAATCATATTCTTGTTTTAAAGAATCCAGCATCAGCCTGACTTCCTCGCGCGCCAAGACATTGGCAGGATGCTCATCATGCAAATCCCCACAGACCAAAACATCAAATCTACGGTTACCACAAGAGGTTATAATGACAGATCGTATTTTTCCTATGATTTTGTCGCCTCCCATAAGCAATTTGCAGAAGCCGTCATGCCCATGCAGATTCAGGACTTTATCAATAGAGGGATTACGCAAATCAAAATCACAGAGGAGAACTCTTTTGCCTGTTCTACCCAAAGACTCCGCTAAACGGATAGCACAGAACGTCTTACCATCACCTGTATCATAAGATGTAACTAATAGTGTTTTCTGTCCGTCTTTCATCTGGTGCAGTAATTCAGACCTGATTCTAAGGAAAGCTTCCTCTGTACCACATCCATCAAGAGGGATATCACCAATAACTGGCAGGTTTGTCAAATTCTTCAAGGAATTGGCATCTGCTATAGTACCCTTCAGCCAACGATATACGAAGAATACTATGAAAGGAATTATCAGGCCTATCAACAAAGCCAATGGAAGAACGAACAAAGCCAGTGGTTTAACCTTCTTATTATATAATGTAGCATCAGCCTTTATGCCCTTATCAACCGTTTTGGATAGTTCCAAGGCATATTCTTCACGTTTTTGCAACAACGACAAGTACACATTTTGCTTAATATTACGCTGCCGGGTAATTTCAGTCATAGTCCGGTTCTGCTGTGGTGCATTGGATATTCTGCCTAGATACCGGTCATACTCTTTCTGTGCCACTTCTTTTTTCATCAGCAATGACTGCCTGTCTCGGTTGATTGCCTCTTTAATCACAGGATGTAACTCTTCTATCAACTGAGTTGCCTGCTGTCCCTGTGGTGACTGCATACTGACACTCTTCAGAATCTGTATTCGTTCAGCCACCAGATTGTTATGACGGGTGATTAAAGTAGCTGCATCCCCTGAATAATTGATTACATTAAAAGGAATAAGCTCGAACAAATTAGCAGGATCATTCACATAATCCCTCAAATAGTCCAAAAGCATTATTTGAGTACCAATAGTTATCAACTGGGTTTCAAATTTATTTCTATTTTCCATAACATCAACGACATCCGCCTTATGTTCTGTCACTTGATACCTTTTCATGTAGTCTTCCCAATCATCGTCTGTCATTCCTAGTTCCATATCGATTTTGGCAAGTCTTTCACTCACGAACTGGTCATTTTTGGCAGTCTCCCTGTGCTTCTCGTCATTAGTACGTCTATTGTAATTCTCAACTATTGCATTGATGAAGTCAATTCCCCGGAGAATACTCTCATCTTTGATTTCCAACAACAAAACTGATGAGTTCTTCTTTGACGGAGGATTCACAGACATCTTCTTTGCCAATTTCCTGGCTGTCGTCATCGGAGCATTCACGATAATATCCAACTCGTAGCCATCTGCATATTTTTCCTTCAGCTTGGCAGATAATCCATTGTCTTCCGACAAAGTCAGATTGCCTATGGGAGTTTTAACAACAGCAGGTAAAGTCTGATATGACATTTCAGGTAAATAAGTCTTGTCATTATTCTCTTTCAGCCAACCACTAACCGCATATCCTTCATGACTTTTTTCTACTGTTAGATGTATGGACTGAATCAAGACTGGTAGATTTTCATCCATTTTATTCAGTGTGGCTTTGTCAATGGACAGGATAAGAGGACTATTCTTATAAATCAGTTTACTCCTAAACCATTTCCAAAGTCGGTATTCTATGTTAAGGCCGAGTTCATTGACAGCATCCCTTGCTATCAATCTTGACTTCAGTATTTCTTTTTCAGTCTCCACACTTACAGAACCTCCCAAACTATTTCCCAGTCCTAAGGGCAGCTGATTCTGCAGAAAGGTATTCGGATTAATCGTATTAGTATTGCCTCTCCTGTCAATAATACGTATTTTCCCTGTCACACTATAAGCTGGCCTACCCCAGTAAAGATAAGCAATCCCCAAACAAAGGCAGAGAACTGCCGACAACAGGAACCATTTCCTTTTCGAAGTAAAAATAGTCCAAAGATTATGGACATCATAGACCGTCTTCTTATCCATCTTTCAAATAGTTTTCATTTCAAAACACTTACGAGCAATGTTGCCACAGACACAAGTATGCCTAAGGCAGACATCCACAAAGATGTAGAGTTAGCGATTGCAGAGTTCTGAGCTTTTGCCTTATTGGGTTCTACATAGACGATATCATTCTGCTGCAAATAATAATATGGTGAATCAATAATATGGGCATCGTTCAGATCCAATGTATGATAGGATTTATGACCTTCACTGTCCTCCCGAATCAGTATAACATGATCACGGACACCAAAGATTGTCATATCGCCGGCTCTAGAAAGAGCTTCAAGAACATTTATCTTCTCGCGGCTTATCTGGAAGGTGCCTGGTAAGTTTACCTCACCTAACACAGAGACAGAGAAGCTTGACATTCTGACTGTTACGACAATCTTTTCCGTCTCCGACAAATAGAGTCTAACCTTCTGAGCAATCAGATTTTCAGCCTCGTTTTTGGTCAAGCCTCCCAATTTCAGTTCACCAACAATCGGGAAATTTATCTTTCCATCATTGTCAACCAAATACGTCTGTAGCTGAGTTTGTGATGTTGGAGTCAGCAAATTAAACGGTTGGGCTGCAAGCGGATTAACCGTATTTACAGTTATGGTTAACACATCTTTCGGCATAATACGTGCATCATAAAGATCAACTGTCTGTTTAGAACTATAAGTATCCCTATTCTGGAAATAAGGTACTTTTTTAGACGAGCCGCATGCTTCTAACAATAATGCAAGTATCGGCAAAAGAAACCATTGAAGTTTAGTCTTTTCCATAAGAATGATTTTCATTAAAAGAATAAAAGGGGGACACCCTGTTTTATACAGGATGAGACAGACAATATACTGATATTATTTACTAAAAAACCCTGATGCACTGACATACAGCGGCAAGACTTGGGCGAAATAATGCTGCAAAAGTAATCAAAAAAGACTAAAAATCCAAATCTTTGATAATGAAATAACAATTATCACATAAAAAACAGCAAGCGTCTATTGAAATCGGGAGGTGAAAAGTAAAAAAAAAGTGTCCGAGATACATATGAACCCGGACACTTTATCCTGAAAAAAACGACGTTGGGGATTACTTGATGATGACTTTTTGACCATTCTTAATGTAGATGCCCTTACCGGGATTCTCTACGCGCTGGCCCTGCAGATTGTAGTAGACATCAGGTTCCTGATCGGTGATAACCGTCTCGCTGATGCCTGTCGTATCGTCATCATCGCCATCTATGCCGCGAGTGCCGATCTGCATCGAGATGACCTCAGGCTCTTCTTCGATATTATAGA
>Ga0247610_10007644_pt1 | contig 11059 bp, 12 predicted proteins | sample 174DNAGHGhighgp2_FD_193483 | JGI IMG/M metagenome (GOLD analysis project Ga0247610, IMG submission 193483) | Sheep rumen microbial communities from Palmerston North, Manawatu-Wanganui, New Zealand - 1742 DNA GHGhigh gp2 | ecosystem: Host-associated > Mammals > Digestive system > Stomach > Rumen...
GGGCGCTATGGCCTCATCGTTCAAATATACGGGCAATGGTTATGGCGAAGACCACTTCGAAGTGTTCTACAAAGGCAAGAAATTGGAGTAACCAATAAAAGCCTGAGATCTGGAACATGGCATTCTTGAAATGGTTTGATCTGTCCGGAAAATCATAGTTATAGTTTCCTGTGTGCAAAAGTCAGCCTGAAATCTGGGAGAAGCCAATGCCCAGGGGGTAGAAACCTGCCCTGGATCCGGGGGAAGATTTTCCGAGGTCGGAATTATTTGCCCTGAATCCGGGGTACGTTTATGCACAGTGGGGGGAAACCTGCCCTGAATCTGGGGGAAGATTTTCCGATGTCGGAATTGTTTGCCTTGAATCTGAGGCACATTTATGCACGGTGGGGGGAAATCTGCCTCGAATCTGAGGGAAGATTTTCCGATGTCGGAATTATTTGCCTTGAATCTGAGGCACGTTTATGCACGGTGGGGGGAAATCTGTCCCAAATCTGAGGCACGTTTTTCCGAGTTCGGAATGATTTCCCCCAGATCTGGGGCATATAAATGACCTTTCAAAATGATTTGCCTTGAATCTGGGGCAATATATTGCCCGGTGGGCAAAACCTTCTCCCAAATCTACTTTACTCATTGACAGGCAAGAAATAAGAAACTTGAATTATTATCCTTTTCCAGCAGGAAAAAGGATCGTATTTCTTTATTTTAACACTTCTTTTTGACAATATTTTCCTAATTAAATTAGAAAACTATTTTTGTGGGCACCCGTGTTAACGAGGTTGTTTTATTTAAATTCTGCTAATAAAATCCGTAACTTTGTAACCTAAAAAACATTAATAAATCAATGGCTAACAGAAACATTATACTCCTACACCTCTTGGAGTCAGATACATACGAGTTTTATGGCTCGCCAGCATCTCTTTATGATAAGCACGAGGCCAAAGAACTGCTGATAGCACAAACCAGCCTTAACAACCATTTTAGTAAGATGGCTGCCCAAGGCAAGGAACTTGTGTATAAGAACGACTATTGCGAAATCCGCAAAGGCTGCATCTACGTGAAACCCACAACAAGGGGGCGGAAGAAAGAGAGTTAATAATATCGCCTAACATGTTACAAATAATCATGTGAGATAAAAATCTCTGAAAACTGTCATTATGCGGGTTGTGTCTTTTTTTGCAGGTTGTGGTGGTCTTGATCTTGGCTTTGAACAGGCTGGATTTCAAGTGGTTTGGGCTAATGAACTTGATCAATCTGTACGTGACACATATATTAGGAATCACCCAAATACGAAATTAGTATTAAGTGATATCAATAATGTCCGTCCTGAAGAAATACCGGATTGCGATGGTTTTATTGGAGGCCCACCATGTCAGTCTTGGAGTGTTGCAGGAAAGCAGCGTGGTTTAAATGATGAACGAGGAAGGTTGTTCCTTACCTACATTGATTTCATTAAGGAGAAGAAACCAAAGTTCTTTTTAATTGAAAATGTAAAGGGAATGTTAGATACCAAGTTCTCGGATGTGTTTCAAGATTTTATAAACCTTCTGTCCTCTGCTGGGTATGATGTAAAATGGAAATTATTAGATGCCGTTAATTATTCTATTCCTCAAAACAGAGAACGCGTATTCTTAATTGGATTTAGAAAAGAACTCAATGTTAATTACGAATTTCCATTGCCAACTAGTTCTGAGCCAGTGACATTAAGCAAGGCTATAGGAGATATTACAGAAGATCCTGTGAGATATAGTGGCATGGAGAAAGTTGTGGTTAACACACAACGCTCCAATCATGATGTACTTGCTACAGACTTTGGATCTTTCTATTATAGAGGGAATCGGAGGAGGGGATGGCAACAACCTTCATTTACAATTCATGCTACTGCAGATAACATCCAACTCCATCCTTCTTCTCCAAAGATGATGTTCTACGGGCATGAAAACTGGGATTTCCAGAAAGATAAAATGTCTCAATATCGAAGGCTAAGTGTTAGAGAGTGTGCAAGAATCCAGACATTCCCTGATAGTTTTATATTCGAAAACGAAGATATAAAAACAGACTATAAGATGATTGGTAATGCTGTACCGCCCCGTTTAGGGATGATACTTGCGCAGTCCATTCTCTCTGCTTTTGTAAATCAAAATATAAAAGAAACAGCAACTCTTCAAAAAACTAATAAAAAAAGTACGGATGTACTAGTGGGGTATTATAAGGATATAAAGCATTATAATGCAATCCTTCAGAACTTAATATATTATGTGCGATCTGATGGCAGAAAGGGTTCAATCTTTAAGGAAGACTGTGAAATGACCCCCCAATACTTGTTATTACATCATAAGGAATATGTGAAGTTTTTCGAATTGGATTCTGATGAACCAGTTCTTGCAAGTGCTTCATTTCTTAATACTTGTGGTTTTTGTTGCAGTGGAGAAACCTATTTGTGTTTTAAACTCAGAAACAAGCAGGAACTAAGTATTAAAGAATTGGGAGGAGATTTACAGACTCTTGTTTACGATAAATACAATTATGCGCCATATATCACTACAATAGATAAAATTTTAAACAAAAATGAATAGAGACAGTGAACAAATTACATTGGACAAGAATCTTGTTATTGCACAAGATCAACCATTATCTGATTTACAACTCAGAAAGAGTCTTGTAAATATATTAGGTATGGAAAACTGTCGGATTATCACAATTCCACCACGAAAGAAAGTGCTAGAATATAAGGAGGATGGAAAGACAATACATTTTCTAATACGATCATGTACCTATTTAGGAAATCCACATCCGATATTTAAGAAGAGAGTACAACTTCCTTTGTGGTTTAATGAATACACAAACAATGTTCATAAAAATAATCCCAACATTGATGTCCGCTATATTGGTGTTTATCATTATGCAGATGAATATCATGGTGAAAATGTGGTTTTTATTGACTTTAAGAAAGATACATATTTGTTGAAGAAGGGCCATAATTCATCTGCTCATGTTTATACTAATGATTTGTTTCAAGCAATGACATATGGTATTTTTACCAAAGAAGATCAGTTTGGTAACACCATCACTGCTGTGAGAAAAGATAGATTTAAAGATTACTTACTGAACCGACAGCAAAAATCAGCAAATCTATTCGATCTTTTCAGACGTTTCAATTGTGGCTTTACATTTGGTCAATGGTTAAAAGCGTTAGATGTCATTAAAGAAATGCATCAGAACGATTGGCACCAGTGGAGACAGACAGAGTGGGCTGGTTGGTTCTTGGAATATAGGTTCAACAAGTTCGCTGTTGAGGAGAATGTAACAAATCAAATGAGATATGTTGGTAGTTCGCTTAAGCGTGAAGGAGATTTGGATTTTGACATTCGATTTGATGAAGAAGATTTTTATGGCGATCTTAAGGCCAGCGATATAAAGAAAAATGATACACCAGGTAATGATCAACATAATCTAATAGAATGCATTTATCGTTTCGATAAATTCTGGTATGTCATCTATGAGCATGAGACTATAAAGGATAGTGAACAACTCAATTACGAAGCCACACGTGCTAGAAATAGGTACATCAAGAGTGTTGATCCTTCATACGATAAGGACGAATTGTCATATTGCAGTAGAATGAAAAGTGAAGTTAAATTTGTGAAGATGTCTATTGTTGAACTTAATCGAATTAACTTTAGAGAGGCTCTGACAGATTTTCATCAAGGACGACAGCCAGATGGTTCGGCTAGGGCATTGAAATTTAATATTAATAAGGAAGTACTTAAGAATGACAACTTTGTTGTTTTCAGATATAATTATTCCGAATAATGAATAGTTTTAGGTTTGTTGATTTGTTCTGTGGAATAGGAGGTTTTCATCAAGCGATGGAGTCACTAGGGGGAGAGTGTGTCTTCGCTTGTGATATTGATGACGACTGCCGTAAAACATATGAGGCGAATTATAAAATAAAACCAGCAGGAGATATAAGAAATATTAAAGCATGTGATATTCCTTCTCATGATGTGCTTTGTGCAGGTTTTCCATGTCAGTCATTCTCAAAAGCGGGTAATAGATTGGGATTTGAGGATGAGATGAAAGGAACATTGTTTTTTGATGTTTGTAGAATATTAGAATACCATAAACCCCAATACGCTTTGCTGGAAAATGTCAGGAATCTCGCTGGTCATGATAAAGGCAATACATGGAGAGTTATTCATGATAAGTTAGTGTCGCTAGGATACAACCTTCTGTCAGAACCTGTTATTTTCAGTCCTCACTATGTGGGTATTCCTCAGCATCGTGAGAGAGTGTATATCATGTGCATAAGAGAGGATTGTGGCGAAATAAGGCCTTTTACGTTTGATAAAGACAATATACCACCTTGTACAATAGAGAGTATATTACAAGAGGACAGTGAAATCCTCAATATACAGGAATATCGAATCAGTCCTGATTTAGAGAATTTGATAGACTTGTGGAATGAGTTTCTTCAAAACATTGTGGTGGATAAGTTGCCTGGGTTCCCTGTATGGTCTGATAGGCTATGTGATTTGGACCCATATGAGGACTTGACACAATATCCTAGTTGGAAGCAAAATTTTATTCATAAAAATAACGAGTTATATATTGCTAATCGGAAATTCATAAATAAATGGCTGTCGCGTGCGAAGCGAAATCCTCTATTCTTTGGAGCAAAAGCAAAATTAGAATGGCAGGCAGGCCAGACCAACCATCCTGATATTTGGAATCAAATTTTCCAACTTCGTCCATCAGGAATCAGAGTTAAGGTTAATACTTATTTCCCTGCACTAGTGGCAATAGTTCAGACATCTATTATAGGCTCTAGACGCAGATTCCTCACACCTAGAGAGTGTGCACGTTTGCAAAGTTTCCCAGAGAATTTTATCCCAGATGTTAAGCAGGCACAAGCATATAAACAATTTGGGAACGCAGTTAATGTTGAGATCGTTAAATTTTTTGCCCGGTATATGTTTAATTTATAAATTCATTATGGCAAATATCATTCCACAGCAAATTTGTATTAATAAAGATGGTTTTATCTTAGAGTACAATCCCGATATTAAAAGAACCCCAAATGAGATATCAAATCTGTTAACTTCCATATTAGGAAATTCTTATCAAAGAATTAAGTTTGGGAGATTTCGGAATGCCTGTGGACAATATACAAGGGAAGATGGTAAGAAGTATTTTTTTATCGTAGCCAATCTGACATTCATGGGTGGAAAAGAAGGTCAGCATCCGAAAGATTTGAAGCGTATTCAATATAATATAGAATGGAGAAACTTCTACAATCGTTATTCTTCTGATGGCACAGTAATATGGTTAGGCCTGTATTCTTATAAGGATTTAAATATATGGGCTTTCTTTTATCCAGAATCATATATAAAGAAACACGAAGGCCAGAGTATGTCATCTAAAGGAGGATACAAAGCTATGTATTCATGTCATATCTTTCTAAATGATTTGAAAATGGGATTTGAATATGGCATAAATTTCATGTATCACAAGAAGAGAGACAAATATGATAATACCGTTGGATCAATTCGTTTTGAGTGTCTAAAGTATTTTTTTGAAGGGAAAATAGATGGATGTAATCCTATACTTGCTAAGATTGATTAAATTAACGCAAATAAGGTTGATGGTAAAGGCTGGATTAGGGCAGATGTTGCAATACCATACATGAAGTCTCTTTTGCAAACCGTAGGTTTTAACAAGTGGCAACAAAATATGTGGAATGGCTGGTTAGTTGAAGCATATTATAGCGAATATTTGGATATGAATCCTTCCGATCATATTCATTATGTGGCGACCACCAAAACACAAGAAGTCAAAGATGAATATAAAGGTTTTACTTTAGATTTAGCTTTTCCAGGGCAGAAAGAACATTTCATAGGAGATTTAAAGGCTGTTTCTATTGGAGATGACGACACATATCTCAATGATGAAACTATAATCAATAGGGCTTTGGAGAAATATAAGAAGATATGGTTTGTTTTTTACATTCACGACAAAATAGAAGGGAAAACAAATGATTATGAAATGGTAAAATGGAGAAATCATTATATACTCAATGAAGGTTTTTGGAAAAAAGAAAAAGTATTTTCCGAACTTTCTGCTCCCAATACTCCCCATTCGATAAGATTTAAAAAAATGGTGATTATTGAGTTGAATGAGATTACCAAAGATAAATATTTCTTTCTGAGGAGACAAGGGCGAAATAGTAACGGTAAACCAAGAAAAGACAAATATGCCATCAATAAGAAGATACTTAGTGACTTAGACGATGACGGTTTGGTTATTGCTCGCTATATATTCTAACAAAAAAACTTCTAGATGAGTCAGAGTCAATTATTTTCGATATATGCGGTTTGTAGTTGGAGGAATGAGCCTAATCTGGAGGTGAAGATACACTGAGATCTCTTGCCTATAAGTTGAATAAAATATGGTTGGAGGACCATGCGGTTATCGGGAAGCCTTATCCGGAAATGAAAGAAGAGAATGAGGCATATTTGAAAGCAGCGGAAGAATAATAAAAACAATAAAAACCTTTGCTATTTGAGAAATAATTACTATTTTTGTGCCATCAAAAAGTAAAGGATATGAGACATCGCATAAAATCGGGAAAGATTGGCTCCTTTGCACCAGAGAAAGAAAAGGTGATAACGGAGGAATTGGAAGATAGGGAGATTGAAGAGGAGGTCGAAGGCATCTTCGAGGAGGATTCTGCGTTCAGCAATGACGATGAGGCGTTGGCTGCGATGGAGTTTTACGACAGTCCAGATGAAATGGAATGAAAAGAATAGAAGTCGTAGCAGCGATAATCCATGACGATGAAGGCCGTATCTTTGCCACTCAGCGTGGATATGGAGACTATAAGGACGGCTGGGAGTTTCCTGGGGGTAAGATGGAACCTGAGGAATCGGCTGAGGATGCACTGAAACGAGAGATCTGGGAGGAATTAGAAACTCGTATCGAGATAGAAAGGTTGGTTCAGACGGTGGAGTGGGACTATCCTGAATTCCATTTGACAATGCACTGTTTTTGGTGTCACGTGGAGAGTGGAGGTTTGACGCTGAAAGAACATGAGGCGGCCAAGTGGCTGGATAAAGCAGAGTTGGATAGCGTGGATTGGTTGCCTGCTGACAGAATTGTGGTTGAAACGATTAAATAATAAGGTATATGGATTGGTTACACATTATTGCAGTTGCTGCATTGGTTGTTATTGGCGTGGTTATCTACTTGAACAAAAGGAAAGGATAATGACGATGAAGAAGTGGGTTGTTTGCTTATGTCTGGTGCTGGCTTCGCTTGAAGTGCTGGCCCAGAAAGAGAAAGAGGACTCGCTGGGGATGACTATCATCAAGGAGAACCCGATTACTTCGGTGAAGAACCAGAGTCGTAGCGGTACGTGCTGGGACTATGCGACGGTGGGTTTCTTCGAAGGGGAGATTCTTCGGAAGACGGGGCGCACCTACGATCTCTGCGAGATGTTCGTGGCGAACAAGAATTACGTGGATGAAGCCATCTTCTATGTGAGGATGCATGGCGACAGCCGTTTCTCCGAGGGCGGTTCGGCGGATGATGTGCTGGCGGTGCTGAAGATACATGGCATCTGTCCTGAGGAGGCGATGCCAGCACCGGGTTCGTTGACTGGCGACTCCCTGGCTAATTTCACGGAGTTCTTCAGCTTGCTTACGCCTTATATCGGGGCGGTGGCAAAGAATAAGGCGAAGAAACTCTTGCGCCAGTGGCTCGAAGGCTATCAAGCTATCCTCGATGCTTATTTAGGCACATGTCCTGAGAAATTTGTCTATGAGGGGCGCGAATATACACCGAAGAGTTTTGCCGCGAGTCTGGGACTTGACTTCGATGACTATGTGAGCATCACTAGTTATATACATCATCCTTTCTATGAGTCGTTTATCATCGAGGCACCTTATAAGTGGCGCCCCTGTTTGAGTTATAACGTGCCGATTGACACGCTGATGAACATCATTGATACGGCGCTCGACAAAGGATATAATGTGTGTTGGGGTGGTGATGTGAGTGGTAATGGCTTCGACCGCCAGGGGCTGGCTCAGGAGAAGACAGAGCCAACCCAGCAGTTGCGACAGCAGCGGTTTGATACGTGGGATGCCACCTACGATCATGTGATGCTGATCTATGGCAAGGCCGTCGACAAGTACGGACGGAAGTATTATATGGTGAAGAATTCATGGGGCGAGACAGGCAACTATCAGGGAATATGGTATATGCGTGACAAGTACATCGCACTGAATACCACCTATATCTTCTTGAACCGCCACGCCCTCAAAAACGAGGATTTATTTACTCATTGAGAGGTGCCTTTTTCAACTGTTCAATTCCAAAGATTTTTGTAACTTGGCACTCGAGTGGATGACAAGAAGTATCTTCAGAGCCTGATCAAAGAGGGCGAACACCAACAACAGGACTTCAAGTATCGCATTTCCGATGCTTTGAAGTTGGCCAAATCGGTATCAGCCTTTGCCAATACTGACGGAGGACGACTCCTCATTGGTGTCCGTGACGACGGCCAGATGTCTGGTGTCCGTTCTGAGGAGGAGATTTATATGATGCACCAGGCTGCCTATCGCTATTGTCGTCCGGAGGCCAGCATTAAGTTCGATACCTATCACGTAGATGGGCGTACCATTGTCATCGCCACCGTCCCGCCATCCGACAAACGTCCCATTTGTGTTGTCAATGAAGGTGAAAAACCACGTGCCTACCTTCGTATAGCCGACGAGAATATCGTTGCCTCCTCCGTGCATATCGCTATCTGGCGTGAGTCGCAAACACCAAACGGCACCATGATGACTTATACCGATACCGTAAGAAAACTGTTGGATGCTATGAAAGACCAGTGTCTTACCCTCAACCAGATTGTCCGTTGTTCTGCCATTCCCCGCCACAAAGCCATCGTTCTTCTTGCCCGCCTTATCCGTTTCGGCACCGCCCAATGGGAATACACAGACCAGAAATTCTTGTTCTCCCTACGATAAATGCGTGTCGTTACCCGCGACAAGTTCCAGTGGTCATCCCCTTCTTCTTATCATCATTTTGGCATATTATTAAAAAAGTGGGAAACAATTAAATCTTTTTTCTTATCTTTGCGTCTTGTAATGTAGAAGGGCTTCCGAAAGGGGCTCCAAAAACATCAAAACGAAATAGAAGCATGAACAAAGAAACGGAACAGATGCTGGCAGAACTAGAAAGAATTGTCGTTGAGCGACAAGACTGGCTCTTCCGTTTTGCGTATATGCGTATCGGCATCAGAGAGGATGCGGAGGACGTGGTGCAAGAGGTGCTGCTGAGCGTATTCCGACGACTGCGTGAGAAGACGGGCGTGGAAAGTGTGGAGCAATATGTCATCCGAGCCATCAGCAATGCCTGCACAGACTATTTCCGACGGAAGTCACTCACAGTGGTGTCGCTCGACAAGGCCGGGCAAATACCTGTCAGCGAAGGCGACAGACAGATTCACGAGGAGTTCGTCAGAATCAACCGTCTGCTCGACGCGCTACCAACAGAGCAGGCAGAGGTTGTAAGGCTGAAATGCTACGACGATCTGACATTTAAACAGATAGCCGAACTGCAAGACATCCCGGAGGCAACGGCAAAATCACGCTACCGCTATGCCATCATGCACATCCAACAAAAAATCAAAAAGAAAGGAGACAAGATATGAACGAGTTTGAAGACATCGAGCAATTGCTCAAACCGCAATGCGAGTTTAAGGCATCAGACACCTTAAAGCAGGAGGTGCTGGAAAAGGCCCGCGAGGAAATTCATCCTCGTCGCATCGTCAAATTGTGGCCTTGGCTGGCTGCCGCTTGTGTAGCAGGATTCATCATTATGTTACTGATGCCTCCAAAGACTACGACAGAGAATCCGGCAGAAGGAAATCAACTTGTGGCAAAGGTCAAAACGCAGAAAGTCGCAGAAGGCCAGCAAGTAGATCCTATGCCAGAGCCGGATAGCATCAGTGTTGAAACACCCATTCCGTCAAAGGCTGCATCAGTCCCTCAAAGGCCTCGCCGGGTCGTCAAGAAAGAACCCGTCGAAGAACCTCAGGAAGAGCCTGTTCAGATGAGCGAGGAAACGAGGATGGAACTGCTCTTGGCAACCCTCAACAAAGATGTGCCGCAGATGGAGGACATCAGTACTGAAGAAGAGATTCGCCAGATACGCATGCGGGGCGAACGACTGACAAGCATGTGTAATTTTTAACAACAAACAAAAAAAGTAACAGATATGAAACGTATTATTTCCTTAATCATATTCGCAGCAATGCAACTTGCTTGCACCGCTCAGGAAAATCCAAAATTGGAGAGCCTCTATGCCTATCTGAAGGCCAAGGGACTGGTGAAGAGTTATACCCTCAGCAATCAGCATGAAGAAGGGCTCCGCAAAGTCTATTCCGTCGATTTCCACGTTTTTAAGGATAGACAGCAAGGTCTTAACGAAGTGAAGATGGACAGTGCCATGCGTGCAAAACTGCGCAACCACCGCGAAGCGATCAAACAGGTTCGCAGAACCCTCAGCGAACTGACCGAAGATGCCGCAGAGAGTTATAGTTACGAGTATCACCAAGGTGGCAAGGACACCATTATCACGACCATCGCACTCAATTCCTATACCGACGGCCCCATACATCCGGTCTTTAAGAATATGGGTACCACCCACATGGATGGGTTCAAAATGCCGGCGTTGGTTCATTTCCGCTACGTGTGCCATAAAAGTCCGGAATCATTCAGTTTTGATACTGGAATAGCCAGACTCAAGGTCAATGCCATTGTGGATACCGCCCTCTATGCCACACAGGACTTTGATGTCAAGACCCTTCACAAGAACATTCTCCCGTTGCTGAAGGACAAGGCTATCAAGCGTCGTACCATCCATTGCCTGCACGACAGCACGTTTAACGCCGTTGACCCCTCATTTTATTCAGAAAGGAGCCAGAAAACTGTGCGCCGCCGCGGTGACAACAACCTGACGGTCTATAAGTTCACTTCTGAGGAAAAGGCCAAAACGG
>Ga0247610_10007645_pt1 | contig 11056 bp, 10 predicted proteins | sample 174DNAGHGhighgp2_FD_193483 | JGI IMG/M metagenome (GOLD analysis project Ga0247610, IMG submission 193483) | Sheep rumen microbial communities from Palmerston North, Manawatu-Wanganui, New Zealand - 1742 DNA GHGhigh gp2 | ecosystem: Host-associated > Mammals > Digestive system > Stomach > Rumen...
CCCCCGAAAAAGTGAGTGCAAAGGTATGCTAACTTTATTTATCCTCCAAATATTTTTACCACTTTTTTTGAAACATTTTTTGATTTATTTTATAATATCTTAATTATCAAGATTTTGAAAAAAATATTTTTTATACGATAATCTACATTCATCCGTTAACATTCCCCTATCCCCCCATTTTTTCATCTTCTCTATTTTTCCTATATTGGCAATTATTTCTCTTTTTAAACAAAAAAAATATTTCATTTTTTACAAAAAAAAAATCAAGGTTTTATTAACAATCTAATTAAAAATGTCAACAAAACCTTGAACTATACAATAAATTACACGATTATTTTATCGCTTTTGCTTGGTATTTTTTTACAAAACAGGAACAAACCATGAGCATACAGCAATTAAAGCAGCACATGCCAATGCCCACCAGAAATTTTTCACTGAAAAAGATTTCATCAACTTGCCAGCCATCCACAATGAGAATGCAGAAACAAGCAAACTAACCACACTATTGGCACCTTCAAAATTAATATTCAAACTACTCAATGCCCAACAACATACTGCATTTAATAATGCAACTACAATAGCCACTAGAATAGCTGAACCATAATTTTTCACTGAAATACCTGGTAATAACCAAGCTGACAAACAAATTACCAAAGCGGTAATCAACGCAAGAATCAAAAATGTAACCATAATATAAAATTTATTTATTGATTAATACAAATAATAAGTAAATATATGCTTTTTACATTAATAAAAAAAACTTTCGCATATATATTTTACCATATTATTAAAGATATTATTGCTTATTTTTTTAGCGTTTTACTTATTTCACCTCTATATTTTTATAAATAAAAAAAAAGAGATGCATATTAAAAACACCTCTTTTACTTACTCTATATATAAGATTATTTACAAATTTTCTTTTGCAAAGTTTTTCATACGTTCGAGCATCGAATATAAACCATTCTTTCGAGTAAGCGATAAATGCTCATTCATACCTATTCGGTCAATAAAATATAAATCAGCCTCTGCTATTTCTTCTGGAGTATGGTCCGACAAAACAGAAACCAACATTGAAAGAATACCCTTAACTATAATCGCATCACTATCGCCTGTGTAGATAACCTTTCCCTCATCATTGATTTGACAATCTATCCACACCTGACTTTGGCATCCTTTAATCAAATGTTCGTCATCCTTTAAATTTTCAGGAAATGCAGGCAAATTATCTGCCATATCAATAATCGCGGTATAACGATCTAACCAATCTTCTAAAAGAGTGATATCTTCAATTAAGGTATCTTGAATTTCATTAATTGTCATTTTCTTAATATTTTTTGTACACGAAGTATGCCTTCGTAAAGTTTATCTATTTCTTCTTTTGTATTGTATAAAGCAAACGAAGCACGCAAGGTACCTTCAATGCCATAATGTTTCATTATTGGTTGTGCACAATGATGACCAGTACGCAATGCCAATCCAATTTTATCGAGCAATGTTCCCATATCATAATGGTGAATATTTCCAATTTTCATTGAAATCACCCCACTTTTATGAGTAGCATTTCCAAAAATCACCATATCTTCCACCGTCAATAATTTTTCGGTAGCATAATTCAACAATTCCGTTTCGCGTTTAGCAATATTTTCAATACCGATATTACTAACATACTTCAAAGCCTCAGCGAAAGCTGTTGACCCAATAAAATCAGGAGTTCCTGCTTCAAACTTATACGGCAATTGATTGAATGTTGTTTTTTCGAAAGTCACGATATCTATCATATCCCCTCCACCTTGATAAGGAGGCATTTTTTCGAGCCATTTTTCTTTACCATACAAAGCACCAATCCCTGTAGGTCCATAAATTTTATGTGCCGAAAATACAAAAAAATCAACGTCTAAAGTTTGCACATCCACCTTTATATGCGGACTAGATTGAGCTCCATCCACCAAAATTGGTACATCATGACTATGAGCAATCTTAGTCATCTCAGCAATAGGATTAATCGTTCCAAGCACATTTGAAACCTGAGCTACCGAAACCAAACGTGTTTTTTCATTAAACAATGATTTATACGTTTCTATATCTAACTCACCGTTATCAAAAAAAGGAATAACACGAATGACAATTTTTTTACGATTACGAAGCAATTGCCAAGGAACAATATTTGAATGATGTTCCATTTCAGAAACGATAATTTCATCACCTTCCGACAATAGTTCACCAAACGATGATGCCACCAGATTGATTCCCTCGGTAGTTCCACGAGTAAAAATAATTTCAGAAGACTTACGTGCATTCAAAAATTTTTGAATCTCAACACGAGCATTTTCATGAGCATCCGTAGCCACCTGACTCAAAAAATGCACGCCTCGGTGCACATTAGCATTATTATAACGATACCCTTCCTCTATTTTTTGAATAACTTGAATAGGTTTTTGAGTAGTAGCAGCATTATCAAGATACACCAAAGGTTTTCCATAAACTTTCTCAGTAAGGATAGGAAAATCATTGCGTATATCTATTATATTTTGTTCTGTTATTTCCATCATTATTTACAAACACTACAAGAAGAACAAACCGAAAGTTCGCGACGCAAGCGCATTTCCACTAACATACGAACTCTATCTTTAAGAGCATCGACCTTGATATTATCAATCACATCACTCACAAAAGCCGACATCAAAAGTAATTGAGCTTCTTTTTGAGAAATACCACGCGAACGTAGATAAAACATTGCTGTATCATCTAATTGTCCCATCGTAGAACCATGTCCACACTTAACATCATCAGCATAAATCTCCAACTGAGGTTTAGAATACATACGCGCTTTATCAGTAAGACAAATATTGCGGTTAGATTGTTTTGATACTGTTTTTTGAGCATCTTTATTTACTAAAATCAAACCTGAGAAAGCACCTACCGAACTATCATCCAAAATATATTTGAATGTTTCGTTACTCTTAGAATTTGGTTTGATATGATTAATAAACGTTTGGTTATCAATCTTTTGTTCCTTATCTCCTATTACTAAACCTGCCAATATTGTTTCTGCATGTTCACCATCTATATTGATATTAACATTATTACGAGTAATGCCATTATTAAGCGTAATAATATTGGAAAGAACCGAAGATGACGATTGTTGTTGAATATTTAGAGTAGAAAAATTGGTCATTTTTTCATACGTATTTTCTACTTTATAATGTTCATAAATAGCATTTTCTGCTACAAACACCTCGGTGACACGATTCGACAAAAATTGAATATTTTGATCTGTATGGTCACACACTAAGATTTGAGCTTTAGCATTTTCTTCAACGATAATCAAATTATGACTAATAGCCATCAATGGTTTTTGACTTGTCATAATATTTACCAATTGTATTGGTCGGTCGATATGCACATTTTTAGGCACATATAAAAACAAACCATCTTGAGCAAACATTTGATTAAAAGCCCAATTTCCATCTTGATTTACATCAATAGTTTTGCCGTAATACTTAGCTATTAAATCGGGATATTGTCTAGCCACTTGATTAAGACTTCCAATAATTACGCCTTCCGGTAAATTATTTTCAGTGGCTCCGAAATACACATCATTTACGACATAATAAATATAAGAATTGATGCCTTGAACCCCACAATGGAATGTCTTACTAGGATCTTCTTTTATAGAAAAGCGATTAAGATTCATACCATAATCGACAGCATAACATGCTTGAGCGTTGGTACGCTTATAATTCTCGCCACCTGCAGGGAATCCCAATTTTACAAAAGCGTTATAAGCATCTTCTCGTTTAGCATTTAACACTTCTGGAGAATTGGCAAACAAAACATCTTTGTAATTCTTATAAATATCGATATATGAATTTTCTATATTCATTTTCAAATTCAACTAATTAGAAAATTTACTTAATCAGTAATTTCTTTTTTTATCCAATCGTAACCTTTTTCTTCGAGAACAAGAGCTAAATCTTTACCTCCTGTTTTTACGATTCTACCTTTATACAAAATATGTACAAAATCGGGTACGATATAATCGAGCAATCGTTGATAGTGAGTCACCACGATAGTAGAATTTTCCTCATTTTTAAGACGATTGACACCATTTGCCACCACGCGAAGAGCGTCGATATCCAAACCCGAATCGGTTTCGTCAAGAATAGACAATTTAGGTTCCAACATCGCCATTTGGAAGATCTCATTACGTTTTTTTTCACCGCCCGAAAATCCTTCATTTACCGAACGATTAGCCAATTTATTATCCAACTCTACAATTTCTTTTTTATCGCGTTGAAGTTTAAGAAATTCTGTAGCAGAAAGAGGAGGTAAATTTTTATATTTACGATGTTCGTTAACGGCTGTTCGCATAAAATTAGTCATACTTACGCCTGGAATTTCCACAGGGTATTGAAAACTCAAAAAAAGTCCTTCTTTAGAACGATCTTCAGGAGAAAGAGCCAACAAATCTTTACCATTAAAAGTAACGCTTCCTTCAGTTACAGTGTAAGCAGGATTACCCGCCAAAACAGAAGCAAGAGTACTTTTACCCGAACCATTTGGTCCCATTATGGCATGAACTTCACCTTTTTTTATAGTGAGATTAAGTCCTTTTAGAATTTCCTTATCATTAATCGACGCATGTAAATTTTTAATTTCTAACATATCCTTTTATTTTTTACTAAAAGTACAATATATACAAGTTGTAAAATAGTTTCGAAAATATGGAAGATACTTCAATACATAAGACTTCCAAGGTTTCAATCCGAATTTTACTTCATAATTTGGATTAATTATATAATAAGTAAAAGATTTAACATCAAAATCCTCACTAATTATACGTTTAAATCTTTCTATACTAATTCGAGTATCTTTTATTTCCAAAAGAGAATCCACTTTTGCTTCATCCTCACCTCCCCAAGTTAGAATTTTTTTGTACCAACCTTTAGGTAAGATATGGAAATAAGGTAAATGTGATAATAATTTAGAATCGCAATTTTGTTGATGACCGCCAAAGGGATTTTGCCAAGGAGGAAATGCTACAAAAACGATTGTTTTTTCATTCATAAAATCGGCTATTTTTTTTATAAAAATTTCCTGATTATGAATATGTTCTATTACATCACGTATAATTATTATATCAAAGGTCCCCACATTTTTCAAATCGTAAATATCCGAAACCAACAAAGTAAGGTTTTCTGAATTCTTTGCATTTTGATAAAAGCGTTTACCATTTTCAATTCTATTTTCACTAATATCTACTCCGACACATTTGCATCCTAAAGCTAAAAAAGGCTTTAAATTTCCTGCTTCACCGCAACCAATTTCCAACACGCTATCGGTATTTGATATTTGATGCGATTGATTGATAAAAGGCATAACATACTTTTGAGTTGTATAGGCCTGTTCATCAAAGTATTGCATTCTATTTTTGTGTCGTTCTTGCATTATCCAACTGAATTTTCAAGTGAAACTTGCAACAATTTTTGGGCTTCAACGGCAAATTCTAAAGGCAATTTATTTAGTACTTCTTTTGCGAAACCATTTACAATAAGTCCGACAGCATCTTCAGTACTAATACCTCGTTGATTACAATAAAAGATTTGTTCTTCATTAATTTTAGAGGTAGTAGCTTCATGTTCAAGCACAGCCGTATGATTAGCCGATTCGATATATGGGAAGGTATGAGCACCACATTTATCGCCAAGCAATAAACTATCACATTGCGAATAATTACGTGAATTTTCAGCTTTTTCAGAAATTTTTACCAAACCACGGTATGAATTTTGACTAAAACCTGCCGAAATACCTTTTGATACAATAGTACTTTTGGAATTTTTTCCTATATGAATCATTTTGGTTCCCGTATCGGCCTGCTGATAATTATTAGTAACAGCTACTGAATAGAACTCTCCAATTGAATTATTTCCCATCAACACACAACTTGGATATTTCCAAGTAATTGCAGAACCTGTTTCCACTTGTGTCCAAGATAATTTTGAATTATCCCCTTTACAAATTCCACGTTTAGTCACAAAATTATAAATACCCCCTTTACCATTTTTATCACCAGGGTACCAATTTTGAACCGTTGAATATTTCACTTCTGCCCGTTCGTGAACGATTATTTCCACAATAGCAGCATGCAATTGATTTTCATCACGCATTGGAGCCGTACATCCTTCAAGATAAGATACATAAGCATCGTCATCTGCCACTATCAAAGTACGTTCAAACTGTCCTGTTTGAGCTGCATTTATACGGAAATAAGTCGACAATTCCATTGGTGAACGAACGCCTTTAGGAATATAAACAAACGACCCATCACTAAACACCGCACTATTAAGGGCAGCGAAAAAATTATCTCGATAAGGAACTGCTGTTCCTAAATATTTCCTAACTAAATCAGGATAATTCTTAACAGCTTCGGAAATAGAGCAAAAAATGATTCCCAATTCAGCCAAATTTTCCTTAAAAGTAGTCTTAACCGAAACGCTATCCATAACAGCATCAACAGCCATTCCTGAAAGTTGTTTTTGTTCTTCAAGAGGAATTCCCAATTTATTGAATGTATCAATCAATTCAGGATCTACCTCATCTAAACTTTTCGGATTTTGTTTTTTGGGTTCAGCAAAATAAGAAATATCTTGAAAATCAATTGGCGGAATTTTCAAATGAGCCCAATCTGGCATCTCCAAGGTTTGCCAATAACGGAAAGCCTCCAATCGAAATTGGAGTAACCATTCAGGTTCACCTTTTTTAGATGAAATAACTCTAATGACATCCTCACTAAGACCTTTCGCGATTATATCAGTTTCGATATTTGTAACAAAACCATATTTATAATCATCGGACGTTATTTCATTAATTATGTTATTTGAAGTATTATTCTTCATTATTCTCTCGATTTACGACTTCGTTTGTATCCTCAGAATTAAACAATTTATCGGTAGAACTTTTTAATGCAGGGAATATTGTTGGAGTGAAACTCAACATAGGATTATAAAAAACCGATTCTTGCTTTGTTTCAGGTTGAAGCAATGCGATACGATTATCTAACAAATCAAACACATTGATTAAAATGCTCATTATCAAGCAAGTCTTGAGTAATCCAAACACTCCACCTGCTAAACGGTTTAACCATCCTAGCGATACTGCCCCAATTATTCTATCGACAAGTCGTGCTAAAATATTACATAGAATTACAATCAGCAAAAACAAAACAAAAAATGAGATTGGTGTCAAAATATTAAGAGAGACATCAAACCATTTAGTGAGAAATTCTGCCGTAGTATCAGCAAAGGCTCTCGCTCCGAATACACCAGCGACGAGCCCTAAAATTGCCGTTACTTCAATAACCAAGCCATTCATCACTCCTTTTATCATTCCAAATAAAAAGATTGCTAAAAGTACTAGGTCTATACCATTCATAACTTTATTCTATGAATTTTTGTTACAAAGTTTTCTTAATTTCAATTTCTTCATAAGCTTCAATAATATCACCTACTCTGATATCATTATAACCAGCAATGTTCAAACCACATTCAAGACCAGCAGTAACTTCTTTTGCATCATCTTTAAAGCGTTTCAACGAACCAAGTTCGCCAGTATAAGTAACGATACCATCACGAATTAAGCGGATTTTAGAAGTACGTTTAACCTTACCTTCCTTAACCAAACATCCAGCGATATTACCCACTTTTGTAATTTTGAATACTTCTCGAATTTCAACAGTACCTGTAACTTCTTCCTTAATTTCAGGAGAAAGCATACCTTCCATAGCGTCTTTCACTTCTTCAATAGCATCGTAGATAATAGAATACAAACGAATATCTACACCTTCCGATTCTGCCAAACGACGAGCTGCTTGAGAAGGACGTACTTGGAAACCAACGATAATAGCATCAGAAGCAGAAGCTAAGGTAACATCCGTTTCAGAAATTTGACCTACGCCTTTATGAATTACATTAACTTGAATTTCTTCAGTACTCAATTTTTCCAAAGAGTCACGTAAGGCTTCAACCGATCCATCCACGTCACCTTTGATGATGACATTTAATTCTTGGAAATTACCCAAAGCAATACGGCGACCAAGTTCTTCCAAGTTGACACGTTTAGAAGTACGAATACCTTGTTCACGTTGCAATTGTTCGCGTTTAGTAGCAATTTCACGAGCTTCTTGATCGGTATTCAAAACATTAAATTTATCACCAGCTTGAGAAGCTCCATTCAAACCAAGAATTAATACTGGTTCTGAAGGCCCAGCTTCTTTAACTCGCTGACCACGTTCATTAAACATCGCTTTTACTCTACCATAATGAGTTCCTGCAAGAACCACATCTCCAGTATGAAGCGTTCCACTTTCAACCAATACAGTAGAAACGTAACCACGACCTTTATCCAAAGAAGATTCAATTACCGAACCTACGGCTTTTTTATTTGGATTCGCTTTTAAGTCAAGCAATTCGGCTTCGAGCAATACTTTTTCAAGCAATTCTTTTACACCAATACCTTTTTTAGCTGAAATATCCTGAGATTGGTATTTACCACCCCATTCTTCAACCAAATAATTCATTGCTGCTAATTCTTCTTTAATCTTGTCGGGATTAGCGTTTGGTTTATCAATTTTATTAATAGCAAATACGATAGGAACCCCAGCTGCTACAGCATGATTAATTGCCTCACGAGTTTGTGGCATCACTCTATCATCAGCCGAAACAATAATGATTGCGATATCCGTTACTTTAGCACCACGAGCACGCATAGCTGTAAACGCTTCGTGACCAGGTGTATCCAAGAACGTAATGTATTTACCATTTTCCAATTTTACGTGATAAGCACCGATATGTTGTGTAATACCTCCTGCTTCACCAGCAATTACGTTAGTATTACGAATATTATCAAGCAACGAAGTTTTACCATGGTCAACATGTCCCATTACCGTTACAATAGGAGGACGTGGCAACATATTTTCTTCGCTATCTTCTTCTTCATCTTCGGCAATTGCAGATGCAACTTCAGCACTTACATATTCCGTTTTGAATCCAAATTCTTCACATAAAAGGTTAATTACTTCAGCATCCAAACGTTGATTGATAGACACCATCATACCCAAACTCATACAAGTTCCGATAATTTGATTGACAGAAATATCCATCATTTGAGCTAAGTCGTTAGCCGTTACAAACTCTGTAAGTTTGATTACTTTACTTTCTGCCAATTCTTGCTCTTCTTGCTCATGGCGACGAGCAGTGATGGCTTCTTTCTTTTCACGTTTATATTTAGAAGCTTTACTTTTTCCTTTATTGGCATCTACACGAGCAAGTGTTTCTTTTATTTGACGTTGTACTTCCTCTTCACTGATTTCAGTTTTTTGGAATTTCTTAAAGTCCTTGCCATGTTTTCCGCCATGTTGTTTTTTGCTATCTCCTTGATTTTCAACATCTACACGCTCTTTGTAAGAAATGCGTTGACGTTTACCTTGTTTTTTACCATAACCACCTTCATCATAAGAAGCTCCGTCTAACTGATTTGAGTAATTATTACCATTCGATTTGCCTTTATTATCAAAAGATTCTTTTTCGCTTTGAATTTTATTAGCATATTGTTTCTTTTGTTCTTGACGTTGTTTTTCTCGTTCTTCGCGTTCTTTTTTCTTTTCTTCTTTCGATTTTTTAGCAGGACGCGTAGAGAAATCCATATTCTTCAAATCGATAGAACCCAAAGTTTTGATATTGATATTAGTTTTACGTTCACCTAAACGAAAAACTTCATCTTCTTGAGTTTTAGGTTGTTCACTAGAAGCCACAAGAGTAGATTTTACTTCTGCTTTTTTCACAACCTCATTTTCCTTAATAGGTTCTTCTACTTTTGATTCTTGAACTTTAGCTACTACAGGTTCTACATGTTTTGGAGCCGATTTTTTATTAAGACTATCAAGGTCAATTTTTCCAAGCGATTTAAATTGAGGTTTGCTATCACTTATATTAATCTTGATTTCTTCAGGTTCTTTTTTAGCAGTTCCTTCTTCATAACCTTCAAGAGCAACACTTTCCTTTTTTTCTTTATTTTGGCGTTGTTGACTAATCTTTTCCGATTCCTGTTTGAAAGATTGATCGTGAGCAAATTCTTTGTAAATCATTTCTTCTTGCTCATCGGTTAATTTTTCATTCGGATTATTTTCTGGAAAATCAGTAAACCCCTTCTTATGCAAGAATTCAACAATTCTTGGAAGTGCTACATTGGTTTCTTTTACTATTTTACTAATTCTGATAGACATACTAATTTTTAATTCTAAATGTTTTTTGTTTTTTCGTAAGAATACTCTTACTTTTTTTACCAGATTAGCAACTTTATATTGTTTATCAAGCCATATTCAAAACGTTATCAGTTACTAAAATTACAACTAACCCCTAAGGGAAAGTTTATTTTAAAGATTATTAGTCTTCAAATTCGCTTTTCAAAATGTCAATGATATTATCAACAGTTTCCTCTTCCAAATCGGTACGTTTAATCAACTCATCACGAGGAATAGCCAAAACGCTTAATGCCGTATCACAACCAATACCTTTAAGAACATCAATAATCCATCCTTCTATTTCATCAGAAAAATCATCTAGCAATACGTCTTCTTCTTCATCATCATCAATATCACGATATACATCAATAGCATAACCAGTCAACATACTTGCCAATTTAATGTTCATACCGCCCTTACCAATAGCCAAAGAAACTTCTTCAGGACGAACATAAACATCTGCTTTTTTGTTTTCTTGATCAAGACGAATAGCTTGAACTTTAGCTGGACTTAAAGCACGTTGAATAAACAAAGAAGGATTTGAAGTATAATTGATAACATCGATATTTTCGTTACGCAACTCACGAACGATGCCATGAATACGAGCACCTTTCATACCAACGCAAGCCCCTACAGGATCGATTCTATCATCGTAAGACTCTACCGCAACTTTAGCTCTTTCACCTGGAATACGAGCAATTTCTTTGATTACAATCAAACCTTCAGCAATTTCTGGTACTTCAAGTTCAAACAAAC
>Ga0247610_10007646_pt1 | contig 11053 bp, 11 predicted proteins | sample 174DNAGHGhighgp2_FD_193483 | JGI IMG/M metagenome (GOLD analysis project Ga0247610, IMG submission 193483) | Sheep rumen microbial communities from Palmerston North, Manawatu-Wanganui, New Zealand - 1742 DNA GHGhigh gp2 | ecosystem: Host-associated > Mammals > Digestive system > Stomach > Rumen...
ATGCCCTGGAAGATGGCCATGGTGCCGAGAGTGACGATCATGGGCTGGCTGTTGAGCACGATGGACATGACACCGTTGAAGCAGCCGAGGGCCACGCAGATGAGAATGCCGAGCAGGATCGCCGGGACGACGCCCACAGTACCCTGACTGAGGAGCTTTGCCACCAGCACGGCGGAGACGGACATCTGGTAGCCGATGGACAGATCGCATCCGCCGGAGACCATGATCATGAACACGCCGGTCGCGCAGATGGCGATGTGGACATTCTGTACCAGAATATTGGTGAGATTGAGCGGAGTGAAGAACTTATCCGACAGGATGCTGAATACCAGGATCAGCAGGGCCAGCAGGATCGGCATTGAGAAATTGGAAATGATCTGTCCGACGGACTTTTTCGTTTTCTGTTCCATGATGTACTCTCCTTATGCAATCCCGGAGGCGAGCGCCAGCACGCGCTCCTGGGAGAAATCGGCTTTTTCGATCGTGCCGGTCTGTTCGCCCTCGTGGAGGACCACGATGCGCTCCGACATGCCCAGCAGCTCTTCCATGTCGGAAGAGACCATGAGGATGGATTTGCCCTCTTTCGTCAGGTCGATCATCAGCTGGTAGATCTCATAGCGGGCGCCGATGTCGATGCCGCGGGTGGGTTCGTCAAAAATCAGGATGTCCGGGAGACTTGCCAGACATTTGGCGATGACGACCTTTTGCTGGTTGCCGCCGGACAGGCTGCCCGCCGTGACGCGGTAGTTCGGCGTTTTGATGCGCATGCGCTGGCCGTAGTGGTCGGCAAGCTCCTGCTCCTTTTTGCGGCTGATGAAGGGGCCGCGGCACAGGCTTTTGATATTGGCGATGGAGATGTTCCAGTAGATGGGCTTGTCGAGGAAGCAGCCCTGCCATTTGCGGTCCTCGGGGATGAGGCCGATGCCGGCCTTCATGGCGTCGGAAGGTGAGTGAATGTTCATGGTCCGGCCGTTCATGGTCACGACGCCGCTTTCCGTCCCGGCTGCGCCGTAAAGCAGAAGCATGGTCTCCGTGCGGCCTGCACCGACGAGTCCGGCAAAGCCGAGGATCTCACCCTTATGGAGCTCGAAGCTGATGTCCTTTACCCCGTTGCCGCAGAGCTTTTCGACCTTCAGCACCACGTCCCTGCCGGGGGGATTGTCCTTGACGGGGTAGTTTTCGGAAAGCTCTCTGCCCACCATGAGCTTGATGAGCCCCTGCTTGTCCGTATCCTGAATATTGATGGTGTCGATGTATTTGCCGTCGCGCAGGATGGAGACACGGTCACAGATCTCAAAGAGCTCGTCCAGACGGTGGGAGATATAGATGATGGTGACGCCCTGCTTTTTGAGCTCCCGGATCACATCGAAGAGCCTGCGCTGTTCCTCAACCGTGATGGAGGCGGTGGGCTCGTCGAGGATCAGCACGCGGGCTTTACGCAGGATCGCCTTGCAGATCTCCACGATCTGGCGGTTTGCCATGGAAAGCTCCCGTATCCATGTTTTCGGGGAGACATGGCATTGGAAACGGGCCAGCAGCTCTTCCGCCTTTTTGCAGCGGTCGGCGTCATTGACGAAGAAGCCTTCGTCACTGCCGTCGCTCATGAAGAGGTTGTCCGCCACCGACATAGCCTCGAACTGGATCATCTCCTGATACACCACCGAGATGCCGAGCTCCAGGGATTTCTGCGGCGTCAGATGGTCATAGGTGACGCCATCGAAGACGATCTTGCCCGCGTTCGGCTGCACGGCGCCGGAGATCGTTTTGATGAAGGTGGATTTACCCGCGCCGTTTTCTCCCACAAGCGCGTGGACCTCACCCTCACGGAAGCTGATCGACACATCATCCAGCGCGGTAACACCGGGATATGTCTTGGTAATGTTGTGCAGTTCAAGCAGTTCCATGGCATGTCACCTCACAAGTGCTTGGGAGTTTGCGTCCGGCTGCCTGGGCAAAGCAGCAAGGGGAACGCAAAGTGCCCGCGCGTATTTTTTCCAGAAGCTGTCTCAAAATGGGAATTCAGGACTTGTCTTTTTCTTAAAGATAGTATATAAAAGAAATAAGACGAAGGTGATGACACCTGTCACTTGACGCCGACGAATCTTTTGCTTTCTTTTTGTGCAGGTTCTACAAAGCTGTTTCAACTATTCACGGCCCGGAACAGGTTTTTTGTGTATCTTAGAGATTGGAGGGATCGGATTGGAAACCATCAAAGACCAAAAACTGTTGGAGTCCTATGTGAACAGCCGCAAAATACGGGAGCTGTTCGGCAAGTCCATGCCGCATTTTCTCCTCCTGCGCTATTCGCCCGGCGAGCTGCTGACCACCCCGTTTTCACCCACCCAGTATTTGCAGTTTATCGTCGACGGTGATCTTCTCCTGTACGAAATGCCGGATGAAGAGTCCACCATTACGCTGCTCACGGACAACAACGACATCACGATCCTCGGGGATATCGAGCTGATAGACGCCAAGTTCACCCCCTTTTTTGTGGAAGCGAAAACGACAGTCTATACCCTCGCCGTCTATCTGGAGCAGTATCGGGAGCGGCTTTTGAACGACCCGGTTTTTCTGCGGCATCTGTGCAGGTGCCTTGCCAACAAGTTAAACGGCGCTGTCATCTCCAGCAGAAATGCGTCGCTGAGGCAGCGCGTCTGCCGGTCGCTTCAGAACGCGCAGCCCGGGGATCGTTTTTCAAACATCGGAAGACTGGCTCAGTCGCTCAACGTGAGCTCACGCCAGCTCCTGCGGGTGCTCAAGGAGCTTTGCGAGCAGGGATTTCTGGAACACCCTGACAAGGGCGTATACATCGTGCGGAAGAGACCGACACCGATCCATGACGATGCGGGCAGAAAGGAAAAAACATGAAAGAAAAACTAAACCGTGAAAACCTCACGCTGGCACTGTGCATTGCGCTCTTCCCGCCCATCTGGGCGGTGCTGTCACCGAAGTTCGGCGTGGAGGTGGGCGCTGTCGCCCTCATCTGCGCAGGCGTCTATGCCGCCGCCGGAAACCGCACGGAGCTTGCCGTACCCATGACGCTGGGCTTTCTGGCGGGCGACTGCTGGGCGGTGCTGGCCCTGTGGATGATGCAGCTGCTGCCCTTTGGAGGGAGCGCTTCGGTGTTCGTGACGCTCTTTGTGATGGGCGGCGCGGCGGTACTCATTTCCTCGCTGCTGCCGAAGATTTTCTACTGCCCGGCGTGGCTGTGCGGCTGGGCCATCGGCCTGACCGTGATGGGACCGATGGAGCTCAAATCCATCGGCAATATGCCCATCCAGATCGCCGCCGCGATGTTTGCGGGCGTGTGGTACGTGGGCGTGCTGGTGGAGTGGATCCATCAGAAGATGTGCAAAAGGAAAAAGTAAAAAGCTCAAAAATGAACAACAGGGATTGTCCAAAAGGACAGTCCCTGTTTTTCTTATGCTGTCATTGAGGCCCAGTCCAAAGCCGGACCGAGGCTCCGCTTCCAGAAGTCCCAGTTGTGCAGACCGGCGCTCTCAGCCGCCTGAACGTTATAGCCCAGCTCCGCCGCCTTCTGCGCAAAGGAGCGGTTTTCGTCCCGAAACCAGTCCCGATCGCTCCAGCCGAGATACAGGGAGGGCTTGCAGCCGGGGGCTTCCAGACGCGCCTCCAACTGGGCTTCCGGCCACTGCGCCGCGCCGAGCAGGTCGCCTGGCGCAGATAGGCCGCAGATTCGGAAAAACCGCTCAGATTTCCGCAGGTCAAGTGCGCCGGAAAGGCTGAACGCCGCACAAAAGCGCTCCCGACTGCACAGTGCAAGACTGAGCGCGGCAAAGCCGCCCATGGATATACCGCCGACGACATGATCTGCCCGCTCAAATGAAAGTTCATATCGCTCCTGTACGGCGGGAAGCAGATCATTCAGGAGGGCAGAGCGTACATCGAGGCCGTCTCCCCAATCCAGACAGAAGCTGTTGCCCAATTCGGGCATCAAAACGGCAATGCGATTACGTTCGACCCATGGAGAGAGCTCAAAATTCCTGCAAACGATCTCCGGCGACTCCTGCGCGCCGTGCAGCAGCGTGAGAAGGCGGCGAGGCTCCCGCGTGGTCGGAAGCAGCAAAACCGCACGCAGTCCTTCGCATATGACCTTTTCCCTCAAAGCGGCAGCCCTCCGTCTCTTCTTGTCTGACTTGCACAAAAGATTAACAAAAATTTGTGCCATGTGCAGTGACGTATGTCACTACATTTTTCTCGAAATTTTTATACAATAAAAATATCAAAATGGCAACAACAAAATTATACTTTTTTAGGAGGAACCCAACATGAGCTACAAAATCATGGGCATCACCGCAGGCAGAAAGAACAGCAACAGCGAGATCCTGCTCAAGGCAGCACTGATGGCCTGCGAGGAGCAGGGCGCAGACGTGACGATGATCAATCTGCGCGACTTCAATATCCTTGACTGTTCCGGCTGCACCGCCTGCACCGGTGCCATGGCCCAAGGCAAGTATGTCGGCTGCACCCTCGAAAAGAAAGACGATAAGAAGCGCATCATGGACGTCATGCTCGATCAGGACGCAATCATCGTTTCCGTCCCGACCTACGACCTCATGCCTGCTTCCCCTTACATCACCTTCGCACAGAGAAGCCTGAGCTATGAGACCTCCTTCCTGGAGAAGATCAACGTCATCGAACATAAGGACCGTGTGGCGGGCCTCATCTCCGTCGGCGGTTCCACCCGTTCCTGGCAGGCGATGGCCCTCGAGGGCCTGCAGGCCACCATGTTCACCACCGACTTCAAGGTTGTCGATATGATGATGGCGACCCGCGTCCCCGCCCCGATGCAGTGTCTGGCCGACGATGAGCTGCTGGCCCGCGCCCGCAAGCTCGGCCAGAACATCATGAAGTCCGTCGCCACCCCCGCCGAGGAGCGCGGCTGGCTGGGCGAGCCGGATATGGGCTGGTGCCCCAACTGCCATTCCAACCTGCTGGCTCTGGGCGAGCCCCAGTGGGACGGCACCTACTATCCCATCGAGTGCGCGGTCTGCGGCGCGGGCGGCACACTGGAAAAGACCGAGGACGGCAAGTGGAAATTCGTCATTCAGGAGAATGGCCTGCTGAAGGACCGCACCACCGTCGCCGGCCGCGGCCTGCACCTCGACGAGATCGGCGAGACCCAGATCGGCCTCTTCCGCAGCCCTGAGAAGCAGGCGAAGATCGCCGAGCGCAAGGGCATGTTCCTCGAAAAGAAGTTTAAGGGTATCGACTAAAGAAGGAGAGCCGGAATGAATCAGACGAAAGTACATCCCTACCAGCGCAGCGTCTCCATCATCGGCGTCGGCTGCACCCCGTTCATGTACACGGTGGACAAGGAAGAGACCAACGGCTTGACCGAGGGTGAGCTTTTCGGCTACGCCGCCCTCAAAGCCATGGAGGACGCGGGCGTCAATCCGCAGGACGTGGACTTCTACTTTCACGGCGAGGCAAGCCCCCTCAACGGCTCCAACTACCTGACCCCCAATATCCATGTCACCAACTGGTTCGGCATGAAGGGCAAGGCCTCCATCCACCACTCCGAGGCCTGCTGCACCGGTTACTACGCCGTCGAGGAAGCGGTCAACGCCGTCGCCTCCGGCAAGTATGACTGCGTGCTGTCCGGCTGCGTGGAATTCGGCGACAGCCTTGCCGTTCCCAATCACCCCTACAAGCGCGAGAAGATGACCATGGACAAGTTCCTGCAGACCACAGCGTGGCTCTATGACCGCGCCTATACCCGCAGCCTCATGGCGGGACAGGAGCTTATCTATGACGACGCTGCCGAATGGTACAAGCGTACCCGCGGCATCACCGACGAGCAGATGGACGATACCCTCAACTGGATGTGCATCAACAACCGCCGCAACGCCTCCAAGAACCCCCTCGCCATCGAGCGCAAGCCCTATGAGGAACTGGCCAAAGAGGCGGGCTTTGACAATGTGATGGACTACATGCGCTCCCCCTATAACCCCAAGATGGGTGACTTCCTGCGCGCCGGCGGTCTGGAGCTCAAGTGCGACGGCGCCGCTGCCGTCGTGGTCTGCGCCACCGAGCTTGTGGACAAGTACATGGGCAACAAGAGCCACAAGCCCATCGAGGTCCTCGGCATCGGCTGCGCCGCCTGCGAGGCCACTACTCCTCACTTTGAGGTCCGCGCCACCGAGGAGGCCATCCGTCAGGTCTACGAGGTCACCGGCGTCAAGCCCGAAGAGATCGACATCTTCTACGCCAACGACTTCATCATCACCTCTCATCTGGTCGCCGCCGAGATCGCGGGGTACCTGCCCTACGGCGAAGGCTGGAAGTACATCTGCGAAGGCCGCACCGCCTATGACGGCGACAAGCCCATCAACACCAACGGCGGCCGCACCTCCTTCGGCCATGCGCACGCCGCCTCCGGTCTTGCCGACCTCTACGAGGCTGTGCACCAGATGCGCGGCGAGGCGGGCGAGGGGCAGGTCAAAAAGCTGCCGAAGACCGCCATGCTCCGCGGCTACGGCGGGGCGCAGAACATCTGCACCTACATCATTCGTACCAAGGACTGAGGGGAGGAAACGAAATGGCGATCAAGCTTGAAAAAGTCGTAGAGACCTTTTATCAAAATCTCGAACAGGGAAAGATCACCGGCAAGAAGTGCACGAAATGCGGCGCGGTGGAGTTTCCCCCGGTGTATGCCTGCAACTCCTGCGGCTGCTGGGATATGGAATGGGTGGAGATCAGCGGCAACGCCAGGCTCCATTCCATCGTGATGCCCGCCCCCCTGTCCAACAAGCCCGAATACAAGGCCATGGGCAAGTTTGCCTACGGCGAGGTCGAGCTGGAAGAAGGCTCGAGACTCAACGCGGTGGTGCGCGGCATCAACAAGAAAAAGCGCAGGGAGATCCTTGAGGCAGGCAAGCTGCCCGTACCGGTCAAGGCTGCGATCTACCAGCGCGACGGCTTCAAAACCGTGGTGTTCGATCTGGTCGAAGAATAATACTTTTTAATAAAATTTACAGGAGGAATACACAATGGATAGAGCAGAACTTGAGCAGAAGATTCTGGAACTGGTAGCCATCTCCTACAAGAAGAACGCCGAAGACCTGAGCCTTGAGACGAGCTTCAAGAAAGACCTCGGCGGTGCCTCCGTGCAGATGGTCGCGCTCGTTGCCGAAATCGAGAACGAGACCGACGCCTGCGTTACCCTGCAGGACGCCGCCGCATGTGAGACCATCGGCGATCTGGTCGATCTGGTCGAAAACGAACTCTGATACTGTATAATATAAGCCGGACAGACCATACCCTGTCCGGCTTCTCAGGAGAAGGAACATGAGTATTTTAGATACCATTTACGCCAAGGCGAAGCAGAACCCCCAGAAGGTGGCCTTCCCCGAAGCCGCCAATGAAAAGATGATGCAGGCCGCCTTTGAGGCGGGCCGCGACGGTTACATCTATCCCGTTCTGGTCGGCAATGCCGAAGAGCTCCGCGCCCTCGCCGCCGAACGCGGCTACGACCCCGCCGTATTCAGCTTTGTGGACATTGCCGACGAGGAATACAAGCAGAAGATCATCACCGCCTATGTGGCGCTGGAGGACACGCACCTCAAGGAAAAGGCGCTGGCGCGGCGCATGCAGAATCCGCTTTACTACGCCATGGCCATGCAGAAGGTGGGCGAGGTCGCCGTCACCTTTGCGGGCATCGACAACACCACCGGCGACGTGCTGCTGGCAGGCCAGATGATGATCGGCCTCAAGCCCAATATCAGCACCGTCTCCAGCATCGGCCTGTGCGATATCCCTGGCTTTGAGGGCAGCGAGGGCAGCCTTCTCGCCATCGGCGACAGCGCCGTCTGCACCAACCCCAACCCCGAGCAGCTGGCCGACATCGGCATCTCCGCCTGCGAGACGGTAGAGAGTCTGCTCGGCTGGGAGCCCCGCTGCGCCTTTGTGTGCTACTCTACCCTCGGCAGCGGTCAGGGCGAGCTCATCGACAAGGTGACCGAGGCTGTCCGGATCGCGCAGGAAAAGCGCCCCGACCTCGCCATTGACGGCGAGTTCCAGTTTGACGCCGCCATCAGCCCCGCTGTGGCCGCCAAGAAGGTCAAGCGCGAGAGCAAGGTCGCGGGCAAAGCCAACGTGGTCATCTGGCCCGACCTGAACGTCGGCAACGTGGGCGTCAAGCTCATCCAGCAGTTCGGCCATGCCGACGCCTACGGCCCCATGCTCCAGGGCTTCAACAGCGTGGTGTGTGACTGCTCCCGCGGCGCCCCGGTTTCCGAGATCAAGGGCAACATCATCATCTCCGCCGTCCGCGCGGCAAATATGAAATAAGTATTCGGAGGATACGAGGATGTCAATTCGCGTTTTTGCGATCAATCCCGGTTCCACTTCCACGAAAATCGCGCTGTTCGAGGACGATCAATGCCTCTTTTCCAAGAACGTCGCCCATGACGCAGCCGAGCTTGCAAAATATTCCGACATGCCCGCCCAGCTGCCCTACCGCCGGGACATGATCCTGAAGCTTCTCGAAGAGAGCAATGTCTCCCTTGCGGGTGTGGATGTTTTCGTCGGGCGCGGCGGCGGCCTTGTGAACATCGAGGGCGGCGTCTACAACATCGACGATATGGTGCTCGAGCATGCCCGCACCTGCGCAAACGGCGTGGTGCACCCCGCAACGCTGGGCCCCCAGCTTGCCGATGAGTTTGCCCGCCGCTTCGGGGCAAAAGCCATGGTCGTCAACCCGCCCGATACGGACGAGTTTCAGGATCTGGCCCGCATGACGGGACTGAAGGGCGTTTACCGCGTGTCTCACCTGCATGCCCTGAATCTCAAGGAGACCGCCATCCGCCACGCCCGCGAGGTTCTGGGCAGGCGCTATGAGGACTGCAATTTCATCGTCTGCCATATTGGCGGCGGCATCTCCGTCTCTGCCCACCGCGGGGGCAAGATGGTGGACGGCAACGACATCGTGGGCGGCGACGGCCCCATGGCTCCGACCCGCTGCGGCAACGTGCCGGTCTACGGCCTGCTCGACTACATGCAGCGCGAGAAGGCAGACATCAAGACGCTCCGAAATCTCGCCACCCGCACCGGCGGCTTCGTCAACCACATCGGCATCTCCGACGCGGTGGAGCTCACCAAGCGCGCCGCCGAGGGTGATCAGTATGCCGCCATGCTCTGGAACACCATGATCTACCAGATCGAGAAGGAGATCGGCGCGATGGCGGCGGTCCTGCACGGCAGAGTCGACGGCATCCTGCTCGGCGGCGGCATGGTCCACAGCAAGGACCTCGTGCAGCAGATCACCGACAGCTGTGCCTGGATCGCCCCTGTCACCGCCTACCCCGGCGAGTTTGAGATGGAGGCCATGGCGGCGGGCGCCATCCGCGTTCTCAAGGGTGAGGAAACGCTCAAAACCTACACCGGCGAGCGCGTCTTTGACGGCTTCGACTTCGCAAAATAAATGGAAAAGAAAATCAACCGAAACCTTGTCCTTGTTGCCAGCTGCTTTGTGGTGCTGTGTGTCGGCTCCCTCTATGCATGGAGCGTGTTTGCCGGCCCCATGGCGGAGCATCTGTCTGCGCTTTCGGGCAGGCAGATCGCAAGTCTCGCTGTTGTCTTTACCGTGGCGAACGCTGTCGGTCCCATCACCATGATCTCCGGCGGCGCAATCAATGACCGGCTGGGTCCCCGCATGGTTCTGCTGGTGGGTGCGCTGCTCTTCGGCTTCGGCATGATCGGCGCGGGCTTTGCAAAGACCGTTGCCGCCCTGATCGTCTGCTACGGCCTGGGCTGCGGCCTCGGCAACGGCATGATCTATGGCACGGTGGTATCCAACGCTGTGAAGTTTTTCCCGGATAAGAGCGGCTTTGTCGGCGGACTCACCACCGCCTGCTACGGCGGCAGTTCCATCCTGATCCCGCCGGTGGCCAACATGCTCATGCAGCGCATGCCCGTGACCTCCGCATTCAAGGTGCTGGGAGGCGTGATGATGGTGATCCTCTGCGCATCCGCTTTCGTCATTCAGAAGGCGCCTGATGCTGCCCCTGTAAAAGGCGGCAGCACGCAGAAGGACTATACATGGCGGGAAATGATCCGGGACAGGCGCTTTGTGCTTATGCTCCTGACGCTCTGCTGCGGGGCTTTCGCGGGAATGATGTTCATCTCTCAGGCAGCGGTCATCGCGCGCAACATGATGGGCTTTACCGCAGCCAAAGCTGCCGCGGTCGTGTCGCTGCTTGCCCTGTTCAACACGCTGGGACGTCTTGCCGCGGGCAGCCTCTCCGACCGCTTCGGTGCTGTGGGCACCATGCGTGCTACCTTCGCGGCATCCCTGCTGGCGGGCCTTCTGCTGTATCTGAGCGGTGAAGGAAAAGAGATTCTTTTCTATCTGGGCCTGGCTCTCACAGGCTTCAGCTTCGGCAGCATCATGGGCATCTATCCCGGCTTTACCTCCGCGCAGTTCGGCCGTAAGAACAACAGCGTCAACTACGGCATCATGTTCATCGGCTTTGCGCTGGCGGGCCTGTTCGGGCCGAGCCTTATGAACACCTTGTTGGGAGCAACCGGACGCTACCAGCCTGCCTTTCTCGTCTCGGCCGCGCTGGCGGCGGTGGGCGAGCTGCTGTTAGCTCTTTTGAAAAAAACGAAATAAGGGGATCCTCTCTTATGACTGTTACAATTACCATTGACGGCCGCAAGCTGCAGGTCGAGGAGGGCATGAACGTCCTCGAAGCCGCGCTGCAAAACGGCATCTACATTCCCCATCTCTGCCACCACCCCGACCTGCCGGAGCTCGGTTCCTGCAGGCTCTGCATCGTAGAGGTGGAGGGACAGGAAGGCGTACACTCCTCCTGCGAGCTCTGCGCCAAAGAGGGCATGGTCATCCGTACCAAGTCCGAAAAAATCAGCAAGCTCCGCAATCTCTCCATGGAGCTGCTGCTCGCTGCCCATCCCGAGGACTGTTCCACCTGCCCGAAGTACGGCAAGTGCGAACTGCAGACCCTGATCCAGTACATGGGCGTGTCCGCCACGCGCATGACCAGCCGCATCAAGGGCCTCAAGATGGACG